>Ga0208765_1001552_pt1 | contig 13693 bp, 12 predicted proteins | sample ETNtaG_2_FD_185783 | JGI IMG/M metagenome (GOLD analysis project Ga0208765, IMG submission 185783) | Marine microbial and viral communities from oxygen minimum zone, Eastern Pacific Ocean - ETNP201406SV203 (SPAdes) (version 2) | ecosystem: Environmental > Aquatic > Marine > Oceanic ... | reverse complement strand
AGGTCTTATTTGGTTAAAGAAACCAGAGCAAATCTTGTGGGAGTTTCAGCGTCCGAATATAAAAAAAATTATTGTAGATGGTGAAAGTGTTTCAATTTATGATACCGACCTGAATCAGTTATTAATTATTCCATATACGGATCAATATCAATCATCTTTAGCTAGCATATTAATTAATAACGAAAACTTAGAGGCTTTTTATGAAATTCATTCTAAGATTAATGATGATGGGTTTTACTTGATTACTTTATTTCAGAAAAAAGACGATAGCCTTTTTACGAAAATTGAAATAAGTATTTCAGAAATGCTGATACACACAATAAAATTATGGGATTCCAGTGGGCAATCAATAGCCATTGTTTTAGAAAACATTGAAATGAATATTTCATTGCCAGATTCATCATTTAAGTTTACCCCTCCAAAAGGGGTGGATATTTTTGATCAAAGAGAATGATTTTTTTTAAACAACAACCTTCTCGATTGATAAAAATAATTGGGACGCTATTGGTATTGGGAGTTTTGACATATTTGCATGTTATGACATCACCTTCAATTGCAATAGTGGAGATTATTGGAGTGGATAAATTAGCTCATTTGTTGTTATTTTTTTTCACCATGATTTGGTTTGTGAATATTACCCCAAAGCCTTATTGGAATGTTGTCGGATGTTTATTAGTTTTTTTTGGATTAGTGCTTGAATGGCTGCAAATGCAGTTTTTACCGGAACGATCATTTGAATGGCTTGATTGGTTTGCAGATTTTCTAGGGGTAGTTGTCTGTATTTATTTATGGCATTTTTTAATGAATAAATTAGTTAATAGTTCTGTTTAATTACCCGATAATTTTATAGACTTTTTATTTACATATGCTGGACTTAAAGGAAATAAGAAACAATAGTCATAACCTAGCTAGTAATTTAGCTCGTCGAGGTATGGAAGTTGATCTTGATGAAATTATTCAGATAGATTCCAAACGCAGGCAACTGCAATCTATGGTAGATAAATCAAGAAGTCAAAAGAATAGAGTGTCCAAAGACATTGGTTTGGCAAAGTCAGATTCTGAAGCTACCAAAGAGTTAAAAGATCAAATGCGTGAGTTGAATCGTTCATTAAAACATTCAGAGATTGAACTGAGTCAACTATCTTCACGGTTGAACGGATTATTATTAAATTTACCTAATCTACTTCATGATTCCGTTCCTGATGGTTCAGATGAATCAAGTAACAAAGAAATACGACTTTGGGGTGAGCCAGCAATATTTGATTTTAAGGTTAAAGACCATGTTGTGTTGGGTCAAGATTTAGGGATGTTAGATTTTTCAACAGCAGCAAAGATATCCGGAACGCGTTTCGTTATTATTAAGAACGATTTAGCAAGACTTAATCGAGCATTAATTCAATTTATGCTTGATGTTCACACGCAAGAACATAATTATACTGAACATTATGTTCCTAGCATTGTAAAAGCCGATGCCCTTGTAGGAACAGGGCAATTACCAAAGTTTGGCGATGACCTTTTTAAGATAGATAGCGATGATGATTTTTATCTAATTCCAACAGCCGAAGTTCCGCTCACTAATATTGCTGGAGACCATATTTATAACCCAGAAGAACTGCCACTAAAATTAGTGGCCCACACTCCTTGTTATCGTTCTGAGGCAGGCTCCTATGGTCAAGATACGAAAGGCATGATCAGACAACATCAGTTTGAGAAAGTGGAGTTAGTACACATAGTTAAACCTGAAGATTCTTATGATGCCTTGGAAGAACTGACTAAGAATGCCGAATCAATTCTAATTAAATTAGGTCTGCCTTATCGTGTGATGTTGTTGAGCTCAGGGGATACAGGTTATGCTGCTGCTAAAACCTACGATATAGAAGTTTGGTTGCCGTCTCAGAAACGATATAGAGAAATATCTTCTTGCAGCAATTGCGAGGCATTTCAGGCAAGACGAATGAAGACAAGATGGAAGAAGAAAGATTCCAATCAGAATGAATTTGTCCATACTCTGAATGGATCAGGTTTGGCAGTTGGCAGAACATTGATTGCGATTATAGAAAATTATCAGAAGCAAGATGGGTCAATCATGATCCCAGAAGCCCTACAGCCTTATATGGGAAATCAGCAAGTGATTGCTTAATGTTATTTTGATTTCTTTTTTTTCGATTCAGGTGACCAGTCTTTGATGTGTAGATCCCTTTGAGGAAAAGGAATAACGATTCCCGCTTTGTTAAATGCTTCATTGATTTTAAAGTTTAAGTCACTAGTGACATCGTATCTTTTTCTGATATCTGTAATTCTAAGCCTTAATTCAAACTCAAGAGCACTGTCACCAAAGCCCATGAATAATGCTTTTGGAGGTGAAGCTCTGTTATCCGTGATCACGTTGTCATGGTTTTGACTAACCGTTTCCAAGATTTGCTTAACAGTATTGATATCACTACCGTAAGCAACACCGACTTTGATTCTAAGTCTGCCGTAGGGATTATGCAGCACCCAATTGGTGACTCGGCCTGAAATTAATTCAGAATTTGGAACCAACATGTCCTGATTATCTAGAGTTTCAATTTCTGTGGCTCGTATGCTTATTTTCTTTACAAACCCTTCAACATCTCCAACGGTCACAAAGTCGCCAGCTTTAATGGGTCGCTCAAATAAAAGGATAATGCCAGAGACAAAATTATTTGCTATGGATTGCAATCCAAAACCTATTCCGACTGAGAGTGCACCAGCGACCACAGCCAGGCCGGTTATATTGATACCTGCGATTGATAAACCAACGAGTAAGGAAATGGTAAAGCCTGTATATCCAACAACTGTTACCAAAGCATCTCTTGCTCCTCTGTCTGTGGCAATTTGCTTAAGCCATCGTTTGTCAATCCATCTCTTAATCCATCCTGTAATAGCTAATAAAATTGTAAAAGCAATAATTCCTCCAATAATATTAGTTGGTATAATTCTGATATCACCTATGGGCATTCCCTCTACTGCATAAGAACTGATAGTTCTTAAAACAGTGCCAGTTGGATCCCAAATATTAAAAATTATTATCAGAAAGCCGATCCAAAATAACGCATCAAAAAATAGTTGATAGATTCCAAGTTTTGATTTTCTAAGGTCTCTGGGTATATTTAACAGAGTCCTAATTTTTACACCTAATACATCTGTTGATTTATTAATCCAGTCTCTTGTTTTTTCACTTAAGGTCAAAAGAGCCCATAAAACGTAACTCACGAAGAGAGTGATCATAAAGCCACTTAAGACAAAGCTAGCGAGATTATGAAAACCAGATAATTCAGCAAGAAAACTAATTACAAGTGCAGAATAGCCCAAAAATTTTAGAATGCTATATTGCCCATCGATCGAAAAAGTCTCCGATACAGATCGCAACACACTGCTCAGGGAGACAATTAAGACCCCAACTATAGCTATTCTCATCAAGGATTGCTCAGAAGCAATGGCACTGGTCAGCCAATCTGGGCCAAACAATATATAGCTTAGAATGAGTATGAAGATAAAAAATTTCATCTTCTGTCTCAAAGATTTAGCATCCTCTTCATTTAACCCATCTTGGATACCCGCTGGTGAAAGAGACCCCGTTGCCCAATTTATGAAAACTTGGAAAACAGCAATGATAAATGGACTTAATGTCAACCTAATAATCAAAGACTCTGAAGCACTAACGGATAAAGACGTGACAATTGCCAAAGCAGTTCCAAGAGATGCAAAAATAAAAGGTGACTGCACTCTACCAAAAGGTTGAAAAATTTTTCTAAGATCTAAAATTAATGTTCGGTCAGTATTTTTGAAAAATTCTGTATATTGGATTTTTTTGATTTGCCCACCTAGCAAAAAACCAAAACTAAAACCGAGTAATAAAAATAATATTAGAACTAAAAAACTTTCTTTATTAATTCTTTGAATCGCTTCATCAAAGATTAAGTTAGGGAGTAGAGCGATCTGATTGGGTATAGTTTTGAATGCATCGATGATATTTATACCCTTTTTACTCAGCAATTCTGTTGTGATTTCATTGAGTAGTTTACCGGCGACATCAATAACCCGAGTTGATCGAACAACTGATAAATAACAGTTCTTAAGCTTTGCATCCACTTGTCCGAGTAAGCTTCTTGCGTTAGCAAGACGATCGAATATTTCAATGTCAACTTCTGGATTTATTTGTTGTAGTGCTTCGACTTCAAGGTTCAATGTTTCAACTTGTGGTTGAACTTCATCAACACATTCCAGCGCTTGTGCTCTTAAACCCAAGGCCTGTTCTCTGATATCCTTTATTTCTCTTTCAGTAACTTGCTCTTTGTCTAAGCGACCTTGTAATAATGAGAGTGTATCGATGGCTTCATTAACATCAAAATTAGCTGAGAATATTGGGGTTGAGACTGATATAAATAGACCTACTAAGAAACTGTAACAAAGAGACATAGGGTTATTTTTTCTATTAAAAAAAATTTCGCTCATTTTTCATTTTGGATCAATTGAAATATGAAATATAATCTAGCTGCTAAAAGTTTAACACGCTATCAAATGCCACATCAAAAAATATAATAAAGTTAGAAAGGCTAGAAAGTTAATTTTATGCTTTATTCATTTGCTATACTAAGCCATCCTCATTAAACAACACGAACAAGGATTATTATGAAAGAATTTTACAAGTCAGCAGGTCTATTGATTTCTTGTATAGTTTTAGCAAGATTTATCATGCCTGCTAATTTTACGCCTTTGATTGCAATGGCCGTTTTTATGCCATTCATAACGCATAATAAAAGACTACAATTATTCCTTCCCGTCAGTCTATTACTCATTACAGATCTGGCACTAGGGTTTTACGGAACTACGATGTTGTTTGTATATGGCACGATGCTGTTGATCGGTCTTCTATCAAGGTTTCTCCACAAAGAGAGTATCCAGGCGTTATGGATTAATTCTATATTAAGTGTTGTTTTGTGGCATGGGGTTGTGAACTTTGGTGTATATATGACTGGTTTAGGTACTCAATCCTTAGCCCAGACATACCTTTTGGCTATACCTTTTGATCTTAAATTGATGGCTAGTACATTATTATTTTCGAGTATATTCTATGGGTCAAGATACCTCATTAAAGAGTCTTCATACTTTGGTAACAGAGGACTCAGCTAAGCGGTAAAATTTGTTCTCCAAGTAATCGGCCAAAAGTAATAGCCGGGGTTACCATCATACCATTGACGTAAGCATTACCTGTGGTTGTTCCAGCTCCAATCACCTCGCCGACGGCGTAGAGGTTTTTAACCGGTTCACCACTGGGTTTAATCACTTCAAGATTACCGTTCACGGCAAGACCAGCAAACGAGCATAGAGCCCATCCTTGTAATCGAATGGAATAAAAAGGCGGTTTTATGATCGGTAGTGGTCTGTGAATTCTCTGAAACACATCGTCTTTCTGGTTGATTAGGTCAGTGTTGTACCGTTCCACCGTGGCTACAAGATTTTTTGGATTTAGACCCGACTTAACAGCCAATATTTCAAGATCATGATCGCTCTTAAACATGGTATGTTGATTGGATTCACTCATGATTCGCTCAGCGCTCCAAGCTGGAGCAGCACTCCAACCTGGAATAATAGGGGGAGATTCATCTAACATTCTTTGATCAAAAATTACCCAGTGTCTGTGTCCTGGTTGTTTCACAACTCCGTGCTCGATGTGATCAACACTGGGATGATCTTCTCGTACAAAGCGTTCGCCATAAGTGTTGACTAATATTTCCCAAGGTTGTCTATTGGGTGGATATAACGGGGCATGTCCATACAATGGTGATGGATAATTTTCATCTGACAGAATTCCACCGAGTAGTGATGCATATTTCTCACCTCCACGAAGATATCCTCCTGTCGACTGACCAAGCAATAAACCCGTGCCTTGACTATAAGGATAAGCTGCATTGACATACAGAGGTACATTGTGAAGTTCTTCAAATAAATGTGGGTTGGCAGCACATCCCCCTGAGGCTAAAACCGTATTTCGTCCGTTATACTGACTTCTAAGTCCATCTTGGTCTTCAACAATCACTCCTTGCACAGAACCATCTCTTGCTTGCACCAAATCGACAACACCAGAATTTATCAGTAGTGTAATAGCACCTGTCTCAATGGCTGTCTCGACCATGGGTTTAAACACATTGAGTATTGAAATGCCCCCTTGAACTCCTTCGATATAGCGAGCGGTAGTAAAGTGGTCATGTGCGATACCTGTTACGGGGTGGTCTTTTTTAATGCGATAGCCATTTGCGTGCAGGAAATTGATGGTGTCTCCAGCATGATTGACCAACAGTCGGGCCAGTTCGGGGTCAGAGGTATGGTGATTGATGCGCATGATGTCTTGATAATGAGCCTCAGGTGAATCCTTAATGCCTTTTTGTTCTTGGAACACGGTTCCAGCACCAGCGATTTGTCCGGTAGATAAATAGAGGGTGCCACCAATTGTGGCTGCTTTTTCAATCAAAAGTACCCGAGCTCCTCTTTGAGAAGCGAATAATGCTGTGGGTAGTCCTGCAGTTCCAGCACCAACGATGATTAAATCCCAATGCTGATTTCCTAATGCCAGACGGGCAGAGAAGGGAAGTGAGCTCAATGTGAGCATTTTCAAGGCATTGATCAAAAGTTCTCTTTTGGTCAATTTGATTTTTTCATAGAAAGAATTCACTAGTCACCTTGTCGTTCAATCATATCGTATAAAGGATGTCTGAGACAGTAGTAAAAATCCAATGAAGTTATTATGACTTTGCTATAACAAAGTATCATGCACACACAAAACGAATACTGAAACCCAATAAGTCTCAACAACCAAAACCGCTCTTGTTTAGTTTTTTTAGTAGGTATTATTGTGGTTTTGTTTGCCATCATTTATAAGGAAACCTAAACTTCAGTGTGAATAGAGGACTTATATGCATTTTCTGAATAGATTGCTTACAATTACGATTGCTTTGTTAGTGACATTTTTAATATTTTATCTGATGAGCATTTTAGCACCTCATCTCACGGATTATATTACTGAAAAATTATCAACTAGGTGATTTATGAAAGAAAAATTTCCCTTTAATGCTCCTGAAATAGTCGTCACTAAAGACATGTGTGATATCAATGGTCACATGAATGTTGCGTATTATTTGAAAATTTTTGATGAATGTTCGCGTCCATTATTCGAGGACATGGGATTTAATGATCAAAGTAGTTTTTCCATTTTTGCACTGGAAGACAGTCTACGATATCTCAAAGAATTCTTACTTGGTGATACAGTTTTTCCAAGATTTAGAATTGCTGATTTGAACAATAAATTAATACACATTGTTGGAGTATTGATTAATAACAAAGAGGAGCTCTCTGCCATCTCTGAAACAATTGTAGCCCATGTAAATATGGATTCGAGAAGAACCTCAGATATGCCGGATAAATTTTATCATAACGTCAAATCAATAAAGGAAAACCACGATCTGACTGGTGCAATAGATTTTGATTTAAGGCTTAAGATTAAATCAGCATAATTAATGCGGAATTTTTTTTACTCCGCTTTATAATTTAGATTAGATAATCGAAAAGAAAACCAGAGTTAGCGATCATTTTCAAAAGATTCGGTTGGATTTATTGAGATAATTTTTTTCTAAAAAACTACCTTAAACTTGACAGCTTCGTTCAATGGTATATATATTCGTCAATGAGAAGAATTTGCAGCAAGAAGCTAGACAATTCTCTTAGAAGTTACCCAAAATTTAATAATCTAGAATATGAGCTCTAAAACACTTACTCTTATTGCGATTTTTCTTATTCCCTCAGTTGGCTTTGCTAACGAGCTGAGTGCAGGAGATACTTCCTGGATTCTCACATCAACTGCACTAGTGTTGTTCATGACATTACCGGGTCTTGCACTTTTTTATGGTGGTTTGGTAAGAAGTAAAAATATTATTTCTGTTCTAATGCAGTGTTTTACAATTGCCTGTCTAGTCTCTGTTGTCTGGTCAATTTATGGATATAGTTTGGCATTCAAGGGTGATGGCAAATTGTTTGGTGACTTCAGCGCTCTTTTTCTATCAGGAGTGGGGAGAGATTCTATTTCAGGAACTATCCCAGAAACGGTGTTTGTAATGTTTCAGATGACCTTTGCAATCATCACTCCAGCACTTGTTGTAGGTGCTTTTGCTGAGCGAATGAAATTTTCAGCTGTTTGTTTGTTCTCTTTGTTTTGGATTACTTTTGTATATTTGCCTGCCTGTCATATGGTTTGGGGAGGAGGCTTCTTAGGTACTGCTGGGGTGATTGATTTTGCTGGAGGGTTAGTGGTTCATCTGACCTGTGGAGTCGGTGCTTTAATAGTGGCATTGGTTTTGGGTCCAAGACAAGGATTTCCAAAAATACCCATGCCTCCTCATAATAGGACCATGGTTGTAATTGGTGCAGCAATGCTTTGGGTTGGTTGGTTTGGTTTTAATGCTGGAAGTGCTGTTGCTGCAGATTCTAGTGCGGGAATGGCCATGTTGGTTACTCATATTAGTGCTGCCACGGGTGCTCTAACATGGATGTCCATTGAGTGGATTAAACAGGGCAAACCGACCGTTGTTGGAATTGCTACTGGAATGGTTGCAGGATTAGCTACCATAACGCCTGCAGCTGGCACAGTAGGACCTTCGGCGGCTTTTTTAATTGGTTTTTTAGCAGGCTTAATTTGTTTCTATTCTACCCAGATAATCAAAGGAACATTTAAAATTGATGATTCTCTTGATGTTTTTCCTGTACATGGTGTGGGAGGAATCTTAGGTATTGTCATGCTTAGCCTTTTAGGTAGTCCAGAGGGTTTTCTCGGAGAGGGTGCATCAGGCATTGCTGAAGGAGGAGTTTTAGTTCAGTTAAAAATCCAACTTTTAGGCATTGTCGTTATTTTTGCATGGACCGCAGTAGCAACATGGATCATTTTAAAGATAGTTAACGTAGTCACAGGTCTTAGAATTGATCCAGAATCAGAGAGCGAAGGTTTGGATGTTACCAGCCATGGAGAAAGAGGTTACAATATCGAATAATAATTTGTTATTTAATACTTAATACCTATTTTATAAAAATATTTTAGAGTTATCACTGGATAGCTGGCAATACCTGCTCACCAATCATTTTTATTGATTCGACTGGATCTTCTTGTAAGCCAAGCGAGATTTCTGTAAAACCTTCTCTTTTGAATGCTTCAAGCCGTTCAATATGTCTGTCAATATCACTGGGATCCCCTGACATCGTCAGACCTTCGACCAGCTGGTCAACGATGTGTTGAGAAACCCCTTCAATATCACCGGTTCGCTCACGATATGCCTTAAGGAATGGGAAAGGATTCTTCAGTACCCATTCTACCTCTTCAGGTTCTAAGTAAGGCTCAATCCATTCACGGTATAACCAGGCACGAATAATCAGTTCACGTTGTGCCTCCCACAGGGATGCCTCTCGATTTTCCTTGATATGCCAGGCAATGAAATTACTCAATCTAAAATCATTGGGTCTATCCTCTATTGGACGTACTGTGTTCAGTGTACCCAGGATCCCATCAAACATTTCAGGTTGGATATCACTGAACATGAGTGCATCACAAGTGGTAGCGATCATCTGCATCATCTTAGCCCGGTGAGCCCCCCCATATAACGTTGGTGGTGATTGGGTTTTCCACTTGGTGTTGAACATTTGTGCTTTATAGAACTCTCCTTCATAGCTCACATTAGGCTCATTACCCAAAGATGCTTTGATAATCTCCAAGGCCTCTTTAGTGCGTGCAACTTCTGCGATTTTTTTACCAACAACCCCAGGCCATTCACCTCCAGAAGTCACAACTACACCAGCTTTTCCTTTGGCGTATTCATTCAGGGTCAGTACTGCATTAGCAATTTTTAGTGGGTGCATTTCATGGGAACAGACCACAGCTATGCCGACTTTGATCGTACTTGAGGCCAGTGCCAGAGGCACCGCTGCCATAAATGCATCCGGTGCTCTTGCAAGATTTTGAATCCAGACAGTACGTATCCCGTAGGTTTCAGCAAGCAGACCTAGCTCTTTGATGGCGGTGGGGCCAATTTTGGACTCTAGTGCTATATCCAGTTGCATCAGTGCAGTTTCGGCAGAACTAACTCACCAATCAATTTAATTGAGTAATCAGGATCGTCATGGATTCTCAGTGCCACTTCTGTAAATCCTGCCTCTGAGTACTTGTTGAGTTTTTCAATATAACGATCGAGATCACTAGGATCCCCTGTGCATCCTAGACCCTCGACAAGAGCTTCTAAAATATGTTCAGGAATACCCTCGATATGACTGGATCTTTTGCGATAAGCATCTATAAATGGCCATTTATTGTCCAGCACAAACTGCGTGTCTTCTGGACTCAGGAATGGTTCCAGCCACGGACGTTCCAACCAACCTCGAACGATCATTTCACGTCTGGCTTCCTGGATTGCAACCTCCCGGTCTTCCTTGATATGCCAGGCCAGAAAGTTACTGATACGGAAATTATCATCCGTTCTATTATTATCTGCCAGGGCCTTGTTTAAAGTGGGCAATGGCCAATCAAACATCACCGGAGCGATATCCCCCATCATTACACCATCAGCTACCCCTGAGGACATAGATAACATTTTTGGACCAGAGGCACCGGCATAGATCAATGGTGGTTGATCAGTTGTCCAGTCAGAGTTGAACCATCTTGCTTTATATAATTTTCCATTGTAGTTAAAGGTGTCCTCCCGGATTGCACCTTGAATGATCTCCAATGCTTCTCGGGTTGCAGAGACTCTTTTGCTAGTATCAAAACCGAGCATCATCATCCATTCACCACCTCCACCAATAGTCACACAACCTCTGCCCTTTGCACATTCATTAAGTGTCAGGGTGGCATTTGCAATTTTCAACGGGTGCATTTCATAGGGACTGACGATACAGACTCCTACCATGATCTTTTTAGAGGCTAATGCGAGGGGAACTGCTGTCATAAAGGCATCCCTAGCTTTTGCGTAGTTTTGAGTCCAGATCGCACGGAAACCAAATTTTTCTGCCATCAGACCCAGTTCTTTAATCTGCTGGGCTGTTAGATCTGCTTCTAGAATAATATCAATATCCATTGCTTATCAATGGTATAGATTGATATTGGTTTTGAAATTGATCTAAATCATATAAAAAATGATCTAAATCAATTTCTGTGTTTTAATCCTAATCATAAAAAAGCCATTAATTAAGTAAATTACATCATGAGTGACCTGATAGAGCAGTTTGGAAATAATGCGACCAAAGTGCGACCAAAGAGGGTTTCAGCTGATAAATGATAACAGTTTTAAATCTTCCAGAGACACTATAGAATAGGGTTTTAAAGATAAAAGGAGAGGTGGCAGAGCGGTCGAATGCGGTGGTCTTGAAAACCATTGACGGGTAATCCTCGTCCGGGGGTTCGAATCCCTCCCTCTCCGCCAGATCAAAGAGTAGAATAGTAATCAAACAAAAGTTTCAATTTTAGAAAGTCTATGGAGATCATCAATAAAAGAGTCGTTGTAACCGGTGCAGCAAGTGGCATCGGTAAAGCTCTAGCTTTGGCATTTAAACAAGCCGATGCTAGGTCAGTGGTTGTAGTGGATATAAATACTGATGGTGTTGAAAAAATCGCTAAAGAAATTGATGGCATAGCGATCACAGCAGACGTGGCCAAAGAAAAAGATATAGAAAAAGTGATCCAGAAAGCAAACGCCTCAGCAGGGGGAATCGATATATTTTGTTCGAATGCAGGCATTGGAGGTACCCCAGGTTTTGTTGAGGTAGAATCATCAGATTGGCAACATATTTGGGAAGTGAATGTCATGTCACATATTTTCGCTGCCAAACACCTTATTCCTCAAATGTTAGAACAAGGAGGTGGTTATTTGGTCAATACTGCATCTGCAGCTGGGCTTTTAAGCCAACCAGGAATCGCGAGTTATGCTGTAACGAAAGCAGCGGCAGTGAGTTTTGCCGAGTGGATAAAAATTACTTTTGGCAAGAGAGGTATCGGAGTGTCGTGTTTATGTCCTCAAGGAGTTAGAACACCGATGTTAACAGAACCCTTTGATGATCTGGTTGGAGTAGATGGTATTATCGAACCCGAAGTTGTTGCTGAAGACACACTGGATGCCATTAGAAATGAAAAGTTTCTTATCACGCCCCATGAAGAAGTTCTTAATTACATCAAATATAAAGCATCGGATCGAGACGGATGGATCAATTCAATGCAAAAATTTCAAGAGCAATTTGAAGAGAGCTTTTCTGCTTTGAAAGACTTTCAAGACCTTAGAACCACAGAAATGGAAAATCAGTTGGAAAGCACTTCTAATAAGAAAGAGTGATAAAAAAACTCAATATATTCTTTGGAATTCTATTAGCCACTAATGCCTGGAGCAATGAACAAACTATGCCAGTTGAGGGGTTAAGTTGTAGTGCAGATGATCCAGATAAATTGGTTGAACTATGGTCATTGGATAGCCGGTCAAAAACAGTGTCTTACTGGAGTAGGAATGATTTTAAGTTTAGAGAATTCCCGACGAAAAGATTTGACCAAAAAATCATAGCCTGGGAACAACAATCAGATTTTAATTTAGTCTATGTTCTCGATAGGACTACCATGAGACAAAGTGGTACGAAGCTATTCATTGATAAGAATGGCGGGTTAAACATAGAAAAACGGTGGGTTTCCCAATGTCAGATATTAACTTTGGAATTACTCAATAAGCTTATTGAGTAGCAGCAGAACTCACTTGGACAGGCTTGGTAGAGATCTTACTTATATTTGCAAATAAATATTGAATCTTGGAAATCTACTTTTCGTAATTCTTTCTTCTCCAACCAATAATCTTGTGTATGCTGCCATTCTGACTTATCTCCTCGTTGTGGCAACAAGTCCATAGAACGCAACATATAACCTGGATTGAAATTTTCTGGATCTAACCAAGGCAATATGGGCATGTCCTTATCTTCTGAACGGAGGGCTGGAGCGATCGATTTAACACCTCTTTTTTTCATGTCTTTTAGAAGACGGCATACAAAGTCACCTACTATATCAACCCGTAAAGTCCAGCTAGCTCGAAAGTAACCGAAGATCCAAACCATATTTGGTACACCTGTTAACATCATGCCTCGATAGGTGACCGACTTAGCTACATCAACAGTCTGGTTATCGATAGAGAAGGGAATACCTCCTAAAACACTGAGATTAAATCCTGTTGCTGTGACAATAATATCGGCTTCCAGTTCTTTACCAGATTTAAGAAGAATGCCTTTCTCGGTAAAATTTTCAATCTCATCGGTGACCATAGATGCTTTACCCGCCTTGATTCCTTCAAAAAGATCACCATCTGGTACGAAGGCTAGGCGTTGTTGCCAGAGCCGGTATTTAGGGGTAAAGTGGGTTTCAACATCATAGCCAGGCTCCAATTGCTCCCGTACACCCTCTATGAATTCTTCTTTTACTTTTTCGGGTTCTTTAAACGAGCGACGAACAAGATTTTGCTGAAGGAATAAAATAAAACCGCGTGTTATGGCATGAACCCATTTCTCTTTAAAGCCTAGCTTACGCATAAAATTTGCAATCTTCGATTCATTGGCACCTGCAATAAAATAAGTTGGAGAACGCTGAAGCACCGTGACATGGCTGCAATCAGGAGCT
>Ga0208765_1001549_pt1 | contig 13716 bp, 10 predicted proteins | sample ETNtaG_2_FD_185783 | JGI IMG/M metagenome (GOLD analysis project Ga0208765, IMG submission 185783) | Marine microbial and viral communities from oxygen minimum zone, Eastern Pacific Ocean - ETNP201406SV203 (SPAdes) (version 2) | ecosystem: Environmental > Aquatic > Marine > Oceanic ... | reverse complement strand
GTTGATGGTGTTGATGATTTTGCTGCTATGCGTGAAGTGGTAATCAGGCGTTATCGGCGTTTGAAAAGTGAACAGGCAACACTGCCAGATCTAATACTAATTGATGGCGGTAAAGGACAACTTAGTATGGCAATATCTGCTTTGCGTGAACTTGGATTGGATTACTTGACAGTCATTGGATTGGCAAAGAAGCTAGAAGAAGTATTCGTGCCAGGGTACGTGGACGCACAATCCATACCGAAACAATCACCTGGATTGATATTATTAAGGAAAATTCGTGATGAAGCGCATCGATTTGCTATCACATTCCATAAACAGAAACGAAATAAACAAGTGCGGACCTCAATATTTGACAGTATTGATGGTATGGGTCCAAAACGGATCCAATCTTTATTTACTGTATTCCAAGACATAGATAGCATTGCCCTGGCTGATACTGCTATAATATCCAAGAAAGCAAAAATTCCCATAAAACAGGCCAAAAGTGTGCGCTTGGCTGCTAGGCAATTTCGAACTGAAATAGGGCCTAAGTAAATTATTGCGATTAAGCGTTAAAAAAAACATAGAGAAAGCTGTATTTTCTGTGATAAATATCAACTACACCTAAATCTATTACTCGTAGATTAACTAAATGATTTGTTTTCGCTACTTACTAATTATCGGATTAATACTCAATTCTGTATCTGGACAAGAATATGTTCCTGATAGAATAATTGTAAAACTTGCTCCGGATATTTCTCGTAATGATTTCAGGAGTATACTTGATACCAATTATTATGTAGTTGAAAAAGTATTGGTCAGACGTCTCAATATCCTAAGTATCAAATTGAAGAATAATCAAATTTCACCATTAGATGCTATAAAGGAATTTCGCAAAAATCCATTTGTTGATAAAGCAATTCCAGACACAAAGGTTTCCCGTAGGGATATGCCGGATGATATACAGTTTGACCAGCAATGGGGATTGCATAATGTAGGCCAGAGTGGTGGTACAGAAGACGCCGATATCGATGCACCAGAAGCCTGGGATATCGCAACCGGGGGCATAACACCTTTGGGAGACACAATAGTGGTCGCTATTGTTGATGGAGGCATGTTGCTAACTCATGCGGATCTAACTCCTAATTTGTGGACAAATTGGGGTGAAATACCTGGTAATGGAATTGATGATGATAATAATGGTTATATCGATGATGTGCACGGCTGGGATGCTTTTTCCTCAGATGGATCTGTGCCAAGTGATGGGCACGGTACCCACGTGGCGGGAATAGTAGGTGCAAAGGGCAATAATGGTGTCTATGTGGCCGGTGTGAACTGGGATGTAAAACTCATGCCAATACGTGGTTCTTCCGGAACGACCTCTATTGTTTTGGAAGCATATGGTTATGCCCTGGATCAACGGGCAATTTATGATTCTACTGATGGATCCTCTGGTGCATTCGTGGTGGCTACTAACAGCAGTTTTGGCGTTAATAACGCTGACTGCAGCAGCGGTAATTATTCTCTCTGGAATGATATGTATGATGCCTTAGGGCAGTATGGAATACTTAGTTGCGGTGCGACAATGAATAATAATTCTAACGTTGATGTTACTGGTGATGTGCCTACGGGATGTGAAAGTGAATATATGATCTCTGTTACGAATACAACGCGGAATGATACGAAAAACAGCGGTGCAGCATATGGGGCAACCACTATTGATCTTGGAGCACCGGGGACACAGATATTATCTACTTACACTGGAGGAGGTACTTCATCTCTATCCGGCACATCCATGGCCACACCGCACGTTGCTGGATCAGTTGGATTCCTACATGCATCAATGTCTGCAGGTTTTGCGTCTTTTTTTCACAGTAATCCTGCAGAAGGTGGTTTGCTTATAAAACAATTGATCTTGGATGGCACTGATCCATTACCAACCCTTAATGGTGTTACAGTGAGTGGTGGACGGTTAAATCTTTATAATTCGGCACTATTGAGCATGGAAACCATGGCAGCGGATTCCTTGGATCCAAACCCCGTGACCAATGTTAGCGCAGACACCTCTGAGTGGTATCGCGTGACGTTAAATTGGACCGACCCCACTGAGTTATTTGGCGGTGATCCAATTCCAAGTTTTATGGTAAATATATATCGGGACGGTGAATTGGAAAGTTCTGTATGGCAAGGTGTGGAAAGTTTTACTGATATAGGACTATCCTCTGATTCAGAGTACTTATATACGTTGGTTACCCGGGTTGTAAGTACGGACTCACTGAGCATTGGTGTATCAATTCCTGTAACGGTTGGTGGCGGAAATTGTCAACCCGGCGATTTAACAGAAAATGACATCGTGGATGTACTGGATGTGGTTCAATTATTACGATTTGTGCTTGGTTATAATGACCCAAGCCCGGTACACTATTGTACTGGAGATTTGAACTATGATAATAATCTTAATATTAATGATGTCCTGATGCTTATGGACATAATTTTAGGTATATAGTTTCTAACATTTTGATAAAGAAATGAATGATAATAATATTAACGCGCTATTAAATAATTACTGTAACAGGAGGGAATTTGTCAAAGATACAATAACCGGAATAGGTACCGTGGCATTCGGAAGTTTTATGCTGGTTAACCAAAGCGGTTGTAGTGAAGGTAATCCTACAGCACCTAATAATAATAGTGATGAAACTATTACTGTTGATCTGTCATTATCAGAAAATAGCGCACTAGCGACGGTAAGCGGTACACTGGCATTAGGGGCAAATGTTCTTGATAGCAAAGGGATTCTCCTATATCGACAGAGTGATACCAATGTATTGGCGTTTAGCAGAAATTGTACGCATAATGGTTGTACAATTGGTTCGTTTCACAATGGTAAATCTGCATGCCCCTGTCATGACAGCCAGTTCGATACATCAGGCAATGTCCTCAATGGACCTGCTACAAATCCATTGACTCAGTATTCAGCGACTATTACTGGCAATATTGTTACTATCACAACATAATGAAAAACCGAGTTGTTAATTTATTTATTACTTTGCCCTTAGCCAGCATAGGACTATATATTTTTTTTCTTGTCGTAGCAATGGTTTCTTACAATGGCGGTAATACCATAGACCACTACGGAATTGGATATTCATTTTCGTTAAATTATCTCAGTGATTTAGGCAGAGACAGCGGCTATGCAGGGCAAGATAATAGCCTGTCATTTTACAGTTTTAATTTGTCGTTAGTCATCATTGGTGTTGCATTTTTGGCATACTTTTTATTCCTGCCTTCATTACATAAATTAAACCCCAGATCATTTGTATTTTCCCGGATAGGCAGCTTTTTTGGGTGTTTTGCAAGCATTTGCTTTGCCGGCGTAGGACTAACCCCCGCTGATACACTAGAAGACATTCACATATTTTTTGCTAACTGGGTTTTTCGCTCTATGAGTCTAGCTGTGTTATTCTATGCCTTAACATTTATTTACCTTAATAAAGATAATTTATATTTATCTCTTTTATTTCTTTTGAGCGGTATTGTTATACTCGCTCATATTATAATTGCGGATATAGATCTGGCGGTTTATATGTCCAATCCTCATTATGCCCGAGTTTTGTCTCAAAAAGCTGCTGTTATAGCGATGATATTCATGGTCCCATTAATGGCGATCATTAATTTTCGACAGCTGCGGGAAAAAACTATTGATCTGCGAATATTTGGTTAATTAAATAACTATAAGGTAGGTAGAGGATTAAAGCTTCAACTTAGCTAAGGCGAGTCTTCTTTCTTTACGATTCAGTTCCCTTTCAGCTTTGTATAGGTCTGTTTCAAGTTTCCTCGTAGAATATCGTTCATTCGGAGGTTGGTGTTTCTTGAGCTGGCTAATAATTTGTTTTTTTGCAGCTAATGAATTTTTTTGTTCCATTAATCGATTCTCTACTAAGCTATGAATGACTCGTTTCATATCATCAAATTCCTGAATTTCAAATAACCGTGTAAGAAATACTATTTTTCCACCTGGCCCTAAAACAATATTCCTGGTAACACCACTACTGCGATCAGCAAACAGAGCGAATATATCCGCGCCAGGATCTAGAGCAAGAGGGTAGGTGACTTGCACTTCTTTTGCAAACTTGGTAATAACATCTGCGGGTTCATCCCTGTCTATGCCAATCACATTCAGCCCAATATTTTTGTAGACTTTCCAAATTTCCTTCTCTATATGAGGCATTTCTTCCCGGCATACGTGGCACCAGCTTGCCGTGAACTGCAGCATAGTTACCTGGCCATTTAAATCTTCAAGAGAAGTTTGTGTGCCATTGGGAAAATCAAGCACAAAATTAGGGGAATCATCACCAACATATACAATATAACCACGTTCATCCGGTGTCTGTGAAAAAGCAATCGTTAGAACTAATAGAAAAAATAATGGCCGTTTGATCATATCCGAAGCCCGTTGTTGGCCATCCACTCATCATTAACAAACTTGCTTAGATAGTTTCGAATACTATCTGGGAGAATTACAAGTACATTTTTATCGGACTCAAGATCTTGGGCAGCTTCAATAGCTCCCCAAACAACTGATCCAGAGGATCCACCAATCAATAAGCCTTCTTCCTTAATCAGTCTACGGGCCATGGTGAACGCATCTTGATCATTGGTTTTTATATAGCGGTCCACCAGTGTGTTATCGAGCACATCAGGGAAAAAATCATACCCAATACCTTCTACGTGATAGGTATCCACATCAGTACCGCCTCCTAGAATTGAACCAATTGGATCAACGCCGATAACTTCAATGTCAGGAATGGCTTCTTTTAATCTTTTTGCCACTCCGGTTATGGTACCGCCAGTACCAGCACCAATAACTACCATCGCCAAGTTCTTACCAAATTCAGCAAGAATCTCTTCAGCCGTTCCAAAATAGTGAGCATCTGGGTTATTTGGGTTAGCGTATTGATCGAGTATGTGAGAATTAGGTATTTCACTATGTAATCGTTTAGCTACACCAAGAAGACTTTCAGGATCATCATGAGCTGCTTCTGTCGGTGTGCGTACGATTTCTGCCCCTAGCGCTTGCAAAACAACTTCTTTTTCCATACTCATTTTTTCCGGCATGGTAATGATGAGTTTATATCCTTTTACCGCAGCGGCCAGAGCCAGGCCAATACCCGTATTGCCGGAACTAGGTTCGATTAATGTATCTCCTGGTTTGATACGCCCTTCTTGCTCAGCTTTTTCGATCATACGTACGCCAATACGGTCTTTCAAAGAACCACCAGGGCTTAAAAATTCACATTTGGCAAATAACTGGCAGTTTACTTCAGCACCTATTTTACCCAGTTTTACGATCGGTGTTTTCCCAACCGCATCTAGAATAGAATTATGTATCATTTTACATACTGATTAATTACTGCCATTATAAGAAATACCTGAAAAATTACGAATAATTAAATATAATATTTGTATTACATTCACCGTTAATTTGCTATCTATCTGAATATGAAATACTTTCACAAATTTCTAATAGTATCAATTATATCGCTTCATTTAATAACGGCTGGTACTACAGGTAAATTGGTAGGTATTATACTAGATAAAGCATCAAAAGAGCCTCTTGTTGGTGCGAATGTAATGATTGCTGGTACAGGTCTTGGTACCGCTACAGATGCGGAGGGCAGATATTTTATTTTGCAGATCCCACCAAAAACGTATAGTGTAAAGTTTTCAATGATCGGCTATAAGGACGTCAACGTCAAAAACGTTAAAATACAGGTGGACCTAACTACTACGTTAAATGCAGAAATGGAAGAAGGTATCATTGGTATGGAAACTATTGAGGTCACCGCTCAGAGACCAATGGTCCAACCTGATGTTACCTATTCACAGGTTAATATTACTAGCGATGAGATCGATATGCTTCCTGTGGAAGAATTTGAAGATATAATCGCCTTACAAGCGGGTGTAGTTAATTCCGGTGGATTGCACGTCCGTGGTGGTAGAAGCGGTGAAATAGCCTATATGATCGATGGGGTTACTGTAACAGACCCATATGATGCGGGTATGGCTGTAGAGATCGAGAACAATGCTATTCAAGAATTGCAATTCATCAGCGGCACCTTTAATGCTGAATATGGAAAGGCAATGTCCGGTATCATCAATATCATAACCAAAAGCGGGGATTTTTTGAACTATTCCGGCAATGTATCATCCATGCTGGGCAGTTATTATGCAAATGATAATCTTTTCCCGCAATTAGATAAATTTCGTCCAAATACGATTCAGGATATGCAAGGATCAATAAATGGTCCAATTCTACGCGATAAAGTATCATTTTTTGCTTCAGGTCGTTTCAAGCGTAATGGTGGTTATTTATACGGACAAAAAATATTTGTACCCGAATCACATCGGTGGAATTCCCAAATAAATGATTTTGAATTTATAAATCCGGGTCATCCGGATTGGGATTCGCTGTCCCATCCGTTTGGAGAGAATGATTCATCCTGGGTCGCAATGAACTGGTCCGAACAATATACAGGATTAGCGAAGTTTAGCTGGAAGTTAAGTCCGACGGTTAAGTTAGCTTACAGTTTTAGTGGTAGCGAGACCGCATCGCAAGGTTATTCCCATGCCTATAAATGGAATCCGGATGGCAGGTCCCATCAATTCACTACAAAAGCCAGTAACATGTTGTTTATTGATTATAGCTTAAATCCATCTACTTTTTTTACACTTTCTTTATCAAGGTCTGCAAATCTTTACCGTAGTCAACGAAGTGATAAGAGAGATTATTTTAATCATCACTCTATAATATCAATCGATACGACGGTTAACTGGTTCGGGAACGAATCTATTGACACTACGATTTCCGCAGATCCTAACCTCTTTTATGTAAATCCAACCATAGGGGATTACACCCCAGGTAACAATTTTGAGGTAGGTGGCCATAGCATGGGTTATTTTGAACAAAAATCAACTGTAAATACCTTCAAACTGGATGGCACAAGTCAAATCAATCGCTATCATTATTTAAAAAGCGGGTTTGAATATCGAAAAACGAATATGGCCTTAACTAGCTATACAGTACAGTTGGCTGAATACACTGGTTACACTGCAAGAATTCCTAACGTCAATGGTGTTAATCATAATACTTATGGAGATGATGGACGCAATCCTGTAGAATACGCTCTTTACCTCCAGGATAAAATAGAATTTGATGATCTGGTTGTGAATATTGGAATGCGCTGGGATTATTTTGATCCAGATTGGAAAACGTTAAATGATGGCACTGATGCAAATATTAATAATCCCGTAAAGCCAATCAATAAGTTTTTTGACTTGGATGGTGATTTTGAAATATCTGAAGCAGAAATGCATTATGGTTTTGTAAACGACTCTTTGAAAACTGTTTCGGACAGGTTAAAAAGTAATGCGTTTGGTGACCCCTGGTATAAAAAAGTGAAAGCTAAACGGCAACTTAGCCCGCGCTTTGCATTGGCTTTTCCAATAACAGATCAGGGGCATATGCATTTTTCCTATGGACATTTTTTCCAAATCCCAAATTTTAGTTTTTTATATACTAATCCTGAATTCGAAATACCAGCAGGTAGCGGAGCAGGTTATACAATGGGAAACGCGGACATGGAACCACAACGAACTACCCAATATGAAGTAGGCTTCTCCCAACAGGTTGGTCAGGATATAGGTATAGAAACAACCATGTTTTACAAGGATATACGAAATCTGAATGCCACCAAAGTCATTCAATCATTTGTTGCGGGAGATCGCTACGGTCTATATATCAATCAAGACTATGCCAATTCAAAAGGTATAACAATCGCGCTGTCAAAAAGACCTTCTGCAAAAGTATCCGGTAATATCGATTATACCTATTCTATATCGGAGGGCAATGCTTCGGATCCAGCGGCTGCCTTTCTGGATGAGCAATCAAATGTGGAACCAGAAAAAATGCTGGTGCCTTTGGACTGGGATCAACGGCATACATTTAATACATCCCTAACCTATCACCCGGTGAAAAATTCGGGTATCGGTTTGATTTTTAACTTTGGTAGTGGTTTTCCGTATACAACCGCATACCTAGGGGTGCGGACATCTTTTGAGAATAATGCTCGTGAACCAAGTACATATAATCTTGACTTGCGCAGTTATTATCATTTTGATTTGTTTGGCATGAAGGCTTCTTTTAGTATGAATGTCTATAATCTTTTTGATACCCGTAATGAGCTGACAGTTTATTCGGATACTGGTAGATCTACATATACGCTTGTACCTACCTATACCCCACAGTATAGCGGTCCAGGGTATAATAGTCTGGATGAATTCCTTGTTCGACCGGACTTTTTTTCCAGCCCAAGGCAGATAAAACTGGGATTTAGTGTCAGCTTGTAATTAGCCATGAGATTATCCATAATTATATTTCTATTTTCTTTTCTGACTGGCCAAGGGTCAGTAAAAGTAATAGAGGGTTTAGAAAGCCGGGCAAAAAGCTTAGATGTTACTGATAGGAAATATGGTGATCACAATGGGAATCGCATATTGAATCGGTTCTATAATTTTGGTGGTATTGGTGATGGAGGGAATCTCGTATCGGGTGTATATCCATTCGGTTCTGGACATTCTTATTTTTATGAATTTACACCTGTAGTAACCGCTAGTGTTATCGATACTAATGGCAATCGGGTTCATATCGTTTCCGATGGAGCTGTAGCGCTAAAGGATAATTCTCCTGAAGGATACCAGTGGGGCTTTGAGCCACTTACAGGATATGCCAATCCTAATCAGGAAATCATGGCTATGAGTGATAAATCTTATACTTGGCCGGAAACCTGGCCAAATCGTGATAGTGATTGGGATGGGTATTGGAATGGTCAATATGGTAAGTATGTGCGAGCGGATCAGGAATCATATTTCGTGATGGATGATTATTATAATGATGAATTTTCACATTTTCCCGATTCCGCTGATACGGACACGGTTCTTCCGAAACGCAGGTCGGGACTTGGGATCGAGTTGGAAGTGCGGGTTTATCAATGGAATCATCCGGCCGCGGAAGATATAATTATTGTAACCTATTGGATAACAAATGTTGGCACTTCGCGTTTAGACAGTGTTGTATTTGGAATGTATGGCGATGCAGATATCGGTAGCACAAATGGAGACTATAGCGATGATGATGCGTGGTTTGATATTGATAACGATATTGTCTATCAATGGGACCATGACGGTTGGAGTAACGCAGATGGCGGTTTCAAACCGGTCTATTTTGGCTGGAGTTTCCTGGAATCTCCAGGAAACCCTCATGATGGTATAGATAACGACTCAGATGGAATGATAGATGAAAGTCAGTTTGATGGGATTGATAATGATGAAGATTGGCTGGCAGAGAGGGATGATATTGGGTCAGATGGGCTTGGCGAATATCATTATGGCTATAACGGTCCCGATGAAGATGGTACAGAAGGAAATGGAATACCTGATCTGGGGGAACCAAATTTTGAAATTACTGATAATGATGAATCTGATCAAATTGGCTTATCCAGTTTTTACTCTTCGCCTTATCCAAGTATTTACCCTTCCAATGATGAAGTTATGTGGAACCAATTAAAACCAGGATTTTTTGATGTCCCATCACAAAATATTGATCAAACTTTTCTTTATGGGTCTGGATATATTGCGCTGGAACCAGGAGAGAAAAAGAAATTTGCCGTAGCGATGGTATTTGGTAATGATATGGATGATATCCTTAGAAATACGGTTACCATGCAAAATATATATGATAATGATTATAATTTTGCAAAACCGCCCCTGAAACCAAACTTGACTGTGGTGCCTGGGGATAGGCAAGTGACCCTTTTTTGGGATAAACTAGCGGAGAATTCGCTCGATGCCATTTATGGCGCAGATTTCGAGGGCTATCGTGTATACCGTAGTACCGACCCTGGATTTATTGATCCGTACGTTATTACGGATACCTATGGTAATAATACGTTTAATAAACCGATCGCTCAATTTGACTTAATTGATAGTTTAAAAGGACCCCATTCAATTGGTTTTAACGGCATACAATACGATATGGGCAGTGATACAGGCCTGGAACACATGTATGTTGATAGTAACAAGGTTTATAATGGTATGACATATTATTATGCTGTTGTGGCATATGATAAAGGGTATGACCTTGATTTCTATGAACTTGGATTCAGTGAGCAGGATAATTTGTTACCGATTGCACCTTCAGAATGTTCAATAATTGTTGATCTAGACCGCAAAGGTAACGTTACCAATATGAGTGAAAATGCTGGTACCGTTGTGCCGAATGCGCCTGTAGCAGGATACATGGGACCTAATACGGCAGTACCTGGACAAGAATTCGTAGTTCATGATTCTGGCTTGGCAACAGGTAAAATAGAAGTAGTTACTATCGATCCTACAGCTGTGCCTGAAGATGCGGAATATACACTAAGTTTTGAGAGTGGATTTGGCACTTCTATCATTTCTTATTCGGTACGGGATGAACGATTAAAGATTGAAAAGTTTGTTATAGCAAGCGGGTACGGTTCCTTGGAGTATAACAATATAGATTCTACTACGGTAGATATCACTGATGAGAGCGGCGCAACAACTTATCAGGTTGGTATAGATTATACAATGGATTATACCAATGGTATTATCGTAGTAACTGAAGGTAGCGCGCTGGAAGAAATGAATACCTATGTTGCCAGCTATCTCTATTATCCAATTTTAAATAGTAGTTCAACAGCTGGTGAAACCAATAATCCAATCTTTGATGGTATGAAAATTTATTTATTTAACGAAAATATTGGCGTGGATGTTGATTCGTCTGGCTGGATTGGTGCAAATGCACCGTATTGTTACAGAATCTTTGATCAGAGAGTTCATCCTTCTGATTTTGAAATAATTTGGGAAGGAGATATTGGTGATTCGGTCACGGCTGATTATTCTAACCTTCCTTCACCTTTTAGGGTCAGAAACATTACAGAAGATAATGAGGTCATGTTTCGCATCTATGACACTAATCATAATGACCAGTGGGAACCCGATGAACCAATACTTTTAATGCCTTACCCGGGCATGCAAACGCCCTACATGTTTGTCCAATTTTTTCCCGATTCAGTTATATGTCCATATAATGAGGATAATTTATTGTACGATACGACTGCTACCATTGCAAAAGGTGATCATTTCAGAATAACTACAACGCGTCCCTTTACAAGCGATGATAAATATCATTTTACCACCAAAAAGTCATGGGCGGACAATGTATTAGCTGCTGATGAACTTGATGATATTGCAGTGGTGCCAAACCCTTATGTTGTAACAGCGCGCTGGGAACCAAAACATATCTATGTATCTGGGCGCGGTCCTCGGAAATTGGATTTTATCAATTTACCCCAGGAATGCACAATCAAGATCTTTACAATGGCTGGGTATTTGATCGATGAAATAGAGCACACCAGTGAATACGAGTATGGAACCCATTCATGGGATATGCTGTCAAAGGATGGATTGGAAATTGCCTATGGTCTGTATATCTACCATGTGAATGCCCCAAATGTGGGAGAAAAAACTGGGAAATTTGCGGTAATAAAATGATCCGTTGTAAAATAATAATTATTATAGCTTTCTCAGCGAGTCTTTACTGTCAGATAACAGGCAGTGTAAGTAATGTTGGCACCACTGCAGCATCTTTTCTGGATATTGGAATCGGGGCAAGATCTTTATCGATGGGCGGTGCCTTTGTTGCGGTTGCTGATGACCCAACTGCCTTGTATTGGAATCCTGCAGGCATGGTTAATATTGCAAGGCCAACAGCTCATTTCTTTCATTCACCCTGGCTGGCTGATATTCGTTTCAATCATAGTGCATTAGTAGTGCCGTTTGACAGGTCCAGCACGTTCGGTTTTTTTATTACATCGGTTACGATGGATGATATGCAGGTACGAACTGTAAAAATACCAGAAGGAACCGGCGAATATTTTTCTGTTAGTAATGTAGCATTAGCTGGTTCTTTTGCTCGAAGGCTCACAGACCGTTTCTCATTTGGGTTTAATGTTAAATATATACAAGAAAAGATTTGGCATATGAATGCTGGTGGTTTGGCCATCGATTTGGGGAGTTTATTTGTTACCAAAAACAATGGTTTGCGAATTGGTATGTCCATTTCAAACTTTGGTGGAAAAATATCCATGGAAGGGTATGATACTGAGGTTGACTATGACGTCGATGAAACCATGTATGGAAATAACGATAAAATTGATGCGTATTTAAATGTGATGGATTGGCCATTACCATTGGTTTTCCGAGCAGGAGTTAGTAAGGATGTAATTCAATCAGAGATTCATAAACTCACCCTTGCGGGTGATGCCGTCCATCCAAATAATAACGTCGAGTATCTGAACCTTGGTTTTGAGTACATATTCCGTGGTATTTTTTCTATCAGAGGCGGACAGGCTTTTCTTGGTATGGAAGATTCGAAACAAGGTTTGACATTTGGTGCGGGACTAAATTATCAAATACCAAGAGGACCGAGAATTACCATAGATTATTCTTATCGATCCTTTGGTGTTTTTGAAAATATTGCTGGTTATTCCCTAAATCTTATTTTCTAGTTCATATCATGGCAGCAAAAAAGAAAATTCTATTGGTCTCGGCCACTAGAGGGAAAAATTACGAATTGGCTCAAGAACTCAAAGAAATAATTGATAATAAAACTGCAGTTGATACTGTAGTAATTGACCTTGAGTCTTATGATTTACCGCTTTACAAGTCAGGTATTGAAACTGAAAATGAAACTGCAAGCGATTTAAGCGCGGAATTTGAAAATGCGGAAGGGTTCGTTTTTTGTGCTCCTGAATATAATGGTGGGTTGCCACCTATATTGACTAATGCTTTTACCTGGATATCAGTTACCACTGCAAACTGGCGAGATGGGTTTAAGGATAAATTTGCTGTTATTGCAACAAGCAGCTCTGGTTCAGGTCAACGATTTTTGGTTGCTTTTCGCTCCCAATTAGAATATATGGGTACACTGGTAATTCCCAAGACTATTGCGGTTACTAACGGACAATCATTGAATAGAAAATCTGCAGAGCGGACCTTGCAGAAATTGACTTATTTGCTAAGTAAATAATTACTTAAAATAGGGAATAATAAAAAAGGGGCAATTAGCCCCTTTTTTATTTACAGCATCACAAGTTTTTAGCTGATTTTTATCTGGCGACCGTTAGGAAGAATTTCCTTGGTTTTTGGTAAGGTAACCGTTAATACGCCATTTTTGACTTTTGCAGCAACTTTATCTTCCTTCACATTATCAGGTAATCTGAAACTGCGATTAAATGAACCAAGTTGACGTTCACGGATCCGATAACCATCAGTGGACTTTTTATCATCAATAGCGCGTTCACCTTTAATTGTGATAACGCCGTCGTGAATATCGACAGAAACGTCCTTTTTATCTAAACCCGGCATATCTGCGGATAAGAAAAATTTTGTTTCTGTTTCGTTTACATCGATTGCAGGCATCCAAGAATTCGTTGAAGAAAATCGAGGTAAATCATGGGTAAACATGCTGTCAAAGATCCGATCAAAATCAGTCATTAAACTGCGTGTTGGATTCCATTTTACTAGTGTCATTTAAGACTCCTTTCTTTGTTTAATTAAATGTTTCACCCTTTATTTGCAATATTTATGCCAACA
>Ga0208765_1001537_pt1 | contig 13781 bp, 9 predicted proteins | sample ETNtaG_2_FD_185783 | JGI IMG/M metagenome (GOLD analysis project Ga0208765, IMG submission 185783) | Marine microbial and viral communities from oxygen minimum zone, Eastern Pacific Ocean - ETNP201406SV203 (SPAdes) (version 2) | ecosystem: Environmental > Aquatic > Marine > Oceanic ... | reverse complement strand
AGGTCGGTGAGAAAGCAATAAAAGCCCTTGATGGAACTGAGATTCACGGCCGCAAAATAAGTGTTCAAGAATCAAATGATGGTGGTGGCCGCCGCGGTGGAAACCGAGGTAGAGGCCGAGGTCGAAGCCGCTGAGAAGAAGCGAAGCGGTGAAGTCCGACGATGCTGCCCGAAGACTGGGACTGATATGGAAGGCTGGCTTGTTCTCGATGGATACGAGGATGAACCAGCAGCATTTGGCGTCCCCAATTACCTTGGATTCCATATACGCTACATATGTGGTGTACTAGAATCTCGAAACATTCCATACACATACATGACAATTGATCAATGGAGGCTCAATCACAAAAAACGCCTCCAAAATCCTAGTGAACGTGCTGCTCTGAAACGAGAACTTTCTGAATTGGATGGTGCTGTGATTCTAGCCGGTGCAGTAGTTCCTGGAAAATATATTCGAGGCACACCAATTTCTCGCAAGGAATTAGATGAATTTCTAGCTACTTTTCCTCACGAACAACCAGTACTAGCAGGTGGTTGGGCGATTCGTCACTGGAGACATGATGGTTGGATGCCATTACGCACTAATCTTTTCTGCACAGTTCAGGATACTGATGCTACACTCAACCATTTCCTAAACACATCCGAGTGGTCCCATAAGAGAAGAAATTCAGAGCAGTGGAATGAGTGGGCGATAGCCGGTGCTCAAGGAAAATGTGTCACTCAGCACCCCGACTTGAAAACGGTAGACGGCGCCCCTGGTCCTCTTACTTTTGAGGTTGAAATTTACCAAGGCTGTGTTAGGTTTAAACGAGGGTGTAAATTTTGTATTGAACCAAAGAAAGGAGTGCCAATCTGGCGTGACGAATCTGACATTATTAAGGAAGTTAGTGCGGCTTTGGATAACGAAGTAAATCATGTTCGGATAGGTGGTGCTACTGATATTTACACCTACAAAGCAGATGGCGTTAAGGAACTAGAGTATCCAATACCCAATCCTGAACCAATTGCAAGAATATTACATGGCTTACGTGAAGATGAAAGGATTGGAATATTGCATGTCGACAATGGTAATCCTTCGATAGTGGCAGAGAACCTTGAGCCGGCTACTGAGATTACAAAAACGATGATAGAAACCTTATCTGATGGAGCAGTGTTATCTTTTGGCCTAGAATCTGCCGACCCAGTTGTGCATAAGGAGAATTGGCTCAATTGCAATGCCGAGCAATTGCAAATTGCAATTCGTCATATCAATGAATATGGTCGCGAGAGGGGAGAAAGGGGTCTACCTAAGCTTCTCCCGGGTCTTAATTTCATAGCGGGTTTGAATGGTGAAACAAACGAATCCTATGATGCTAATCGCCGTCTATTAGATGGACTTCGTTCTGAAGGATTGTGGCTCCGTAGGATTAACATCAGACAGGTGGAAGGGCAAGGATTCCAAGAAATTCCTCAAGATTCATTTCGAGCATTCAAAAAAGGTGTACGCGAAGAAATTGATCGTCCACTCCTCGAAGAGATGTTTCCAATTGGCACAATACTTCGAGATGTATGGTGGGAGTCTCATGATGATCGCATTCGTCGTCCTGAACAGGTTCTAAACTCAATTCACAGAGATGTAACAATCCATGGCAAATCAGGTATAACCTTTGGAAGACAAATCGGGGCCTATCCTATTCTCGTAGGTGTACCATATCAGATTCCATTAGAGTCAGAATCGGACATTATGGTTACGGGTCATGGTATGCGAAGTATTTCAGGAGTGGAAATAGGTCTCTCAATGAACTCAGTTACTCAAGCACAATTAGAAGCAATTCCAGGGATTGGATCTAAAGCAGCATGGCGTATTATTTCCTCTAGGGCTAAGGCTGCTAGAAATTCTCCCGAAAGGCCATTTAACAATCTAGAGCAGGCATTTAGGGATTCTGGACTCCAGTCCTATGGACTGGCTGAGAAGGTGCTAATTGAGTGATGCAAACCGTTCAAGCATAGGGAATAGTGATAATGTTTGGAATTGCGCCAAGTTCATGCTCTCTGCGAAAAGCAGGAAACTAACCGCACTCGGAATATGTGGCCTTTTCCTCGGTCTAACTATACTCAGCATCGCCTCTAGCCCAAGTTTGATGGGCGGTGAACTGGAAGAGAAGAATAGTAATTTTCGTACATCATCATCCTCGATGAATATCGATGGCACAGAATCCGGTTCGATTTTTTCTAACTCTGCACTTGATTTCACCTCTACTGGTCCTGTTGTGATTCTGAACAATGGGACCTCCGTTGAGTGGGTTTACGGGAGTCCGGCCTACACTGAGGGAGATGTAGTCACAACTACCGAACCCTGTGTCTTACTCCTCAATTTTACATTGTATTGTGAAGGACAGAATAATTACGGGCAACTTGGCCTTGGCTCTACATCAAGTTCTTCTGGATATGTTTCATTAAACACACATCCTGCGGTCATTGATTCTGGAAATGATCATTCTTGTGCCATATTAGTTGATGCAAGTCTCTGGTGCTGGGGGCGCAACAATCACGGGCAGATTGGCGATGGTTCAACAACCAATCAAGTATCCCCAGTCCAGATAGATTTAGGCACCGGTGTTGATGCAGTAGCTGTCTCTGCTGGTAACGACCACACTTGTGCAATTACCGGTGCAGGCGATGTGATGTGTTGGGGATATAATATCCGCGGAGCACTTGGTGATGGAACCACTAGTGATTCCACATCTCCAGTATTGGCCGATCATTCAACCGGACAACGTGCTGTTGCTCTAGTTACTCCAGGTAGGTCTACTTGCGTTATATTCGAGAATGGTTCTGTTGGTTGTTGGGGTAACAAGTACACCGTATTCGCCGATCAAGGAGTGGTAACTGGAAATGTGCATATTGTAGATTTAGGTACAAGTGTAACTGCTACGATGATTGATGGAGTTGGACAACATACTTGTGCTGTTACAGATAACGGTTCCATGCAATGTTGGGGTGTCAATACTCATGGGCAATTAGGCGATGGAAATTGCTCCTCAACCATTAACTCAAATTGTAGTTCTGAGAATATGTTCCCCGGTGAAGGTGACTCAACCGTTTTTGTTAATCTTAGTTCAGGAATTACTGTAATAGCAGCCGCCACTGGCTCTGACTCAACTTGTGCTCTTCTCTCAGATGATTCTCTACACTGTTGGGGCAAACAAGAATCTGGGGAGTTTGATAACACAAGCGACCCCATGTTGAATCCACACGAAATGAACTTCGTTGACGGTGCAAATGTTGCATATTCTGACCAAGATATAGACGGAGATGGGATTCGTAATATCTTCGACACACACCAGACAGGTGATAGCGACGGGGATGGAGTAATCGATACAAATGACGACTACCCTAACAATCCAGCTCTTTGGATTGATTGTCCCGCGGGTCAATATGGTCGTTTTGTTTGTATCGATGCAGATGCTGGTCATTACTCATTAACGGGTTCACTAATTCAAATGGCATGTACCGCAGGAACCTTCCAACCAAACTCCGGGCAATCAGAATGCCTTGATACCTCTGCGGGGCATTTTTCCGATTCCGCTGCATCTACAAATCAAACAGCCTGCGCTTCTGGATACTATCAATCGAGCATAGGTCAGGCATCTTGTGTTGCTGCTAGTGCCGGTTCTTATGTCAACGCGAATAGAGGAGATGCAGGAGATAGTAACGTCACTTCAGTGCCACTTTCTGCAATGAGTGCTAATTACACAGGTGATCTCAATAGCAATACCGATACTACAGATGTATTCTCCTTTGATATGGACCGTGACACCTGGTTCTCTGCTAATCTCACATCACCAGTTAGCATGGATTATGATATCGACCTCCTAAATTCTACATTTGACATAGTAGATTTCAGTGCTACCTCTGAGGTCAATGAAGAAGTTTCAACTTCATCTGTAAACAATGAATCAGGAATGTACTACATTCGTATTACTTACATTAGTGGTTCAGGTTCAGGTGATTATTATCTTGTTATTAATCACCTTTCAACAACCGGTTCACAGAACCAGATTGGAAGTACTTCACTTCAAGTTGATGCTGAACTAGGAACCACCTCCACAGAGTGTGCTTCTGGCACTTGGCAGAATCAATCTGCTCAAACATCTTGCAACAATGCACAACCGGGGTATTATGTCTATGGAAATGGTGCTACTTCTCAGACCGCATGTTTAGCAGGATATTACCAACCTGCGAGTAGTTCTACAGGTTGCATAATCGCAACACCAGGATACTACGTACCTACATCTGCTGCTACTACGCAGACTGCCGCTTCATCAGGGTATTTCGTAAATAGTTCTGGTGCTTCTTCTCAACAACCTTGTTCGGCGGGAACCTACCAACCTTTGTCAGCACAAACAACATGTTTTGCAGCTAACGCTGGATATTTTGTCCCTAACCCAGGGTCCCCCGATCAAATACCCTGTAGTCCTGGTACATATCAGCCACTATCTGGGCAGTCCAGTTGTTTGGCAGCAGACCCTGGATATCATGTGCCTAACACTGCTTCTACAAATCAGACTGCCTGTTCAGTTGGAACATATCAACCATATACAAGCCAAGCAAATTGCCTTAATGCAGACCCCGGTCATTATGTCGATACTACAGCCGCCATTTCACAGAGAGACTGCCCAGTGGGAACCTATCAACCAGCATTTGGGCAGTCCTCCTGTATCGATGCACAGCCGGGTTATTACGTCAACTCAACTGCCTCATCCAACCAATTCCCTTGCCTTGCAGGAACTTATCAGCCCCTAGGGGCACAATCTGACTGCTTATCTGCTCAGGCTGGATTCTATGTAGACACTCAAGCCGCAACCTCTCAAACTCCATGTTCTGCTGGAACCTATAATCCATCGATGGGAGCCGATGAAGCTACTGATTGTATGCCGGCGGATTTAGGTCACTTTGTCCCTCTACCTGGTTCTGTTTCTCAAACACCATGTAATGTGGGAACTTATGCTGCGAGCACAGGTCAAACTTCGTGCGATGCAGCAGACATGGGGCACTATGTTCCTGATACAATGGCTACGTCGCAGATAGTTTGCGATGTAGGATATTGGCAAGATCAAATAGGTCAAACTAGTTGCAATATCGCAGACCCTGGTCATTACGTCGACTCTACTGCAGCCGTAGCACAAATCCAGTGTACTGTAGGAACATACAATCCCGACTCAGGTTCTAATGATTCTTCTGCATGTATTTATGCCGATGCTGGGTACTATGTTGACACCGCTGGTTCTAGCCACCAGAGTCCATGTAGTGCGGGCACATACCAGCCCTCATCAGGGAACTCAGCATGTATTGATGCTGATTTCGGCTATCACGTACCTAGTGAGGCCGCAACAGGCCAAATTGGATGCACGATGGGGTCCTACCAAGGTGAGAGAGCAGGAACCGAGTGCCATATTGCAGATGCTGGTTATTTTGTCGATACTCACTTTGCCTCTGCACAAATAGCCTGTTTAGCGGGAACCTACAATCCAAGCACAGGCTCAACATCAATCAATGATTGTCTAGATGCAAACCCTGGGCACTTTGTTGCAGACCCGGGGTCCTCTCTTCAGGAAGAATGTGTTTTCGGAACCTATCAGCCAAATGCAGCTTGGTCTTGGTGTCTTACAGCCGATAGTGGATATTATGTCGACACTATGGCTGCTATTGCCCAGATTGCTTGTACGATTGGCTCCTTTAATCCTGATACAGGTTCGGTTACATCTTCAGCATGCAAACAAGCTGACCCTGGTCACTATGTTGATTCAGAAGCCTCTTCCGCCCAAGTTCCTTGTGAACCGGGATATTATCAAAATCAGCGAGGCCAATCTGAGTGTAAATCAGCTAAAGCTGGGTACTATGTGGCCGTATCCGCCGCTACATCCGAAACGGCTGCTCCTCTCGATAACTACGTGCCTGAAAACGCATCTACAGACTATACTCCATGCCCTGGTGGGACTATGACTATGGTCGAAGGTGTTAGTGATGTCAATGATTGCCACGTTGATACCGATGGAGATAGAACCCCTGATTTCCTTGATCAAGATGATGATAATGATGGAATTAATGACGGGCCTGATCTTTGTGACTTCGGTGTGATGAATTGGGCTAGTACACGTTCCAATGACTGGGATGCTGATGGTTGTAGAGATTTAGATGAAGATGACGATGATGACAATGATGGCTTCCTCGACGGAAATGATGCGTTCCCCCTCGATTCATCCGAGTGGCTTGACTCGGACGGAGATGGAATTGGAAACAATGCCGATACTGATGATGATGGTGACGGAATTCCCGATGCTGAGGAGTTAAAATTGGGGCTTGACCCTCTGATAGCAGACTATGATGGCGATGGTTACAATGACAGCGTCGATGCATTCCCTAGAGATGCTTCAGAATGGTTGGACACAGATGGCGATGGCCTTGGTGATAATTCGGACAAGTTCCCCACAATCAGATTTTACCAAACCTATGGGCAACTTGTAGTTCACCTGTTGATAGGTTTGGTAGCTCTTGTAGTAATTGGCTTCAGCATAAAGATGGGCATGGGCCGTAAAGAGAAACCCGAGGCTGACGACAGTACTCATGAATTTATGGAGATTGGAGGGGTCACAGTTCCAGTAATAAACGAAACCTCACAATTATATGATTCTGAATTTGACTCCGAGTTCGATGATATTGACGATGAAGATTCTACTTCAGTATCAATGTATGATATTCAACCTGCTGAAACCTCCATTGAAGGGAATGAGGCGGATGAATCCCAATCGTCTGAGGTGAGTGATTTCGACCTTGGAGATATTCTTCAGTCAACCCCACCCCCTGCTCCTCGAATAGAAGCACCTTCAGATGCACAATTGAATGAGCACGGACAAATGGTCTGGAGAGACGCTGAAGGCACCGTATGGGTCCAGAATCCCGATGGAAGCCTACTCAAGCACAATATATTGACAGGTGGTTGGGACTCATACGAACAGTGAGAATTAATTCTCACTCAGGGCCCCAAGGTGTTACTTGCCTAGTGAGTCCCAGTCTGTGAGTGAAGAGGAACCTGAGGTTCAGGAGGCCATCTCCCCAAGTGTTGATCTCCGCTTCGCCAACTCTCGGGCGGTAGGGGACACTTACCTCAGCGGTCTTCTTCTTGCCGAGGTATCTGCGAGCTCTGATTTTGAATTCCTGTGAGAGTGGCATACCGTCGTGCTTTGGGCGTACGCGTACATCCTCAAATATCGACTTACGGAATACCCACATACCACTTTGCGAGTCATGAATTCCGTACCAATAAAGCAGGCTTGCAGTTGTGCTCAGAACCCAGTTCCCGAAGCCGTGAATTCCCGGCATTGCCCCCTCTTCGGCACGGCGTAATCTATCGCAGGTAATCCACATTAAATCCTCATCAAGTAATTTATTCACAAGGTTAGGAACTTCTTCTCCAGGGTAAGTGCAATCAGCATCCATTGTTACGATAATATCTCCGGGAGCCATAGCAAAGCCAGTTTTGTAAGCCCTACCGTAACCCTTTCGAGGTTCATTGTAAACAGTTGCACCTTCTTGCTCTGCTAATTCGCAAGTTCGGTCTGTAGAATTACCATCTACAATTAAGAAATCTAATTTTTCACACCATCCGTCATTTGGAATCGAGCGAATAGTGTCAACGATAGCCGCCTCTTCATTTCGTGTTGGAATAACCACTGTCACATGCACAGGGAGGGTCTCAGACATCAGAATCGATTCAGGGGACCTGACTTTCCGCTATGAATCATGCTAACCTACGGGCCGTGATATATTCGCCCGCATCACAGACCTCTATCCATTCGTTTGAAATGAGAATCCACTCAGCGAAGGTTGAGTGAGATGGGTCTGCACATTGCTATGTTGTCGGCAGAGTATCCACCAAGATGGGGTGGTATGGGCTCGACAGTATACCATCTATCAGCAGCTTTAGTTGAACTTGGACACAAAATAACAATCATCACCCGAAGCGGGGCTGGAGATGCACCCGAGAGGGCTGGAATAACTGTTAGAGAAGTATCTTGGCTCTACGCACCCATGGCTTTTACCAAATCGTATGGCAAATATGCTCTCGCAGATCTCCATCAACTTAATGCGAGTAATCCAGTCGATGTAGTTCACTTACACTGTCCAATGATTTCATGGACAGAAAAACAGTTTATTGATTGCCGAACCAATATCGCACCAATAGTATCCTCATTGCATGGGACATGGCTAGGGGAACGTGATGGTCTCCGCATTGCTGCTAAACAGAAGGAAGCAGCAGTGTGGCTGAATCCTAATGATATGGCGATTCTCATCAGTGCTGGACATTATGCCAAGTACGAAAGAGCAGCACTTTCAGGCTCAAATATCTGCGTAGCCAACTCTCAAGCAACTAAATTAGATTTCCAAGATAGGTATTCACCTCCTTCTGAATGGCATTGTGAAGTCATTCATTGGGGTGTTGATACAGAGATGTTCCATCCTGATGAATCACCTAGTGAAACTACAACCCAAAAATTACTGGCAGTTGGTCGATTGGCTGCACGTAAGGGATATGGTTCCTTGCTACGTGCTTTTGCTGAGGTCAAGTCAAGGAATAATGACACAGAACTACTAATTGTTGGCCGAGGTAAATTAAGAAAGAAACTGGAAAAGCAGGCCAAGAAACTAGGAATCTCAAATTCAGTAATAATCGACTCAGGGATGTCTTTTGAGAAACTGGCTGAGGAGTTCCGTAGAGCGGATTTGGTGGTTTACCCATCCTACTACGAAGGTCAAGGGCTAATTCCGTTAGAGGCTATGGCTTCTGGAACTCCAGTAGCTACTGTAGATCACGGCCCTTTGCCCGAAATGGTCGATGAGACTGTGGGCACTCTTTTTACAATGGGCGATATTGACTCAATGTCTAGTGCCATATTGACTCTTCTTGCAGATAAGGATGAGATGCAAAAACGTGGAGAAAAAGGTCGAGAAAGAGTCCTTTCTAATTTCACTTACAAGGGAAATGCGGAAGAATATTCTTCTATTTATTATTCATTAGTTTGAGATTAATGCTTGCGAGAAGTTGATGGCTTGCCTCCCTGTCCGGAGTCTGAGTACTATGGCTTCAGGTAAACGATTTCAGGGTGTCGAACTCAGTACATTGACTAATATTGCGGTACTCCTCTTCATCAGTATTCTCGCAGTCATCCATCTCAAGGCAATCATCCAACCGCTTGTTGTGGCCACTCTACTCTTTTTCCTGATTCGTCCTCCTGCACAATATCTTGAGGATCGATTCGGCCATCCTCTACTTGCTTATGCTATTCTTGTGTTATTAGTAGTTGCAATAATTCTAATCGGTGGAAATGTACTATATGATTCGCTAACAGATTTCAGTAATGAGGCAGATTCTCTTTCTTCAAAATTTACTGACAAGGTCGCCTGGTTTTCTGGTTTGAGTATTTATGGATATAGTTTTGATAGTAGTGCACTCACTGATCTAATCTCTGTGAATCGGATTAATGAAATCGCTACAGGTTTCGTCGGTGATGTCGCAGGATTCACAGGCAGCGCAATTACAACATTTATTTTCTTAATATTCATAATTGTAGAGGCGGAGACATTACCATCTCGGTTGAAGGCGGCTTACCCAGATGAAATGGACAGATTCTCAAATATTTCAGAAAATGCAGGAGAGGGAATCAATACCTATGTCATTACAAAAGCAACGGTGGCATTTGGTCAAGCAATAATCGTTGCAGTTCTACTTGCATGGCAGGATATTCCAGGTTGGTTTATGTGGGCCTCAATCACATTCCTTCTAGACTTCGTACCATATGTGGGAGCTCCTCTTTCCTTCATTCCTCCTGTAATTATCTCATTCATTATTCATGAGCCAACTACTGCTTTCTTCATCCTCGCAGTCTTATTCGGCAATCAATTGGTATGGGGCCAATTCATTGAACCTCAGCTTGCCGGCCAGAGACTGGACATGTCTCCAATAGTTCTTCTGATTTTAGTTGCATTTTGGGGATGGGCATGGGGTATTATGGGAATGATTCTCGGGGTACCTCTAGCAGTAATTATGAAATTAGTATTGGAGAGTGACCCTCGCACTCGACCTATTGCAATGCTTCTTTCTTTGAACCCAAATAAAGCACCCAAGAATTGATTCATCCATGAAGGATGATGGCAAGTATACCATCGGCCGATATGCGAATCAATTCACCAAGAGACTGGTTGTGTAAGCCTCTAGTTGAGAATGATAATGGCTCCTCATCTAGTTCCCACTTAGACCCCTGAATTGTAACTGAATTACATTTTTCTAATGCAAATACTGAGAATTCTGTTCCCTCAGGTATGATGATTTGTAATTCTTTCTCAATAGGATGAAATCGAATTGTCATACCTTGTGTATGATGCATTCTGATTACCATATTATCTGGAACTTCAGTTAGTACTGCCCAGATCCCTAGTATGTGGTCTGGACAACCTCCATCTATTCCGACAACATCTATTTCGTTGTAACCCTGTGCATTAAGATGGCATATTGATTTTGCTAAATCACTTGATGACTCATCAGATAGTAAGGTGGAACGACCTTTCCAATTATCAGGCTTTACTGAGTCTAAATCCCCTAGTACTTCCGTAACGTCGAATCCGGCATCTTCTGCCTTCCGTGCGCCTCCATCTACTCCAAATAAAGTCGCATTTTCTTGTAATATTTTGACTAATGAAGGCTCAGGTACATCCCCATTGCACCATAGAACTGCTCTCATTATTTCACCTTCATGTTGACTTTTCCATCTATCATTAATTCAACATCTTCAAGGACAACAGTAGGCTTTCTGATTACTCCTCGGATATTTATTGGAACAGCCGCAGAACCTCCAAGCGCCATGTTGTTCCCGAATCCAAAATATGCTCCACCTCGATGGACTAAATCCTCAAGCTTATTTCCAGAAAGTTTTGCTCTCGGATTCATACCAAAACCGAATTCAGCGAAGGTTCCAACCATAGCGGCCTTTGAGGGGCGAAGTCCAGTCCTAGCGATTTCGAGTTTCCGATTCATTCGTTCTGCCATTTCACCGCCTGTAACATCAACAATCAAACCATCTTCAATAAGAATTGAGATTGGTTCTTCCATTAGGTCACCTTCTAATGAGCCATCAATTACTATACGGCCATGAGCACTTCCTTCCTTAGGTAGAACGAATATTTTTCCAGCGGGCAGGTTTGTAATTGCACTTGGACGGTTACAAATCCCATTATCTTCCAAAACCCATCTTCCTCCTGTTAAAAATGTCAGGTCTGTACCTGCATCATTTGTAATTCTCACTTCACGTCTACGTCGAAGTAAACGATTAAATCCAGAAATTTCCTTTTGTAGGGCGTTGTAATCTGCAGTCATTCCCCCATAAGCGAAAGTTTCTGCATCTATTCCAGGCATGGATGCAATACGAGCACCTTCTCGTGAAGCAATAGCCCTTGCTCGTGAGTGTGTTAGTGAGTGCTGAGTGGCGATTAGAATTACATCTTGTCTGCGCATTAAATCGGCTACTTGGGTAGGGGGTTCATTCCCCTCTTTCAGACTTGGTGGCATCATCATCATTAGTATGCGATCCGTGACTTCGGCAGCGGCTTCGTAGAGAGCCCTACCAATTTCTGAGTAATCGGGGTCTGTAATCACGAGAACTGCTTCAACAGAGCGTATCTGCATGCAAGTTCGGACAACTGAACGGGCGGCTGTGAGCATGGCTTCAGCCAAATCTTCCGATTCATCGGTTTGCACATTGCCTTCTTCGCCCATCTCGACAGTATCCTGTGATTGGTTCCCCTTATTCAAAGGCGCTCCGTTTTGTCAAATCATCTAACCACGTTAGTCATAGGCGAAGGTGACATGCGTTAATTGATGCAAGGGGTTCGTACAGTCCGTTTTGTCACCGTAATAGCGGTGGCTGCAATTCTTGCAGGAAGTTGGATGATTAATGCTCCTAATGACGAAATTACTGATGAAATAAGTGATGATTTTTTTGCTGAGGACATGGCTCTTGAGTCATCTGAAGATTCAGGTGATACTCAACCAGTTTTGAGGGGAGACGAGAAAGAGGATGAATCGGGGTCTAACACTCCAAGTAAGCTAATTGCAGGCGGTGCGGGTGCTCTAGGTTCACTTGCAGTAGGCTCGATATTTTTCGAAGTAATGCGAGTGTCCGTTCTTATTGCATTAGTGTCTCCTCTTCTTGCGCGAATGAAGAGCAACCGTAATGATCTACTGACTAGAGGTAGACTTCTCGGTTATCTTGAGGCAAACCCCGGAATCCATTTTTCTGCTCTTCGTGATGGGTTGGGACTTGCTAATGGCGTTACTGCATATCATCTACACACACTCGAATCGGCCGGTCAGGTGATATCTTGGAGGGATGGGAAATTGCGTCGTTATGCAGTCTCTAGTCTAACTAGGGAAGAAGTTAGCAGAATCAAGAACCCAATTGTTGGTACACGATTAGCAATTCTTGAGGTTCTTTCCAATTCTGGAAACATTGGAATGTCAGGCGGGGAACTTCAGAAAAAGCTGCATATCTCAAGGCAACTCCTTAGCCATCATCTAATGGAATTGCGCAATGGCGAATTCGTCGAGGCCGCATCCGAAGCTCGACGTCCAAAGTGGAGATTATCCGACAGTGGAATGGATGTTCTAATCACTTCTAGAGAGGTAGCCAGAATTGAGGCTACAGCCTAATCAAAGGGTACACTTCCGATTTCCGGTGGTTGAATGGAGCTAGAGAGCTTATTCAGGATTCGCAGAAATAAATGCCCCAGCAATGATCATGATCCAAACTAACCAAATGATTATTTTTTGAAATTTTGTGTGAGGTAAGCCCGGTCCTTGACCCATGCAGGTATCTGATATGACATTGGAGATAATTGTGTTGATTGTAAGGGGTACCCATTGATTTAACCACGCTGTGGAGTGCTGTTACCTATACCCCATTCGACCATCCCCCAGCCTCTTTCGTGCAGATAGTAGAATGCCAATTTGATGACTACATCGAATGCTCCGACCTTGATGGCGACACCGACATCTTCGGTGAAAATGTAGGCAAGAGAGGCGGTAGTGAGGGTTGCTATGACGCGCCATGTGAGGGCTTTGGCTATACTTCGAGAGCGAGTTGCATGCATGCTTATCGGCTACTGATGAAATATCTTTGCAAAAAAGGTATTGGAGAACATGTAACCCTCAAACCATTATGAGGAGGACAATGGGTGTCTGCTTAGACCCTCTGATTTCCCTTATTTTGAAATTTTTGGGTTATTATACATTAATTTCCACTCAGGAAATCCTAAGTGTTAAATAATAGAGGTGAAAATTAACAAAATACTGAGAGTGAGAATATGATTAAGCACAAAATAACAAGGAGGGATCGATTTCGCCCGAGCAGATACTCCCTCTGTTTCGGAATCTGACTCTGCTTGGACTGAATCATTCGGCCAAGATACATTGGTCGTATGGTGTAATAGGGATAGCATAGTTGTCTGCGAAGCTTCAGATTCCGGTTCAAATCCGGATACGACCACCATTTATACAATACAAAAGGAGATATGAAAATGCAAAAACAAACACATGAGAGAAAGCAAATAAACGAGAGTAAGCCACCTGCAGTGGCACACAGAGAGTGGTTCTCCCCAGTTGGCCCCAAACCAGGCTGGTTCAACTTCACGAAGTTCTTTCCTTACGCTATTTGCAGAGTGATACCCGACGGAGACGACATCGAGATCCAC
>Ga0208765_1001535_pt1 | contig 13784 bp, 15 predicted proteins | sample ETNtaG_2_FD_185783 | JGI IMG/M metagenome (GOLD analysis project Ga0208765, IMG submission 185783) | Marine microbial and viral communities from oxygen minimum zone, Eastern Pacific Ocean - ETNP201406SV203 (SPAdes) (version 2) | ecosystem: Environmental > Aquatic > Marine > Oceanic ... | reverse complement strand
TAGTTACATCTAGAGTAGAAGGTTATAATGTATCTTAAATCAATATTTGTTGATAATCTTTTACAATTTTTTTATGAGTTATTTAGTTTTAGCAAGAAAGTGGAGACCTAAGTTTTTTTCTGAAGTTTCAGGACAAAACCATGTTGTTAAAGCATTACAAAACTCATTGAAACAAAATAAAGTTCACCATGCCTTTTTATTTGCCGGTACCAGAGGAGTTGGCAAAACAACCATTGCTAGATTACTTGCTAAAGCTTTAAACTGTGAACAAGGTGTGGTTTCTGAACCTTGCGGTAAATGTGACTCCTGTAAAGCCATAGATGATGGTCATTTTATGGATCTAATCGAAGTCGATGCTGCATCTCAAAGAGGCATTGATGATACTAGAGATTTACTAGAAAACACACAATACACCCCCACCACTGGACGTTATAAAGTTTACTTAATCGATGAAGTCCATCAGCTAACTAAAGAGGCATTTAATGCTTTACTCAAAACACTTGAAGAACCGCCATCCCATATGAAGTTTCTACTGGCCACTACGGAAAGTGAAAAAATACCAATCACTGTCTTATCTAGATGCTTGAAGTTTAACTTAAAGAAAATTTCTGAAGAAAATATATCTAAACGAATGACAGAAATTTGTAAGGAGGAGGGTATTGAATTTGAAGACAAGGCTATCGATATGATTAGTCAAGCTTCGGATGGGAGTATGCGAGATGGCTTAAGTCTTTTGGATCAAGCTCTTGCTTATGAGGATTATAATTTAACAGCAAATCAAGTTTCACTGATGTTAGGCACCATAGATTCAAACTTTGCTTTAAATATTTTGGCAGCAGTGTTATCACAAGATAAGAGCGGTTTAACAGAAGCTTTAGATGCAGTTGATCAACTGTATCCTGATTATTCTGACTTATTGGATACAATTGCTTCACTTACTCAATCAATTGCTTTTCATCAAGTTATAGGATCAAGTGAAAATATTAACGACAATGAGGACAATGAATTAATCATTAAATTTGCTGAAGAATACCCACCAGAATTGATTCAATTGATATATCAAATGGCCATAACTTCCAAACGAGATATCAATATTGCTCCAACCACTAAAGAAGGCTTTACGATGGCAATTCTTAGAATGTTTGCATTTCAACCAAATGAATCAACTTCCATTAATAATCCATCTAAACCTCCTATCAATCAACCAAAAAGTAAAACTACAAAAAAGGCGGCAAGCAAGACTGTTAACAAGACAGTCACAAATGAAAAAAAAGAAACAAATGATAATAAAATAAAAGGAAAATTATTTAACCCTAAGCAATGGACTGCAGATGTCTCAAAGATGGATCTTAACGGCACAGTAAAGCAATTAGTATCTCATTGTATGTTTGGTGATCTAAATGATCAGACTTTACGACTACATATTGATCCTGAAAATGAACATCATCTTATTGAAAGGGCAGTTATATCCTTAAATGATTATTTACTAAATTATTATGAGAATATTTCTACAGTTAAGATTCAAGTTTTAAAAACGAATGGGACAACATTAGCAAAAAAGAAATCAGAAGCCACTGAGGAACAAAATATTATGAATCAATCTCGTATTAAATCTGATCCTAATTTACAAGAATACATGGATATGTTTGATGCAACCATTGAAGAAAGCTAGTGAAAGGTTATAGCCCAATTCTTCAAGATCTAATTGAAGCTTTTAAGCAGTTACCAGGTATAGGAATTAAAAGTGCCCAAAGGATTGTTTTTTATTTACTAAAGGAAAACGATAATAAGGGTCAATTTCTTGCTGACTCGATACAGAAGTCATTTCAATCAATTAAGGAATGTGATCAATGCAGGATGTATACCGAAGAACAAACATGTGGAATATGCACAGATGTAAATAGAGATAGTGAAATCATCTGTATTGTTGAAACACCAGCTGATTTGATTGCCATTGAAAATACTAGCCAATTTAAGGGAAAATATTTTGTTTTGATGGGTCGACTATCACCAATTGATGGAATTGGTCCAGACGAGCTCAAAATAGACCTTCTCATAAGTCTTTTGCAACAAAGTAATGTTCGGGAGGTAATTCTTGCAGTTAGCCCTACAATTGAAGGAGAGGCCACCGTTTCTTATATCGCTTCACTGGTAGAAGCAGAAAACATTAAGTCCTCTAGAATCGCTTATGGCGTTCCTATGGGTGGCGAATTAGAATACGTCGACTCAAACACATTAATTCAAGCTCTTAATAATAGAAATCCTATAGGCAGTTAATCTATAGATAAGTGCTAACTAATTTTTTATAGTTTTTATATCGTTGCTCTGAAATCTTATTCACACTAACATTTTTCTTAATTTGGCATGACGGTTCATTTAAATGTGAACAATCACGATATTTACATTTAAAGTTGTCCTTGTATATCTCCACAAAACCTTTTTGGATATCATCTATGAGATGAATATTGGGATGTAGATTTTCTATACCAGGTGTATCGATTAAGAAGGTGTCATTGTTTAAGAGATGAATTTTTGTTGAGGTGGTGGTGTGTTTACCTTTTTTTGATTTAGCAGAAAGTGATCTTGTCTTAATTTTATCTGATGAGAGTAATAAATTTGTTATGGTTGATTTGCCTACCCCAGATTGGCCCACTAAAACAGATCGATGGTTTTGGAGTTTTTTTATCAATTTAATTTCGTTGATTTTTGTTTTAGCAGAGATTTTAATAACTTCATAGCCCAATTGATTGTATAAAATCAATTGTTTCTCAATATCGCTCACTGATAAGTCTATTTTATTTAATACAATAGTTAACTGACATTGCATCAATTCTGATATAAGTATAAATTTGTCAATCAATAAATAATTAGGTTTAGGTTCAGGCGAAACCACTAAGATAATTTGAGTTAGATTATTAACAAGATTTTGTTTTATACCTCTTTTATTGAGTCTCTCCATTTCATTAAAAGGCTTTTTAATACTTGTTATAACAACTGAATTCTCGTCGAGTTGCTGATAATCCACGAAGTCTCCAACAACCAATCCTTGATGCTGTTTTTTTGTTAAAAAAGGAAGAAATCCAATGTCATCATTCCATAACAACCCACGATTGCCATGCAGTTCTGTAATCAATGCTAAGTTGTCATATTGTTTAATCAAAGTTTCCTGATTATACATTTATAACTCTGTTAGAATCATTTTATATGGTTAACTCATCAAAAAGATTAATCTGGATAGACCTTGAAATGACTGGTCTAGACACCCAAAATGACACCATTATTGAAATTGCAACAGTGGTTACTGATTCAGATCTTGAGGTAATTGCTGAAGGTCCAAATCTTGCCATACATCAAGACAATGAAACTTTAGCCAGTATGGATGATTGGAACAAGAGAACACATTCAGAATCTGGCCTTCTTGAACGAGTCCGTAATACTAAAACCACCATTGAAGAAGCAGAATTTCAAACACTTGATTTCCTTGAAAAGCTCACTAACAAAAAAGAGGCACCAATGTGTGGTAATTCGATATGTCAGGATAGACGTTTTCTTGCTAGATTAATGCCTGAATTAGAGGACCATTTCCAATACCGCAATCTCGATGTAACGTCAGTTAAAATAACTGCTCAGTTGTGGGCTCCAGATATTGCTAAATCTTATGTTAAACAGTCCAATCATCAAGCTAGAGATGACATTTATGACTCAATCTATGAACTAAGACATTACAGGAATCATTTTTTAAAAATAGATAGCTGAGAGATTACCCTGCAAAAAATAATGCTATGGTGCAGGCTAATCCAACCAGGTAAGACACACTTCTTAAAGACCCATTATTAGTTAAATAGAATGTTGCATGGAGCACTCTTGCAAAAATAAAAATAATGGCCAATAAGTCAATAATAGCTTGATCATGATTTAACCAATGTGCTGCGAGAACAGCAATTGCAAACATGGGGAAAGTTTCATAATGGTTTTGTTCTGCATTATAAGCATTCTTTGATTTTCCACTTAGATGAGCTATATGATCTCTAGGAGATTCATTGTCATAGTGAACCTCATTGTTTCTCTTTGATATGCCTGCAAGAATTATTGGAATTAGTAAACCAATCACAACGCAATAAAAGGCTATAGTCATATTGTTATCCTCCTTTAAATAGATTAGGTTTGATTATATTATGGAATGATTAGAGGAATTCTTAAAGTGGATAATTAAATGATAATTAAAAACAGTAAAAAACTTAGCAAAAAGAATGAAAATCCTATTTATTTAGCAGAACGACTCCAAGCTGTTTATGAAGACAACTATAATATATTTAGTGAGTTAGTCTTAAAACCTGCCGAGATTAAACCAAGAACCATTAAGAACTATGGAGCTTATAATTACATTTTAAAGTTAAACAGTAACTTACCATCCGTTTTCGTCTGCATCGAGAACATATCAAAATACACTTTACACTGCTCTATGAGAATTGAAGAAGGTATTGTAGGTGAACATAAAAATGTTTATAACACACCGTATAACTTTCGTATGAAGTTATACCTAGATGCTAAATTACTTGAGATCTATGATATTAATTTTGAACGAACTCATGAAATTAATATGAAAAGCGGTATTTCAACAAAAATACTAGACAGCTCTAACACTGAAAATAAGTTGGTAAAATCAACATTTTTAAATCAATGGTTAAAAACGCTTCTTAACTCTGAGTATCACTTACTTAATGTATGACAAATAATCCTTTATCTAATTTATCTTTTACGAAGTTATTTGCAGCCCAAGTCATTGCTTTAGTGGGCACAGGCTTATCCACAATCGCACTAGCCTTACTGGCCTATAATATGGCTGGCAGTGAAGCTGGAAGAGTTCTTGGTATAGCCTTAGCCTGCAAAATGATTGCCTATGTCTTTTTTGCTCCAATTATTGGAGGAATCATTCACCGACTATCAAGAAAGTCATTTATGATTTCGATGGACCTTTTAAGAGCAGTTATTGTTCTATTAATGCCGTTTGTTTCTGAAATATGGCATATTTATTTACTTATTTTTCTTTTAAACCTTTTTTCTGCTGGTTTTAAACCGGTGTTTCAAGCTGTAATTCCAGATATTCTCGAGGACGATGAACAATACGGAAAGGCATTAGCGTACTCAAGAATAGCATATGATTTAGAGAATATATTAAGCCCGACCTTAGCCGGTATAGGTTTATTGTTTTTTTCTTATACAGGATTATTTGTTTTTAATTCTGTTGCCTTTGTAATTTCAGCCGTGATTATTTTATTCACATTCCTTCCTAAATCTAAACATGTCGAGCGAAGTGGAAATATAGTAAATGAAATTTCATATGGAATGAAAGCATACTTTAAAACTCCAAGACTTAGATCTTTGCTTGTGATCTATATTGGTATTGCTATCGCGAGTTCAATGGTAATCGTAAATACAGTTATATACGTAAAAGATTATTTAGGTGAATCAGATTCAAGTTTAGCACTTTTATTTGCTTTTTCTGGTCTTGGATCCATGTTAATGGCTTTTTTATATCCAAAACTAGCTAATATAATAAATGACAAAGCTATCACTCAATTGGGTATTATCATTCTATCCATTAGCCTATTTTTTATGTCCATAGAGCCATCTTTGATATTTGCATTATCAGCTTGGTTTTTAGTTGGAGTGGGGTTATCACTGTCACAAATCCCTTCTGGTAAAATTGTAAATATGTCTGCTAATCCCAAAGATAGGACAGCATATTTTACAGCTCAATTCTCTCTTACTCATCTTTGTTGGTTAATAGGTTATTTGGCTGCTGGAGAATTAGTTTTGTTATTTGGTTTTGGTTACACAGCAATATTTTTTGGGTGCATAGTCGCTTTTTGTTACTTATACAGTGTATTGTTCTGGCCCGAAGAAGATCCAGATAATAGTTTACTGCACAAACATCAAAATCTATCTCATACTCATATTCACGATCATGATCAACATCATGAGCATCATAATAATGCTAATGAAACAACACATGAACATGAGCATCATCACCCTGAAGTTGTTCACAAGCACCCATTTCAGATTGACTTACATCATCAAAACTGGCCTAAAAGCTAATTAAATCTTTCTAATGGTATTAAGAGGTTTTGTCTGGGACTTGATCTATGTTGTTGCTATCCCATGATTCTATGAGATCGGCCACCATAAGATAAATCTCATTTAAGATAGTATTTGATCTGAAGTCATCAAATGATTGATCGTCTTTATAACCTAACTCTTTTAGTCTTTTCTCTCTTCTCTCTTTATTCTGTAAGCTTCTTGAATCACGTTCATTTTGTCTTTGATCGATATTTAGTGAAACCGTACTAACTTCTTGATCACTATTAAAATCATCAATGTCTTCAATTAAGAACTTCAAGGCTAAATTATTTTCCTTTCTCGATAAAAAATTTTCTTCAACGACACTTAGAGCTGAGCTGAGTTCATGTTGAGTTTTAAAGTCTAATCTTACAATTTGATCCCATGGCAGGGTATTAGCTTTGGTTGCTTCGCCTATCTTGTCTTCGTTAATAAAAGATGGCAATTCAATATCAGGTACTACTCCTTTATTTTGTGTTCCTGAACCAGTCACTCTGTAATATTTAGCAATTGTTAATGTTAGCTGTCCAAACCCTTTTTTTGATGTATATCTTGAATATCTATCAAGGGGGTAAAGATTTTGTACTGTGCCTTTACCAAATGTTTTCTGACCTATAACAATACCTCTTTGATAGTCTTGAATTGCAGCAGCAAATATCTCAGATGCAGAGGCACTGTATCTATCAATCATAATAACCATAGGGCCGTTGTAAATCATTCCTGGATATGGATCATCAAGGATTTCTATATTATCATCCATGTCTTTAAGTTGAACAATAGGGCCATTATCGATGAATAAGCCTGTTAAGGCTGTGGCTTCATCCAGAAGGCCACCTGAATTACCACGTAAGTCCATAATGATGGCATCAATACCTATTTCTTCTAGTTCTTCAACAATATTTTTTACATCCGACGCAGTACTTTTATAATTTGTTTCGCCTTTGCGTCTTGCAGCAAAATCCTGATAGAAGCTAGGAACAGTAATTACTCCTATATGAAATTGTTTATTGTTGATATCTAAAGTCTTAATATAACTTGATGCCGCTTGTTCTTCTAAAGTAACAGCGTCTCGAATTAAAGATAAATCGTAGGGATTTGAGTCAGCATCTGATGACGTTGGTAATATTTTAAGCTTAACAGTTGATCCTTTGGGACCTCTGATTAGTTTAACCACTTCATTTACATCCCAACCAATTACATCGATAACTACATTATTCACATCATAAATGCCAATAATCTTATCAAGAGGTTTAAGGAGGCCATTTTTTTCAGCTGGTCCGCCGGGTATAAGGTTGACGATTTCAATAAAATCATCATTATTTTGTAATCTTGCACCTATCCCTTCATATGAGAGGCTAGTTTGAATTTCATACTCCTCTGCTTGTGATGGGGTTAAATAATTAGAATGTGGGTCTAGAATATCCATATAAGAGTTTAGAAAAATATTGATCACATCTTCTTCTTTGTATTCGTTAACTCTATTTAAGAATCTTTGATATCTTTTTTTAAGAGTGTCTTTAGCTGTTTCTAATTCTTGTCCAGCTAAAACTAAAGACAATAAGTCATTTTTTGTTCTCTTTCTCCATTGAATATCTAGTGAATTGTTGGTTTTACTCCATTTCTTCTTTTTCGCTCTGAATTGATAACTTTCATCATCTTCAAATGAGTTAATGCTATTAATTAAGTTTATTGAATAACTTAACCTTTGTTGCACACGCAATCTATAGATGCTGAACATATCAAAAACAGGATCAAGATCACCAGATTTGAGGGTATCGTCAATTTTGTAACGATATCTTTGGAAGTAGGTGATGTCGTCTTCAAGAAAGTACATTTTAAATGAGTCAAGTGATTCAATAAAACTATCTAAAATTCTAATGGATGATTCATTGTTTACATTTTTTTGACTAATATGAGCTCTTTCACTGATTGCAGTTACAAGTTTAAGTAAATAATTATCAACTGGTTTTTCAGTCAGCAGAGCAGGGATAGCATCTGAATTTTGACTTCCTGCTTGAGATGAAATCAGAATAATACTAATTAAAAACAATTTAAATTGTTTAATCATTGTTATTAATAGAGTCTAAATAATCTTCGAAATCTTTTGGAACAGCTTTTTCATATAGATTCAGTAGTTGGAGATAAGTATCAAAATATTCGGGATCATCATTAATTTCAGATTGTTTCCACATTAAATAAACTTGTGACATTGGATTCATAGGTGCTTCGATATATGCCGAATATTTCCAATGTCCATCTTTTTTTACAACAACGCACATGACTCTATCAAAGCCACTCAAAGGATTACTATTTATAACTTTTAGATCATAGTGAAGATCCATAACAATGATCGCCACTTCATCAGAAATAAGTTTTATTTTGATATTAGAATAATCGTTTCTAATTCCTTCTAATATTTTCCTACCAGGGACTGGATCCCAATACTTTTCTAATGACTTCCAATTGGTTGGAAAATCAACCCGTTCTTCTGGGATATACAGTGGGTTTTTGTCATCTGTGTCCCATAAAGTTTTCAAATCAGAGTAGTTCTGAGTGTCCCAAATTTTTTTAGTTTCATTGATCAGTTCAATAATTTCACTTTTTGCTTCTTCATCCCCAGCAAAAGAAAGATTAATCATAAAACTATTGAAGAAAATCAAAAAAGTAATTGTTGTTGTCATTAATTTCATGAGTTTATTTTGAGAAAAAACCAGCAATCTGTTCTGATAAACCAACACACGCATTAGACTGAGTTCTTGCCAATATAGGGATCGGTATTACAATTGCAGGGATAACTGATGTTCCTGAAACGCTAGCACTTACATTTCCAACAGATGTTTCTTGGCTCAAGTCCCATATAGAGGCCTCATAACTTGAGGTATCATCCCACCAAGCAAATCCAAAACAACCACCACCACCAGGACCAGCAGCACATGATAATGCACCCGAACTAGCATTTGTTTTGGTTTCACCAGTTATTTTAATAAGGTACTTGATTTCTAACTCACTTAATTTATTTTTAATTATGTCTTTATTAAGAAGTTTTGGTAAATCTTCTATTTTCTGAGGTGCCGTACTCGGCTCAAACCAGGGATAAAAAATATTCTGAAAATCACTTGTATTTATAATATTAAATTGATTCTGTTTTCTTAATAAGGATTTATTTAAGCAATCCATAAAATCATTCTCTGTTTTATTGCCCGTATGATAACTATCTGATAAAAGGACAATAGATTCACCTTCCTTAATAGAGTAAGCAGCATTTACTTCTTGGTCAATTCGTGTTGTTGAACAAGCACTGATTATAAATAAAGTTATAAATCCTATACTTAAGAATTTATTTGAGATAATCATTGCATTAAATTTAGTAGTTCTTGCATATCCTTTTCCAATTTAATAGTTAGATTAGCACCCACGTCTCTTAAGGCTATATTGATTGCATTCAAAATTGCGTCATTACCTTCAAAAGATTCTGTTAATTGTTCTCCATAGCCTGTAATAGACCAGGTTTGGATTAAATCTTTCTTTTGATCATAAATATTAATTTTATATTTTATCCAGATAGAGTACTTATTATTAGATGCTATTTGAGGGGTCAGAAATTCAAAAGACTCTAAATTAAAACCCATTATAAGATCAGCACTATTGTCTGAAATATTATCAAAACTATCACTAATACTATTATTATCAAAAAAAGAACTGAGGATTATTGTAAATATATTCTTTTGCGTGTCTTCAAAATTAATTTCCCATGTATTATCGGTTTTCTCCAATTCTTCACTCGTAAATAAATAATTATTCACATTGTCACTAAAATAACTGATAACTCTAAGGTCACTGTTGCTTATAACTAATGGCACAGGAACAGATGTAGAAATTGTTATTGACTGGGATGTACAACCGCAAAGAACAACAATAAAGATTGATAAAATAAGTTTATTTTTCATAAGGTTTCTGGTTTAACTTCTTGAGAATACGCTTCCCATGTGCCTTTTGGATTTGTTTGACCCCAACCAGTTTGCTTTTCTAGTAAATCAGGGTGGTCTCTAACCACACGATCCAATACTACTTTTGGTATATCATCAATGGTTCCTGTTATTTGATAACTGTGCATTCTTCCAAATAGGCAGCCATCAATTACTTTATTGCCCATTTTCATCCAAGGCCACCAAGGAGATGTTCTCATGAACCCTGCATGAAATGGAGATGATGGGATAGAACGATCATTCATTATTGTTTGAGGGATATAAAAGCTAAAGTGTTCTGATGGGTTAATGATCTTTGTAGTGTGAGCTTTTGGCCATTTATCTTTAGTTACAGGATTTGTGTATTCATGTGAGTATTCCCAAGTTAATAAATACTGGTCACCAACGACTTGCCATGGAAGTATGAAAGGCACTGATTGAGTTGATACATCAGCTTCAGCTTCATTCATTAGTGTAGGTTTATCTGTGGCAGAATTTCCCATTATAAAACTAGGCATTGCTTCTGTAAGGTGACCTCGCATCATTCGATTGATAAATGGGAACACCTCGACAGTTTCGTTTGTCCATGGATTATCCCAATGATCTATAATTTCACCGGTTTTTAAATCTGTGAAATAACCAGCTTCTGTGCCTCGGATATTGATGCTGCCGTCTTCATTATGTCTAGATTGCATATTACCGAATCCGACATATCCAAAAAGTGGGATAAGTCGCTTGGTTCCAATTCGTGCAAATTGAACACCCTGATAGCCTCCATAAGTTGGTCTATCCGCATAACTACCCCATAATTTACCAAACGCATAGAGATTATCTTTGGGGTTTTTAAAATCTAAAGAAGTTGCGTTTAAAGATTTATTTTCTGCTCGTAATGGTGATGACTTTGATAAACCATAACCTAGAAGAGTGGATGTGATTAAATTTCTTCTTGATATTAGAGAGTTGAAAACAGAAGCAAACATAGCTCTTTTTTAGTCAAGAGCAGTTTCATTAAATTCTTCAATGTCTGCTTCATCTGTTTCACCTTCAGAATCAGGCCAAATTTTTGTAAATTTAGTTCCTTCCATACTCAGACCAGCAATTATGCCTTTATGTCCGAACACAAAGCCAACTATTGGGTCTTGACTTTCTGTGGTGTCGATTGAACCGCCGGCACCCATGTTCCATAAAGCAACAGTTCCATCAACTCCTGCTTGCCAACCTGAACTATAAAGAAAATCATCCATAGCATCATCATCAAAAAAAAGAATAACCAAGTCTTTTGCTCCCACTCCAAGTTGTATCCCTAGGGAGGTACTGAAGGCTCTATAATATTGCACTTTAATACCATCTACAATTAGCGCCCCTTCTCCATACTCCATGCCTAATATAACCCCAGCTTTAATCATCCTGGGAATAACGAGCGTTCCTCTAGCACCGTCGAGAAAGGCTTGACTACCTTTAATTTCATCTGTGAACCTAGTGAGTGCACTTTCAATGGCGGCATCGATCTCTATAGTATTCTTAGCAAAAGTAAAGTTTGAAAAACTCATAGAGAAATTTAAAATAGTAAGTATTAGGAAGCCCTTAAACATTGCAGTGTTATTTGTCATAAAAAGTTTCTTCATCTGTTAATCCTTGAGTATATCATCATACAAATCTGTTCGTCTGTCACGAAAGAAGCCCCATGATGAACGATATTCTTTGATTTCGTCAAGGTCAAATTCGTGAACAATGAATTCCTCTTTATCTCGAGAACATTCTTGAACTTTTACTCCTGTTCCATCAGAGATAAAAGAAGAACCATAAAATGTCATATTAAATCGTGTGTTTTCTTCTGTACCAATACGGTTCGAAGCTATAACAGGCACACAATTAGCAGCAGAATGGCCTTGCATAACTAACTGCCATGAATCTCTCGAATCATAATCAGAATTATCAGGTTCACTTCCAATAGCAGTTGGGTAGAACAATAGCTCTGCACCTTTTAGAGTCATAATTCTGGCTGCTTCTGGAAACCATTGATCCCAGCAAATACCTATCCCTATAGTTGCATACGCTGTTTCATAGGTTTTGAACCCTGTGTTACCTGGGTGAAAATAGTATTTTTCCTCATAGCCTGGACCGTCTGGAATATGTGATTTTCTATAACGATCTAAAATCGTTCCATCAGCATCTATAATTGCGAGTGAGTTATAGTAAGTATTATTATCTTGTTCAAAAAAACTAACTGGCAGGACAACTGAGAGCTCTTTAGCTAAATCTGACATTTCCACTAATAAAGGATGCTCTTTAAAGGGCTTAGCTAATTCAAAACGCTTAGGATCGTTTAAACAAGGAAAATAGACAGATTCAAATAATTCCTGAATAAGCACTATTTGTGCGCCCTCATTAACTGATTGTTGAATTAGGTTCTTTGCTTTATCAATGTTATTTCTGCTGTCCTCCGAACAAGTCATTTGGGTTGCAGCAACACTAACTGTTTTCATAAAAACTCCTCAATTTATAGGCCAGGTTGTTGTTGAGTTATACAGTGGACGCAACCTCCACCTTCAACAATTCTAGACCCTTCAAGTGTAACAACTTTTTTATTCTTAAAAAGCGATGTAATTGTATCAATTGCGAGAGCATCCATAGGGTCGTTGAAAATAGGTAAGATAATCCCGTTATTTACCATATAAAAATTGACATAAGATAAGGGCATTCTTTCACTAAGAAAATTTCTATAACTGGGTTGTTGTATTGGGATGATTTCAAAATTTCTACCATTAATATCTTTTGAGTGTTTTAGCCGATCATGATTTTCTTTTAATCGGTCATAATTTGAATCATTAGGGTCAGATTCACTCAAAGCAATTATCTGATTATTGGAGGTAAAACAGGCCAAATTATCAACATGACCACCGGTGTCATCAAATTCTAAAGCAGCTATTAGCCAAATAAAGTTTTCTACACCAAGATATTTTTCCAAAATATATTCGGCTTCTTTTTTATCTAGACCAGGGTTTCTGCCTGTGTCAAAAACGACATCCTCAGTTAACATCAATGTTCCATTGCCATCAGTATGTATAGCACCTCCTTCAAGAACTATAGGCGGTTTAAAATGTTTAATGTTTAATTGCTTGATTACTTTTTCAGCTATTACAGCATCTTTTTCATAATCTAAGCCACAATGTTCACCATAGTTATTAAAGGTCCAATCAATCCCTGCTATCTCTTGTTTATTTGTGACAAATGTAGGTCCAGAGTCTCTGCACCAAGCGTCATCAATATCATCAGAAATTACTGATACATTATCTGTCAACAAAGTTTTTAATTGTTCTGTATCACGAGCGTTTGCAATGATTGTGACCGGCTCAAAGTCTGCTATAAGATTCGCAGTTTCTGCATAGGCTTGTCTTATGCTGTCTGTGTTTGGGTATCTGTCCAAGTCAAGTGCTGTGGGCCACATCATCCACGTTTGTAGATGAGAAGACCATTCTGGAGGCATATGAAAGTTCATATCTTTTGGGTATTTCTCGATTAACTCATACATAAATACTTGGTGGAGGCGGCGGGAATCGAACCCGCGTCCGCTAGCTATCCGCAAAATGATCTACATGTTTATCCTTATCTTTTATGTTTAATTATTTAATACCGACAGGAAGGTAGATAAATAACGATCCACTGATTAAAGGTTTAATGATTATTTACAGAAGAACA
>Ga0208765_1001534_pt1 | contig 13788 bp, 19 predicted proteins | sample ETNtaG_2_FD_185783 | JGI IMG/M metagenome (GOLD analysis project Ga0208765, IMG submission 185783) | Marine microbial and viral communities from oxygen minimum zone, Eastern Pacific Ocean - ETNP201406SV203 (SPAdes) (version 2) | ecosystem: Environmental > Aquatic > Marine > Oceanic ... | reverse complement strand
CTAATTGTATGTGATTGATTTGGTTTTTTCAGCAAAAACATCAGGATCAGAGGAATGGAAGGCTGTAATCTCTGCAATATCAACATTAGTTGAAGAGGCTACTTTTGAAGCTACAGTAGAAGGGATTTCTTTCCGTGGAATGGATCCATCACATGTGGCATTAATCGATATTAGTTGGCCAAACACTGCATTTGAAAAATATGAATGTGATGGAGACATAAAATTTGGAGTTAGGATAGATGAATTTTCAAAACTCATCAAACGTGCCGATAAAAGTAATGCAATTGAAATAAACATTTCAGATGATAACATGCTACTAGTAACTATAGGTAAAAACAAAAAATACAAAATGAGGCTGATTGAAAGCTCTGCTTCTGATACACCACTACCTAAGATACCATATGATACCAAACTATCATTAACGTCTTCGTCATTTGATAAGGTTTTGGGCGACGTTCAGGTCGTATCTGATTATCTCACCGTAGATGCAACAGAATTACAAGCCGAATTTTCTGGCAAGGGCGATTCTGGTGAAGTTAACATTGTTCTGGAAAAAAGCAAAGATGAATTAACCGAACTTGATGTGAAGGCAGACAGTTCTGGTACGTACAGCCTTGAATATCTTAACCCCATTGTGAAGGCAGTAGGCAGTAGTGTTGAGACTATTACATGCGAATTTTCATCATCAAAACCACTACGGATTGAATTTAAAGTAGCCAATATAGGTAGAATTCACTTTTACCTAGCACCGAGAGTTGAAAGTTAAAGAATTTTAAGACAAGAAATGCAGGTGAAACTGATTTGAAAGTTGTAATGAAATTTGGCGGAACATCAATTGCCACTGTTAAAGATATACAAAATGTAGTAAAGATAGTAAACACATTATCTACTGAAAATAAGTTAGTGGTTGTTTGCTCTGCGGTTGACGGAATTACAGACGAATTAATAAAAATTTCAAATGAGATACAAAAAGAAAATAAAAAAGAAGCAAACAAAACACTTGCAAGAATTTCTCAAAAACACAAGCAATTTGTAACTCACCTAATCACTAATCCAAAACTTCAAAAATCACTATTAATCAAAATGCAGTCTGATCTAAAGGAATTAGAAGAATTAGTGCGTGGTTTGGTATTGTTAGGTGAAGTAACATCACGCTCATATGATTATCTGATATCATTTGGCGAAAGATTGTCTATCAACTTAGTTTCATTTGCATTACAAGAGCTCAAAAACAAATCAATACCACTTACTGGTAAAGAAGCAGGAATTATCACGGACTCAAATTTTGGTGAATCAAGACCATTGATGGATACAACAAGAATCCGTTTATCAAAAATAATTCAAAGCTATACAGAAAAAAATGTTATTCCTGTTGTAGGTGGTTTTGCAGGAGCGGATCAACATGGGAATATTACAACATTTGGACGCGGTGGTTCAGATTATACTGCAACAATTATTGCTTCTTGTATAAATGCAGATGAAATTTGGTTAATGAGTGATGTAGATGGTTTGATGACTGCAGATCCTAAACTTGTAGAGGATGCAAAGTTACTAAAAGAAGTGTCTTATGCCGAAGCAATTGAAATGGCATTATTTGGTGCCAAACAAATACATCCTAGAACCTTCGAACCCCTACTTTCAAAAAAGATACCTATGCGGATTAGAAGTACTTTTGACTTGAAGAATAGTGGAACATTTGTAACTGCGTCACCTTCAGCAACAACTAAAAAAACTGTCAAATGTGTTTCTGCAATACGAAATGTTGGCTTAATTGATCTTACTGGGGGTATAACATTTGCCGCTCCTGGTGCTGCCGCAAAAATCTTCACAGTTCTAGCCGAGAAAAACATCAATGTTATGATGGTATCATCTAACCCTTCAGAATCAAGCATATCAATCATTGTCAAAAAATCCGAGTTAGACAAAGCTGTTAATACACTAGAAATGACTCTTCTTGGAAAAACTGTTAAAAGAATTGATACAACACCTAACGTTTCAATCATTGCAGTAATAGGATCAGGAATGAAAGGTACGGTTGGTATAGCATCAAAAGTATTCTTTGCCGCTCAAAAAAGAAAAGTCAATGTTATGATGATAGCTCAAGGATCTTCGGAACTTAATCTTGCATTTGTTGTAAAGGATAATGACTGTAAATCGGTAATGCAATCACTTCACCAAGAGTTCAAATTAGCACAGATCAATTAGTTCAAGACAAGGGATAAATTATTAAAAAATTACTTAAACACAATGGAAGGAAAATTATACATTGTTGGGGTTGGTCCTGGTCATCACGATCATATGACATTTCGAGCAAAACAAGTTATTGAAGAAAGTGACACAATTGTTGGATATGCAACTTATGTTAATTTAGTAGAAGATTTGATTCAAGGAAAAGAAATACACAGTTATGCAATGACCCAAGAAGTTGAACGTGCACATCAGTGTATTGATTTAGCCAAAGAAGGTAAGATCGTGTCTCTAGTTTCTAGTGGTGATCCTGGAATTTATGGAATGGCTGGATTAATCTTTGAAATATTAGCGGAATCTGGATGGGATCCAAAAAGTGGTTTGCATGTTGAATTAGTTCCTGGGGTTTCTGCACTGAATTCATGTGCAAGTATAATTGGTTCACCACTAATGACAGATTTTGCTGTCTTATCAATGAGTGATTTGTTAGTACCATGGGAAATTATTGTAAAAAGAGTAGAAGCGGCTGCACAGGGAGATTTTGTTATAGTTATCTATAATCCATCAAGCAAAAAACGAATACATCAACTTCAAGATACAAGACAACTCTTACTAAAATATAGAAAGCCATCAACTCCTGTGGCAATTATTAAAGGAGCATTTAGAGATTCTCAGACTGTTGTTATGACTGATCTAGAGCATATGGAAAATTATGCAGATAAACTAGGAATGATTAGTACAGTTATAATTGGAAACTCATCAACTTACAACTTTAAAGATTTGATGATTAACCCACGTGGTTATAAATCAAAATATAATCTGGATGAACCGAAAATTAAAAACTAATTACTACTTTTTATTAATTCAAGCAATTCGTCTGTAATAGAAAGTTTTTCCCTTATGGGAGATATAATTTTCACTAAATATTCTCCGACGGTTTGTTTTAGATCACCAGGGTGGAGTTTTTTCTCTCCAAAATCAGATTCTAATTCTTGATAATTTTCATATGTAACATTTCCACCAAATTTTTCGGGTCTTTCAATATTGATAGAATTAAACTCATGAAAGATCACATGTTTAGCAATTTCTAGAACAGGGTTTCCATCAACACTTGCTTCTTCACACCAACCCTTCTTTATTTTATTTTTAATTTCATCATCTGTATTGTGAATAAATATACCTGAATTAGGATCAGATTTACTCATTTTTCCAGGTTCAATGTCAGATTCATTCTTTGGTTGAGTCAAACCTGGTAACAGCTTGTGGTGCACTGCTACTGGTACCTTCCATTTCATTTTTGGAAATATTTCACGAACTAACATGTGGATTTTTCTTTGATCCATCCCTGCATGAACTATATCCAAATCAAGCGAATGAATATCTGCTGCCTGCATTGGTGGATAAAGTAATTTTGCCAGATCAATTTTTTCTTCATTCTCAGATCTTCCCATAATTGTTAATGTTCTCATTGTACGTGCTAATGACATATGTTTTGTAAATTTGACTAGTTCTGACCAGTATTCTTTTTTAGAATCATAAAGGTCTGTTCCCATTACTATATTTACGCCAGGACAAACTACTCTAAACGCATCTGCATAATATTTTGAAACTTTTGTTATTGTTTCAAGATCTCCACCCAATTTGTCATTAATCAAAGTGTGCCAATCAGCTAAGAACACTGTACAATCTACGCCAGCCCGAATGAAATCATTAATTTTGTAACCAGTACTGATTAAACTTCCTAAATGTAAAAACCCAGAAATTTCTAAACCAATGTAATGTTTGGGTTTTGAGTTTGTTTTGAGTAGTTCTAAAAGATCTTCTTTCGTTACAATTTCTTCAGTAGGAGGCTTTGCGATTAAGTCAACTTTTTCAGTTACATCCAATTTGTTATGGTTTCACTCTGTAAACCTATAAAGTTTCAGAATAAACAATTGTATGACTTATGATCTTTACATCATGGCTGCAGTAGTAGCCGGAATTACTGTATTTCTTGTTGCAAGAAAATTCAAAGATACGTGATTAGTTAGGTTCCAAGTCTTCCAGCGTCTTTCTTGGTTTCTTGCTCAGATAGAATGCATGCGCACTGATGATAAATCCAACAAGCCAAATTTTAGTTGCAAAAATCAAGTTCCATGGTCTATCGGGATCTGGATAATGTACTGCTAATCTATCAATATCCGGAGTCGTGCCATCCAGAACCATCTGTGCAGTTATTTCTGCATTCAAAACTGTAAAACTCCATAAAACTTCATAGAGGCAAATTATTGCAAAACCCAACAACATTAATTGTACTAATGCCATTCTGTATGATTGTAATCCTACAGTTCTTTTCCATCCAATTCTGGAAACACAGTACCATGCAATTATACATGAAAATGATAACCATGTTGTAAGATTTGCAAAGTTCTCAAATGGAATGTGTGTGTTAACTAATACTTCACCCATCACATATGTACCGTTTTCTTGCCATTCCTGCATCATCATAACTACTCCATAAATCATGATAGAAGTCATCATTATACTACATGCATAAAACACAAACAGGAAAACCCTGTATTGTCTATCATGTTCATGGAGATGTCGAATTTTCAATTCAAGGATTTTCTAATTATGTTCTATAAAATGATTTCAGGTGGTATTCTCTGATCTATTTAGTAACCATCTTTTTGTCTTTGTCGATTAATCTCGTTTTTCCGCTTATACTCGTCGAGAATTTCATTTGGCGTCAGGTTTAATTCTATTGATGCTTGAATTACGAAATGCCAAATGTCAATTAATTCTTCTTTGGCCTCCGTTTGATTAAACGTAGCAGGCGTTTTCCACCATTTCCAATTCGTTGTTCTTTGTAGCTCTACCGCCTCATGCATTATAGCTGTACATAGGGCTGAAATTTTTTCTTCTGTCTCTTTTGGATATCTATCAAGATTCATCATACTAGTGAGACCCTTTTGGAGAGAAAAAATTGAGTCTAGTTTATCTTCCATATTTTTGCATTAGTGTTGTTATCTATAACTCTTCAAAAAGATACCATTTTTTCATATTGTTTAACTCGTTTATTAATATCAGATTTTTTCAATCGAAGAATACCCTCTAGACCATAGCGCTCTACAGCAAATGAACCCATAACATTTCCAAATACTATTGATTTTTTTATTTCTGAGATAGTAGTTTTCTTTTTTGATGCTAGATAACCAATCATTGCACCTGCAAATGAATCACCAGCACCAGTTGGATCTAAAACTGATTCTAGAGAAAAACCAACTGATGGAAAAATTAGATCCTCATAAAAAAACAATGAACCATGCTCACCTTTTTTAATTATTACATAACTTGTTCCCCAGGCCATTATTTTTTTTGCACATTTAATCAGATTATCCTCTTTTGTTAGGAGTTTTGCTTCTTCGTCATTTATGACAACGGCATCAACAGATTTAATCATTTTAATTACATCGTTTCGTTTTGTCTTAATCCAAAATTCTATTGTGTCACACATTGAAAATTTCACATTATCAAATTCTTTGATAATCTTTGTATTTTGGGCTGGATCATTGTTTGCCAAGTAGACAAAATCAGATTTCTGATATTCTTCCGGTACATTTGGTTTAAAATCAGCAAGTACGTTTAGTTCAGTTTTGAGCGTTTCTCTCACACTCAGATTTTTATCATATTTTCCGTCATATCTGAAGGTCTTACCTTTCAGTATACTTAGCCCGCGGACATCAAGATTTTTTTCAAGAATATTATAGTATTTTTTTGGAAAGTCATCACCAACTACAGCAATCAAACCAGGTTTTATAAAAAAACTAGCAGATATTGCAGCAAATGTTGCTGCACCACCCAAAACATCTCTTAGAGTTTTTTTAGGTGTACGGATTGTATCTAGTGCCGTAGACCCAAATACTGTAAGCATGAGATTTTAGTAGAATTTACGTATAAATCCGTTCTTAAATGTGTGTAAAAGATTTGATGAATCTTTAAAGCTACTTAGAGCTAGTAAAATAAATCGAGTTATTTGTGTTGTCTTCTATGGCGAAGATTCGAGTTAAACAGGGTAATAATGAGATTGAGATTGATTCTAGAGATTTTTATGTTGACAATGATTCTGCGGCAGAAATTATTGAATCATTAAAGCAACAATTACAAAAAACTCCTCAAAATGATGTAATGAATTCTTTAGATAATGCTGAATTTCATGAACCAGAATTTTCTTCACCAGTAAGTATTACAGTGGATGATATTAGATACAAATTGAGAATTTTAGCTAAAAATTCTTTCTTTGACCAACCACGTACAGTTAGCGAAACAGTAAGTCAATTAACAGAATATGGTTGGAATGCTAGTCCTTTTGATGTTTCTGTAGCATTAACAAAAATGGCTTTCAATAAAGAATTCCTAAAAAACACCAACGATGAGAGAAATTATTATTTCTCAAAAGAAGCGTTACTAACTAATTAGTAAAAGTACAGATAAAACACTCCCCAAAGATCTTCCCAACCAAATTATCAAAATTTGTATTATATTTTTTGTCCGTGATGGATTTTAGAATAACGTATAGATAGTTCAAGATCATGATACTGCTATTGAAAAAGAAAGAAGAAATACCTAAAGAAATTGATGATCATTTCAAACTGTTTGGAAAAGAACCTTGGGAAGTTGAATATGGCGAAAAATGTACAATATGTAATGTTCGTATTGATGAGTATGGTTTTTGTTCTTGTGGTTCTAGTGGTGATTAATACTTAGTAATTTTTCTAGTCAGAAATTCCTATTTTTATCATTTTTGCTTCTTGTTGGGGGCAATCATTGCCATCACGTGGTAGATTTACTATCTTATCTGCAATATCCATACCATCTGTCACTTCACCAAAAACAGTATACTCTCTATCTAGAAAAGTGCTATCTGCTGTAACAATAAAAAATTGTGAGCCAGCACTGTCAGGATCTTGTGATCTCGCCATAGAAATAATTCCTCTTAAGTGTGATCTGGAGCTAAATTCTGCTTTAATGTTGTAACCTGGTCCTCCCATTCCCCATTGACTTTTCAAGTTAGAGTCTTTGGTATTTGGATCACCACCTTGAATCATAAAACCAGGAATTATCCTATGAAAAAGTGTTCCATCATAGAAACCAGACTGTGCTAATTTGACAAAGTTTCTTACATGCTCAGGCGCTAGTTCTGGAAGTAATTTAAATTGAATATTCCCTAAATTAGTTTCTATTGTACCGTCAGTCAATACTGCAAAAAGATTTTGATTATCATAAGAGTCTTTTGCTTAAAGATATACATGTAATTCTTTTATAAGAAATAAATTATTAATAAAATTTTTTATACTGCTATTAAAAAATGCAATTGCATTTTTGTTTTTCAAATCTTTGATAGTCTTATATAGATCAACAGAAAACAATTTTTGTGAATCGCACTAATCAGAGCACAGTTATCAAAGCAGCAATCAACACACTTCTTGATAATGGTATAACAGATAAACAAGACATCTACACAAAAGTTGTTGATGAATTAGGTGTACCAAGACCTACAGTTAGAAGAGTTGCACGTGACTTGAGAAACGAACTTTTAGACAAAATCAAAATACTACAATCTGAAACAAGATTAATTGTGTCTTCTGCTGGAACCAAAGCAGAAGAATAATCTCTTTTTCCACCCAAATCTAATAATCGACATTAACATTATATTCATCAAGTTTAGCCAAAACATTCATGGGACACGTAAACAACCATTTAGCAACACTAGTTTGTGGAGTTTTTGCAGCTGTTTTGACAGGTATATGGCCACTAATGGTTGATTTCGCACCAATTCTTAACATAGTATTTATCATGGCCGTACCAATCATGTGGTTTTTGACATTTATAGTTTGGATTGCACAGAGAGCAGCAGACTATAATCATGTTCAGAGTCACGAGGAAAAAAAAAGCTCTGATGAATTAAGCACAAAGGAACTCAACACATACAAAGATAATCTAAAAGATAATCTAAAAGATATTAACAGCGATGCTGAGATTGCACGATTGAAAAATGAGATTGAGCATCTGAAAACTAGAGTTGAAATTGAATCTATACGTGCTGAAATTTATAATCTTAAGATGCTTGCTGCTAAAGTCAAATAATTACTCACAGTATTTACATTCATGTTTTGACTGATGATTTTCCTTACAACTAGGACAACTAACAGCACCACCAAAATGGCATTTACAATCACATTTTAGTTCTTGTTCCATTTTACTTTCAACTAGATAGAAATTGCTAGTCAGACTAATATGTGAGTTTGCGAATTTTTTTTTAAATGAGTTCAAGATTGATAATAATTTCAGGTTTTCTTGTACTAATGTTAACAATTATGTTGACACCAACATTTGCAGATCAAACTTCCGAAATTATTGCCACAAACGATGATTTTCAATTAGTAGAAATCCAGGTTACATTACACGTACCATCTGATAATGTTCTGCCTTGGGGAGCAGTATATGGAGCAATCAAAGATCATGTTGTTGGTTATCCAGTGATTATTCAGATTTACAAGAATGGTGATCCAGTACATTTTGCACAAACCGATGTAAACGATGATGGTTCTTATGAATACAAATTTAGAATTAAATCAGTAGATAATGATAGAGTAATTAATGTATTTGAAGGCGATTATGATGTGAAAATTTTCCAAACTGTTAAACTCAAATCTGAACTCTCAATTTAGAATTTTAATTACTTTTTGCTATACTTAGTGTTTTATCGACTAGTTCGTTTAGTCTTGATTTTACATCATCTGAGGTAATTTGACCATCTTCAATCTTATCTGCCGTCATAAATACCGGTGTAGGATTTGTGATTACTCTAAAGTATGACATTAGTTGTGTTAGTAACGTCTGAACATCAGTAAAACCAATCATTCCTGAGGCTAGAATTGCTAGACCTGCAGTTTTACCTTCAGTTTCTTTATAATTTATAAATTCAAACAGATTTTTCAATGCTGCACTGAACATGGAATTATAGATGGGTGTTCCAATCAACCAGATATCTGCTTCTGTAATATCTCGTGCAGCCTGTAGCGTCTTTTCATTATAATCTACCTGATTCAAAAAACCTCGATAATATTCAAATCCACCTTCTGAAAGATTGATGAATTTTGTATCTGCATTTTGTTGTTTGGTATACTCAAAAACATGTTTCATCATTATCTCAGTATTTGCATCCTTCCGTGGACTACCCGAAATTATAACAACTTTCATAACTATTGTAATCTTTTGAGATAATTTAAACTAGAATGAAAATAAATGCGGGCTCGGAGGGCTTCGATCCCTCGACCTGTAACTTAGGAGGCTACTGCGCTATCCATACTGCGCCACGAGCCCAGCAGAAAACATATTCGTAATTATTTAAGCGTATCAAGATTAGTTTTGATTAACTGTTCAATCGTTTTCCAACTGGAATCTTCTTTTTGTTCCCACTTTTCATAGTAAACAACATCTTTTAACTCTAATCTTGGTAACCATCCAGCTCTCTCAAGATCAGGTTTTGTTTCAAAATTACTTACATGTCCAAGACAAAGATATGCAACAGGAATGATATGTTCAGGAAGCTCAAGTTGTTTCTTTAGTACATCATTTGATAGTATACTAACCCAACCCAGTCCTATCTCTTCTGTCCTTGCTGCTAACCATAGATTCTGAATTGCACAACATACACTGTATATGCCTGCTTCAGGAATACTAGTCCTTCCAATCACAAAAGGACCAAATTTTGTAGGATCATACGTTACACAGATGTTTATAGGAGATTCCATAATTCCTTCCAACTTGAAGGATAGATAATCAGATTTTTTTTCCTCGTCAACTAATTCTGATGCACGTCTATGTTCAATTTGGAATGATTCTTTGATGATTTTTTTTGTATTATTATCCTTGATTAAGACAAAATTCCATGGCTGAGAAAAACCAACTGATGGGGCATGATGTGCTGCATGAAGAATTTTTGTTAATGTATTATCACTGATAGGCTCTGAGGTAAAATGTGATCTAACATCACGTCTTGAATAGATTGCTTTGTAGAATCCTTTTTTTTCGTCATCAGTAAAAGTATGATTCATGATGAGCTACAATTTACGAAGTATACATTTGTTAGGTGTTAAACGTTAATAATGACATTTAGAATTTTGTAGTTCACGGGCTGGTGGTCTAGCTTGGTTATGATGCCGCCTCGACACGGCGGTGATCGCGAGTTCAAATCTCGCCCGGCCCACTCTTATTTTTGAAATTTTAGGAACTTGTATCAAAATTCATTTCAACTATACTCCATGCAGATTCAACAGTAACCATTCCTTTTGCACTGTATTCCACAGATTGCCCAGTAACAATTTTGTCATATACTGTTTCATTAACATCAGTTAGCACAAAAGAAAATTTGTTCTTCAGAGGAATTTCAGTATCAGGATAAAATGCAGCCCTACCTGGCATTGCAACATCTTGAGTTGAATAACTAGAAGAACCTAGTGATACACCATCACCATATAATTCGTATGCAATTAAAGGAATTGTAAACGTAAGATCACTTGGATTTGTAACTAAAAATATCACTGTCATTGTCGCTCGATTTTCTATGGTATTTACATCTCTTAATTCGACACCAGCTAATTCTACAACTGCTTGTTCTAATTGTGGATTATCTAGACTTGCATAATAGACGCCACCACCCATCATACCAAGTAATGCTAAAATTGCTACGACTAAGATAATTCTACCAGGTGGCTTCAATTATTTTTTTTTAAGTGTAGCACTAAAAAACCTTGTCAAGAGTCAAATATAGAATAATTTATTCTAATCTCAATGGCATTAGAACAGGCATTACTTTCTTGGGTTCATATCACTAGTGCTGCAATATGGGTGGGCGGTTCATTATTTATCGGTGCAGTATTTGCTCCAATCTTAAAAAAAATGTCAATGTCAGTCGAAGAAAGACTACAATTAATGATCAAGGTTGGTAGGAGATTTAACAAAATTGCTGTTCCTGCATTGATAATTCTAATGGTTACAGGAATGTATCAGGCACATCTAGTCTTGCAAAAAACCGATATACTGTACGATACTAGTTATGGAAACGTATTGATAATTAAAATAATTCTAGTTGCTGCTCTGATTGGAACTTATGCAGTACATGTAAGAGTCATCAGAAAAGATGTTGAAGATCAGATAATTGCTAATCAGATTCCTGAGGCCCAGTTACAAAAATTACGAAAAAAAATAATCATATTAGGAGAGATAACGGTCGTCCTATCTGTTATAATCTTGTTCTTAGCAGCACTACTGAATTCTGGTGGAGAAATCTAATAATTTTTTTAAACAAATTATATTACAAGTTATCATGAACGGTTTACTAATTGGCAGATTCCAGCCTTTTCACCTTGGTCACCTTGAAGCTGTAAATTTCGCTTTATCAAAAGTTGAACAACTCTACATAGGCATTGGTAGTTCAAATAAGAGTCATCAATTGAGAAATCCATTTACTGTGGAAGAGAGAAAACAGATGATATTATCATCACTTGACGAAAACATTCTCAAAAGAGTCAGCATTCATGAGATACCAGACTTGGATGATCATTCAAAATGGGTAAATTCAGTTAATGAGATTATTCCAAAGTATGATATAGTATTTTCAAACGATGATTTTACACATAGTCTTTATGAAAAAAAGGAGAAAGAGGTAATTCCCGTTGTTTTAAAATCGCGGAGTGATCTTTCAGGAACGAATATTCGAAAACTTATTCAAACTGACGGAAACTGGAGAGATTTAGTCCCAAACGGAACAAAAAATATTTTGTTAAAGAATGATGTAAAGAACAGGCTTAGAGATCTTTAATTATAAATAACCTTCAAAAATCTCCACATTAGGAGAATATAATTTGGAATATCTTGTTATGCTACCAGGACCAACAAATGTCCCTGAGCGAGTAACACGAGCAATGGTTACACCATCGATCAACCATAGAAGTGATGACTTTGTAGAACTTTATGAGGAATGTGTTAACAATACAAAAAAAATTTTTGAAACGGAAGGTGATGCAGTATGTCTATCAGCTTCTGGTACAGGTGCTACTGAATGTGCTGTTGTAAATTTAATTAAAAAAGATGATAAAGTAATAATCCCTGTAAATGGTGAATTCAGTACTCGTTTAGCACAACAAATTGAATGGGCTGGCGGTCAAGCTATTAGAATTGAAACAGAGCCTGGTGTAAACGCAACATTTGATCAAGTCAAAGAAGCGTTTGATAACAACAAAGACGTTAAAGCATTTTACTGTGTTTGGAATGAAACATCAACTGGAACTATGATTAACTATCTTGACAGAATAAAAGATCTAACATCAAGAAATGATTCCTATTATGTGTTAGATGGCGTATCGATCGTTGGAGGAGAAGAGCTACACATGGATAAATGGGGAATTGATATTGCAATGACAGGTGCTCAAAAAGCATTTGCATGTCCACCAGGAATTTCTCCAATTTGTATTAATCAAAGAACTAGAAAGTACATGGAAGACAATCCTCCAAATACAATGTATTTTAATTTACCAAGATATTTCAAATATTATGATGAAGCTAAGCACACTCCATTTACACCCGCATTACCAGTACTATATGCTTACAGAGAAGCAATGAGAATAATGTTAGAAGAAGGAATGGAAAACAGAATCCAACGTCATAGAATATGTTCTGACGCACTATATTCAGGCTTGTCTGCTATTGGATTAACACCATTTGCAGATGAAAATTCTCGTTCTACTGTAGTAATTGCATTAAACTATCTAGATGGATTAGAAGATAAAATATTTCGAGATACACTTGCAAAGAAATTTAGAATTTTAGTTGCGGGGGGATTTGGAAATCTAAAAGGTAAAGTTTTCAGAGTTGGTTGTATGGGTGAAGTACATCGCTATCATGTTATGAGATGTATATCTGGAATTGCATCAACTCTAGCAATGATGGGATATGATACAGATGCACAAGCAGGTCTAAAAGTTGCTGAAGAAAAACTAAAGCCACTAGATTCGCTCTAACTTAATATAAGGAAATTCAAAATCGACAACGTTGACATTCAAAAAAGGGCAATTAATTCTACTTGATTACACTGCCAAGATAAAAGACAGTGGTGAGGTTTTTGAAACCACTATAGAAGATGAAGCAAAAAAGCATTCCTTACACGAGTCTAATATCAAATACATGCCAAAACTAGTATCTGTAGGTGAGGGTTGGGTACTCAAAGGATTAGATGATGCACTCTCGGAAACTACATCAGGTGACAAAAAAACAATTGAGGTCTCACCTGACAAAGGATTTGGTGACAGAGATAAGGGAAAAGTAAGAATGATTCCTTTAAGAAAACTTGGAGAAGATGCAGAAAAGGTTTCAGTTGGTGACACAGTAGAAATTGATAACAAAAAAGGAATAATTCGTTATATTGGTTCAGGTAGAGTTCAAGTAGATTATAATCATAGGTATGCAGGAAAAACAATCCTTTATGATATTAATATCAAGAAATCACTTGATTCGGATGACGATAAAATTTCTGAAATTCTAAAATCTCGTCTTCCAATT
>Ga0208765_1001522_pt1 | contig 13846 bp, 11 predicted proteins | sample ETNtaG_2_FD_185783 | JGI IMG/M metagenome (GOLD analysis project Ga0208765, IMG submission 185783) | Marine microbial and viral communities from oxygen minimum zone, Eastern Pacific Ocean - ETNP201406SV203 (SPAdes) (version 2) | ecosystem: Environmental > Aquatic > Marine > Oceanic ... | reverse complement strand
CTCATAACCCGATGGGTGGATATTTGCCTCCAGCGGGGTTTTTTGTTTGGGTGATGATAGGTAGATTTTAATATGTACAATGAAAATTATAATTAAGAAGATTACTTTATGATTAGCTACAACTCACTTGATGATTTAACAAAACAAAACTTAAAAAAAGAGATTAATGATTGCGCTCTAGCATTGGGCGGAAAAAATCATTTTCTTCATCTTCTCGAGGAAATTCGAAAAGAGCGTCATCATCCTTTAATGGCAAAAAATTCATCATTCCGTTTTAGTTATGGCACAGTAAAATGGGGAAAAGTTATTTTCAAAGATAAAGTCCATTTACTAATAAAGATGACTAAAGATCAAGAAAATACTGGAAATCTTATGCCTAAAAAAGGAGATAGGAAGTACAAAACTGTTATGAATCTTCTACGAACTCTGGGGCCAATTAAATTTGAAATCCGTCCTAAAAATAACAAAGATGGAGATGGCTTTAATTTGCATCCATTTGAGATTATCGATGAAAATACTTCACATCTAAATTTTATGTTTGATATTGTGTTTTTTGTACCAATTCACATTGTTAAACAAGTATTTAATGGGCCTCATAACCTGAAGTCTGGTATTTTATGATCAAGTTTCTATTTTAGTCCTTAGATTATCTTGTATTTATTTATATAAAAACTTTCTTAAAATGGTATTATGTTGAATTCAGCAGTTGATTATCTTGGTCTTTTTCTTTTGGAGATGTGGTCTCTTTGTCTGGAAATGTCTCCTTTTCTTCTTACTGGAATGTTTGTTGCCGGACTTATCTCTATGTTTGTAGATAGTCGTTTGATTTTGAAGCATATAGGCTCAAAGAGTTTTTCATCTATTTTAAAGTCCACGGTATTGGGGATACCTGTTCCCCTATGTTCCTGCGGTGTTATACCCGTTGCTGCTACCCTTAGGGATGGAGGTGCATCAAAAGGATCCACAGTATCATTCCTTGTTTCTACTCCACAGACAGGCGTTGACAGCATTTTCTTGACGTATGGAATGCTCGGTCCTGTTTTTGCATTGTTTAGACCTCTGGCTGCGTTTATTTCGGGGGTTTTTAGCGGTATGGTTATTAACAGTTTTGATGATGATGTGCATCATCACCTTCCTGATTCAGAATACGTATCGGATGTCAAAAAACCCTTGGTTGAGATGCTGAAATCAGGACTTAGGTATGGTTTTTTAACTCTACCAGCTGATATAGTGGTTCCCTTGTTTCAAGGGCTTATTGTAGCGGCAGCGATAGCCCTTTTTATTCCCCCTGATTTTATTGCAGAAAATTTTTCTTCCAGTTCATATATCATGCTTTTCATGATGCTTGTTGTCTCACTGCCTATTTACGTCTGTGCAACGGCATCCATACCGATTGCTGTGGCTCTTATGGCCAAGGGTGTAACAGCAGGAGCTGTTTTTGTGTTTCTAATGGCGGGACCTGCAACCAATGCGTCTTCCATTGCCGTGATAAAAAATATACTTGGACGCAAAACCATGGCTCACTACCTGTTTCTGATTTCATCTACAGCGATTGTATTTGGTTTTATTCTTGATTCTTTTCTAACCATCGTTCCACCTGCTATGTCAAGCAATACACATGTTCATGCAGATGATAGCTATATGTCGCTTTTCTTAACGATTTTATTTGTTCTGATCTTAGTTAACGCCTATTTCTACACGCTTAAAGGGGAGCTGACAAAGCCTGATGAGAGTGATGATGTTATTGATGAATCACAGGACCGTCTTTCAATCAAAGTTGATGGTATGACGTGCAGCCACTGCAAGGAGAGTGTTGAGAGCGCAGTGTACAGTTGCAGTGGTGTAAAAAGTGCATCTGTTGATCTATTAACAGGCTTAGTTTTAGTGATAGGAAGCGGACTTGATGAGGGTGCTATAAAAGACAAAATAAAGGGCAGAGGGTTCTCATTAGAATAAACAACATCTATCTAATTATGGGGAATGATTCAGAGATATAGAGATGGTTTGTTGAGTTTAACGAGATAGGTCTTGGTATACAGTTAATAGCGAAGTTTCTGATTAATCCCCTGCTGGTTCTATTTGCTGGACTTTTGTGGCTTATGATCAAACTGAAGCGGCAAAGGAAACTGGTCATTGCTATCACACTGTATCTTTACCTGGCCAGCATTCCCATCACCGGGGCACTATTCTGGAGTATCTGGGAAACAGAAAATACGTTCAAACCAGAAAAATTGTATGATGGGGTTGTGGTTCTAACTGGAGGGGTTGATTATAACTGGTACATTAATGAAAGGGTATACAGGAAATTATTGTTTGAACCTGAACATTACTTCCGTTTCACTCGCCAAGCGGAGAGAATTTATGCCGGCATTGAATTTGTTAAATTGGGACAAGCGAAACTTTTCCTGTACGGCAAATGGATCCCCCAGATTTTTATCCAGGACCGTTATGAGTCTTTTAACACTAGTGAGTTGGTAAAGAAATTTGCACTTCAGCACGGTGTCCCGGAAGACAAATTCATCATTTATGGACAGGGAGTAAAAAGGACGCTTGATGAAGCCATGCAATTGAAATCTTTTGCAGAAAACAATTCAATCCAGGATATACTGCTGGTTACAAGTGAGTCTCACATGCGGCGAGCTGCAGCACTGTTTAGAAATCAGGGGCTATCCCCTGACCTTTATTCTGTTTTACGCACACCGTCGTTCGTGGTGGCTTTGACAAAATTGAAAAATTATGTGCCAAGCCCTTATGGGCTGAAATCCACAATGGGATGCCTATACGAATTGGTGGGTTATTTAGGATATTTTATTATGGGAGATATATAGATAGAATGGGACACCATTCCTGTTCTACTTAATAACAAAAGAAGGATGATAGTATGAGTGAGCAACAAACACATATGCCCTTATGGACCCGCTGGGCCCGTTTCACCGCATTTATCACAGAGCGCTTTCTAGGCGGCCCCCAATTACTGAAATTAGCCTGGGTAATAAATTTCCAAAAGACAGGCACATTTTTCTATATACTGCTCTTAATGTATTATTATCAAAACTTTTCTTTAGCTGCAAACGTGTATTTAGCTTTGCACGGGATGTATGGTTTTTGCTGGATGCTTAAGCATCTTGCATTTCCTGATCGAAGATGGGAAAAGAAAGTTACCCTTGGCGGTGGGCTAATGGCGTTTATGTTAGTGCTGGGACTGTACTGGATTTTCCCCTTTCTGTTAATTTCAGGCATTCTGGGGCCCGATCAGAAAATGGCCAGTTTAACGGTTTTAACGGTTGCTATATCCTTACATACATTAGGTGTGGTGATTATGATGACTGCAGACTGCCAGAAATATTTTACACTGAAATATCACCGAGGGCTTATTCGCGAAGGTCTCTTCAAATATATCCGCCATCCAAATTATCTGGGAGAGGTCATGCTCTATGCATCGTATGCACTGATCGTACAGCATTGGGTTCCCTGGGCCATTTTGGCATGGGTGTGGATCGGAGTCTTTCTGGTTAACATGCTTCAGAAAGAAGCTTCTTTGTCACGTTATCCAGAATGGGCAGAATATAAAAAGCAGAGCGGTATGCTTATTCCCAAGCTATTTTAATATTATTTATTCAAACTTTTTAGCTGGTAATTTTGTTTTTGATACAATAATGTACAATCCAGCGGTGGAATTCCAGACGTATTTCCCGTAAATTTAGACTCCACATCCAAACCAGTATTTGTGTATATATCTGAATTAAAAATGCATGGCTTTAAATCCTTTGCCAATAAGGAAGTCATGAAACTTGGCCAAGGCATCACCACGGTCGTGGGGCCAAACGGGTGTGGAAAAACCAATATTGTTGATGCAATTCGATGGGTCTTGGGAGAACAGAAGTACCGCGTTCTACGCAGCGGGAAAATGGAAGATGTGATTTTTAATGGTGCCGAAGGTACAAAACCCTTGGGTGTTTGCGAAGTGTCCATGACCGTTCACAATAATGCTGGCAAACTCCCCATCGAATACAATGATATCGAAATCGCCCGGCGGGTATACCGCAGCGGTGAATCAGAATATTACCTGAATAAAACCCAGTGCCGCCTGAAAGATATTATGGATCTTTTTATGGATACGGGGATGGGTGTTGATGCTTATTCTGTCATTGAATTGAAAATGATTGAACAGATCCTTTCAGAAATGGCCGATGACCGGCGGAAAATGTTCGAAGAAGCTGCCGGCATTCATAAATATCGTACCCAGCGTAAATCCACCATAAGAAAATTTGAGATCACACGGGTAGATCTGGAACGTATCCAGGATATTATTGCAGAAGTGGAGCAGAAGGTGCACCATCTTGGCCTGCAGCTCAAGAGATTCAAACGGCATGCGGACCTGACAGAAACACTTGAAACAAAAGATATTGGCCTGGCATTTCTACAGATCCACCGTTACCGATCCCTAGCGGCTCCGCTCCAGGCCCGGATTGATGAATACCGTCATTTACGGGAATCGCAAACATCGGAATCATCTGCCCATGAGAAAGAATTAAACCAGATGCACACCCTGTACAAGACCCAGGAAACCGAGCTGAATGACCTGCAGTCTATCATGACTGAGATGAATGAAAAACGGGAATCAATGCGCAATAGGATCCTAGTCTGTTCAGAGCAGGGTCGGGGTGCATTATTAACCATCGATCGTCTGGTAAGGGAAAAAAGCACCAATTTCCAAAAAGTCGAAAGTTTAAAACAGTTAAGCCTTGATTTTGACAAGGAGATGATTGAACTAGAACCGGCCATTGATGGCCTACTGGAAGCCTATAAAACTGAGAAAGATGAATTTGGACAAATTGAAGAGTCCTATCAAAAAATGGTACATGCACTTGATGATGCCCAGAATGAACGGTGGGAACTGCAGCGTAAACTGGCAGACGACCGTTCCCTGTTTGATCGTACACAGGCTGTTATGGCGGAAAAGGAAGATATCGTTGAAACATTAAAGCAGCAAATTATTGATCGGACAGCAGATGAAAAAAATCATTCAGCCAGCCAGAAAGAATTAACGGATGCAAAGATAAAGGCAGGCAAGGATCTGGCAAATGCTAAAAAAGAGTTGGAAGAATCGGAATTAAAACTAAATGCTTTAAAAGATGACCGTGAGTCTGTCTCTGAAGAAAAGCATTCTGTATCGGCTTTGGTCAAATCGCTTAAGGGCCAGCGGGAATTTTACAGTGAATTAGTTGAATCCAGAGAAGGATTCCCGGAAGGGACCCGTTTTGTATTGGAGAATCCCAAATTATTTCCCGGTGTGCTGGGAACCGTTGCTGATATGTTCCAGGTGGATGAAGAGTATCGGGATGCATTGGAGTCTGGTCTGGGAGACCTGTCCCACTGCCTGATAGCAAAGGACAGGGCGTCCGCAGTTTCAACCCTGGAAAAAGCCAAACATAATCAGGCGGGTGACCTTACGATCATACCGCTTAAAGAGGCGGGTGATTTGAAACCAGAACTGAAGAATCTTCCAAGATCCGGCTTGGTCCAGGCCAGAGCATCCGACCTGGTCAAAACAAGCAGTCAGCTTAGGCCGCTGGCAGATCACCTTTTAGGATCTCTGTTGATCGTTGAAGAGTTGGGCCCTGCTCTTAAATCCAAAGACCTCCGGGGCTGGGGCATCGTGGACCGAACCGGCGCCTATTCGGGCAGGGATATGATCCTGAAGAACAGGCAGGCATCTGAACACGGGAACCTAATTGGTCGGCAGAAAAAGCTGGATAGTATTTCAATTGAGCTGGATAAACTTCTGCATAAGGAAATAAAACTGACAGAACGATCGAAGATACTTATAGATACCATTCATTCCAGCCAGGCTTTTCTGAAAGACCAGCTCCGGGGGATTGAAAAGCTGCACCAAGTATCATCCCAGCTGGCAGCAGACTTAATCCGTGACCAGCTTATCCATACCCAGATTAAAGAATCGATCCAGGCAGCACAACAGGAACTGAAGGATACGAAAACTAAGTTACAACAATCCCGTTTGGCACTGAAATCACTTCAGCCTGCCATGGATAAGGCCCAGAAAAAGCTGGACTCCTTTCAGGAAAAAGTTGATAAGGCGAATGATGCTATGCTATCTGCCAGAAAGTCCAGAGATGAATTTCAGCAAACTCTTCAAGACTCAAGAATTAAACTGATTGAGCTTGAATCCCGTAGGGATCAGCTCAAGTTCAAGAGATCATCGGGAGAAGAAACCCGGGCTGAGTTAAAAGCCAGGCAGGAAGCGATCAAACAGGAGATGGATGAACTGCAATTAAAAAAGAAAGATCTGGATGTTGAGATCACCAAAGGTGAAAAAGAACTGGATACCCTTAATGCTGAGATCCAGAAACAGCGTTCCATTTTAGACCTAAAACAATCAGTGTACAGGGAGACCTACCAGAGTATTGAAGAGATCCAGGCCAGGATTGCTGTGGAGCAGAGGGACCGGGAACAGCTCCTGGATGATTTGAAGAATGCAGAACTGGAAGCGTCGGAAACAGATCAAAGAATCCGTCTGGTGGAAGAGCGGATCCGAGACAGGTATAATCAGAGTGTTCCTGCAGATCTGATTGTGGATGACTCCGAAGAGCACATCGAGATTGAAATTGCCAAGATTCAGCGAAGTTTAGAAAACATTGGTCCGGTTAATATGGCAGTGCAGGATGAATATAACGAAGAGAATGAGCGCCTTGAGATGTTATCGGTTCAGCGGGATGATTTGTTTGAAGCAGAGGAGAATCTCCGTGAGACTATTCGCAAGATCGATAAGGTTGCGCGGAAGCGGTTTCAAGAAACGTTCGACCTGATCAAATCCAATTTTGAAACATTATTCCAATTATTCTTTGAAGGTGGGAATGCCACACTAAAACTGGTGGGTGATCCGGACCCCCTGGATGCAGATATAGCCATTGAAGCTCAGCCGCCGGGCAAACGGAATACATCGCTGCGTCTCTTGTCCAGCGGGGAAAAAGCTCTCACTGCCATCTCACTTCTTTTTGCCATTTACCAGGTCAAACCCAGCCCCTATTGTATTCTGGATGAGGTAGATGCGCCGCTGGATGATGTTAATATCCACAAATTTACCCGTGTGCTGGGAAAATTTTGTGACGAAACCCAGTTTATTATAGTGACCCACAATAAACTCACCATGGAAATCGCAGATTACATGTATGGCGTAACCCAGGAGAAAAAGGGAATCTCAAAACTGGTATCCGTGAAGTTTGATTAACATGGATGCCGTCACCCAATTCTTAAATAGTACATCCTTTACGGATCAGTGGCTGGTGCCGTTAGCTATTGTTGTTGGATGCACATTAGCGGGTATGATTTTTAAACGGGTTGTCCATTCCAGGCTAATAAAAGCTGCAGAACGATCCAAGTGGGAAGGGGATAACGTGATCCTCGCTGCCGTGGAGTCACAGATTGTCCTTTGGTTTTTTCTATTAGCCCTGTCACTTGCGCTTCGCGATGTCCCAATCGAGGAGCATTACGGACTGTATATTTCAATGATTCTGAAAATCATACTGATTGCATCTATTACCCATGCTTCAGCAAAACTGGTGGTTGGACTCTTGGACATCTGGTCCAAACAGCAGGGCGGCGGCTTTCCTTCTACAACTATATTTACTAATATTGTTTGGATCACGGTGTACGCTATTGGGCTACTCATTATTTTAGATTCCCTGAATGTATCCATTGCGCCTATGCTTACAGCACTGGGTGTGGGAGGCCTGGCTGTTTCACTTGCCTTAAAAGATACCTTATCCGATGTATTTGCCGGTCTGCATATCCTGCTGAGCAAGAAAGTTCAGCCCGGAGATTTTGTCAGTCTCGACTCCGGGGAAATGGGGTATATTCAGAATATCAGCTGGCGTAATACAAAGATGCTGGAGCGGTCCAACAATATCATTCATATTCCAAACACCAAACTGTCTTCAGCCATCATAAAGAATTATGACAGCGGTGACCCCAGTTTTTCTGTAAAGATTCCCGTAGGTGTTGGATATGACTCAGACTTGGATCAGGTAGGAAAGGTTGTTATGGAAGTGGCGACTGAACTCCACACCAGTATGGATGAAGTGAATAAAGACGCAGAGCCTTCCTTTAAATTCAGAGGATTTGGTGAATCCAGTATAGACCTTGCGGTTTATTTCCGTGGGAATAAATATGGCGATCAGAATCCAATTATACACGAATTTATAAAAAGACTCCACAAACGGTTTAACCAGGAAGGAATCGAGATTCCTTACCCTGTACGGACCGTCATCCAGCGTTCAGAATAACCAATGAAAACCTGGCTGTTTTAGCCGTTGCACCTCTACCGCCTAATTGAATTCATTGACCGTTAATAATTCACCAAGCCGCCATATTTCAGTCTGGACCGCTGCATCGTTTGTTGTGGCATCCATGATCGGAACAGGTGTTTTTACCAGCCTGGGCTTCCAGTTACTCGATATACAGTCGGTTTTCCCTTTAATCATGCTCTGGGTCATTGGCGGAATTGTTGCACTTTGCGGTGCTTTAACCTACAGTGAACTGGGTGCAGCGCTTCCGCGTTCCGGCGGCGAATACCATTTATTGAGTCGCATTATTCATCCATCTATTGGCTTTGGAGCCGGGATCGTTTCAGCAACAGTTGGGTTCACAGCTCCTGCAGTTTTGGCTGCCATGGCCCTAGGAAGTTATTTGTCAGCAGTATTCCCCGGATTAAACCAAACAATTGTGGCATCCCTAGTTCTTATAGGGTTCCATGGGCTCCATATGAAAAGTGTCAAATGGGGCACTTTTTTCCAGGATAGTTCAACAGCAGTCAAAATTGGGCTGATTCTTGTGTTTATTGCATTTGGATTTATTAGCGACGTTTCCCAGCCCATTTCCATATTACCTAAACCGGGTGATGGTGCACTCATGCTGAGTTCTGGATTTGCTGTGAGCCTGGTTTGGGTTTCTTATGCCTACACCGGGTGGAATTCAGCTATGTATATTGCTGGTGAAATCCAGGATCCAAAAATAAATATTTCAAGATCCATGGTGATTGCCACTGGGTTTGTTATGGTTCTTTACATATTGCTGAATTATATCTTCCTCTATACGGCACCAATGACTGCCATGGCGGGTAGGGTAGATGTGGGATATATTTCTGGTGTCCAAATATTTGGTGAAATTGGGGCGAAGGTCATTGGTTTGGGAATATCGATCCTTCTTTTATCCACGGTCAGCAGTTATGTCTACATCGGACCAAGGATCATGCAAATTATGGGCGAAGACCACTCATTTATAAAATTTCTAAAAAACAGAAATATTGATGATATTCCTCTGAATGCATTTTGGGTTCAATTGGGCTTATCATTCCTGTTTATTCTCACATCATCCTTTGAGCAAGTGCTGATGTATGCAGGTATTTCCCTGATTATTACCACAACATTGACCGTCATATCACTTTTCATCTTGAGATATAAGGATCCCAATCTTGATCGACCATACAGGGTATGGGGGTATCCGATTACCCCGCTGGTATTCCTGATTGTCAATGTGTGGATCCTTGCTTATTCTATCCGTGAAACCACGTTTGAATCATTCATTGGAATTGGAATTGTCATGTTGAGCATTGGGTTGTATTACCTGATGTCTGTTTTGAACAAATCATCATGAGAAGGCCTCTGATTCTTGATGGGGCTATGGGAACTGAACTAAAAAACCGCGGCATTGAAATCCCACTGCCAATCTGGTCAGCAGATGCTAACCTGGAACACCCAGAAGTTGTGGTAAACATTCATTCAGATTATATCTCAGCCGGTGCAGATATCATTACAACTAATACATTTCGGACTACAACATGGACCTATCGGCGGGCAGGACACACACCATCAAAAGCAAAGGAACGGGCTAGAGATAGTTTATTAACAGCAGTTGAGTGTGCCCAAAATGCATCGAATAAGACTGTGCAAATTGCTGGATCCATAACATCGGTAGAAGACTGCTACTCACCGGATAAATTTCCCGGTAAAACAGTGGCTGAAGATATTTACGGCGAAACCCTGGAATGGATGATGGATGGTGGTGTGGATCTTATCCTGTTTGAAACAATGGGTAACATTCACGAGGTCACACTTGCCATGGATATGACACAATATTTGCCTATACCGCTCTGGTTAAGCCTGATTATGAAAGACAACAGTTGTATTCTGGATGGTACCCCCATTCAGGATTTATTATCTATGATTCATGAATTTAAGGTGGATTGTTTATTGACCAATTGTAACCAACTGGGAACAACCTTGAGCAGTATTGATCAGTTTAATTCCACGTGGAAGGGTGACTGGGGCGCTTATCCAAACATGGGGACTACAGATTACGAAAATGATTATTTTGAAACCATAGATGAATCTAATTTCAGTGATGGCATGACATCCATTTTAAATAAAGATCCTGATGTGATCGGGGTCTGTTGCGGTTCAAGACCATACCACGTTAAATTGTTAAAATCACTGGTCACTTAAACATAAATGCATTTAAAGATTAAACCCTTTAACAATTCTATCAAATCCTTGTATGAAAACCACGGAAATTTTCATGATGGGGACGCTGGGATTGATCTTTTTGTAATTGAAAAACAAACCATACAACCGGGTGAAACCACACGAATTCATCTAGGGATCGCATGTGAGAATGCAGAAAATAAACCTTATTTATTAATGCCCAGGTCCAGTATATCCAAAACTCCCCTGCGCCAATGCAATTCAATTGGGCTGATAGATGCTGGCTACAGAGGGGAGATCATGGCGGCTGTAGATAATATTAAAGATAGGTCTTTTACATTAGAAACAGGCCAACGGCTTTTCCAACTTGTTGCCATGGATGGAAGCCCAATTCATTTCGAGTTAGTGGACGAATTGACAGAAACAGACCGGGGGGAAGGCGGTTTTGGATCAACAGGAGCATAATTATTCTTTTTGCCATAATGACATATAATTTCACTATTATCTTACAAAATGAAATAAAGTGCTAATTGGTATATTTTTTGTATAGTTAAAGTGGAAATGGCAGACATTATTTAATATTAGACTGAAGTGTTGTGAAAAACAGATTTTGGTAAGTAATTTCGCCGCCGCTTTTAGAAATATAATTAAAAAATAATCAACGTATATAAGGAGTTGTAAAATGGGTTTAAACCTCAAGCCACTGGCTGACCGTGTAGTTGTTGAGCCTGCTCCAGCAGAAGATAAGTCTGCCGGAGGAATCATACTCCCTGATACTGCCCAGGAAAAACCACAGCAGGGAACTGTTGTTGCGGCTGGACCTGGTAAAGTGAGTGATTCAGGAAGTTTGATCGAAATGACCGTTAAAAAAGGGGATAAAGTTCTCTACGGAAAATATTCCGGCAGTGAAGTTGCCTTTGATGGTACGGATTATGTAATCATGCGCGAAAGCGACATACTAGCAGTATTATAAGGAGTAAGAAAATGGCAAAAGAAGTTACTTATTCTCTAGAAGCTCGCGGTTCCCTAAAAGCCGGTGTGGACAAATTGGCCAATGCGGTCAAGGTCACGCTTGGTCCGAAGGGACGGAATGTAGTGATAGAGAAAAAATTCGGTGCACCAACCGTAACCAAGGATGGTGTGACTGTTGCAAAAGAAATTGAACTGGAAAATAATCTCGAGAACGTGGGTGCTCAAATGGTTCGGGAAGTAGCGTCAAAGACATCCGATATTGCAGGTGATGGAACGACAACGGCTACTGTTCTGGCTCAATCCATCATTACCGAAGGAATTAAGAATGTTACAGCCGGTGCGAACCCGATGGCTATCAAGCGTGGCATCGATGCTGCTCGTGATACGATTGTGGAAGCTATCAAAGGTCAATCCAAAGACTTGCCGGATGCACAACAGATTGCCCAGGTAGCCACCATTTCTGCCAATGATGATACAGAGATTGGCGAGAGAATTGCTGAAGCAATGGAAAAGGTCGGCAAAGACGGTGTAATCACGGTTGAAGAATCAAAAACTGCTGAAACATTCCTCGAAACAGTGGAGGGAATGCAGTTTGACCGGGGATACTTGTCCCCTTACTTTGTGACCAATTCTGAATCTATGGATGCAGAAATGGAAGATCCCTATGTTCTGATTCATGATAAAAAGATCAGCAACATGAAAGATCTGCTTCCCCTATTGGAAAAAGTGGTCCAGACCGGAAAACCGGTTGTGATCATTGCTGAAGATATTGAAGGAGAAGCACTGGCGACTCTCGTAGTAAATAAACTACGGGGTACTTTCAAGGTTCTAGCAGTGAAAGCACCAGGTTTTGGTGATCGCCGAAAAGCCATGCTGGAAGATATAGCTATCTTGACTGGCGCTACTGTTATTTCAGAAGATGCTGGATACAAGCTTGAAAATGCAAACCTGGATTACCTTGGTACAGCTAAAAGAGTCGTGTCTGATAAAGATAATACCACTGTAGTGGATGGCGGCGGTACGGCCGATGCCATTAAAGCCCGCATCAATGAGATTAAGGTACAAGTGGATAAAACCACATCCGATTATGACCGTGAAAAGCTGCAAGAACGATTGGCGAAACTCTCCGGTGGCGTTGCTGTGATTAATGTAGGTGCTGCCACTGAAGTGGAAATGAAAGAGAAAAAAGCCCGTGTTGAAGATGCTCTTCATGCAACGCGAGCTGCTGTTGAGGAAGGTATTGTACCTGGGGGCGGTGTAGCACTTCTTCGTTCTATTTCTGCTCTGGATAAAGTAAAAGTGGAAGATGAACAGCAGGTTGGCGTTGATATAATGCGCCGTGCACTGGAAGAACCGATTCGTCAAATTGTTGCGAATGCAGGTTCTGAACCAGCTATCGTTGTTCAAAAAGTCCGGGATGGAAAGGGTGACTATGGCTGGGATGCCCGAAATGGTGAATATGTGAAAATGTTCGAGGCAGGCATCATTGATCCTGCTAAGGTAGCCCGTGTTGCTGTCGAGAATGCTGCTTCTATTGCAGGAATGGTATTAACAACAGAAGCTGCCATCACAGAGATTCCAGAAGAAGAAAAAATGCCACCAATGCCAGACCCAGGAGGAATGGGCGGTATGGGCGGTATGGGCGGTATGATGTAAGCGCATCAGTCTCAATCTGATCATTAAAAAAGCCTCGAAGAAATTCGGGGCTTTTTTTTATAAATGAGAGTGGGAGAGAGGATTAGAGTGCCGTAATTTTTTACTTATGTCTTCTAATTTAACCGCTCGAAAGCGCTTTTTTATTATAGATGGCTATGCAATTTTGTACAGAGCTCACTTTGCGCTAATAAGAAATCCTCTTATCACCAGTTACGGTCTCCATACCAGTGCACTTTTTGGATTTGCTAATCAGGTCCTGAAATTGATTCGAACTGAAAATCCAGACTATATCGCATGTGCCTTCGATTCGAAGGAAAAGACATTCCGTCATGATATGTATAAAGAATACAAGGCTAATCGCCCAAAAATGCCTGATGAGTTGCAAATGCAGTTGTCTCACCTCTGGGACATGCTGGAAGCCATGAATTTGCCTGTGTTGAAAAAACCCGGTGTGGAAGCAGATGATATTATAGGAACATTGGCTGTCCAGGCAGAAAAAGAAGGACTGGACACATATATTGTAAGCGGGGACAAAGATTTTATGCAACTTATGAATAACCATATTTTTATGTATGCACCAGGAACACGAAAATCACCGGACCCCATTATCTATGACCCGGTTAAAGTAGAAGAAAGATGGGGTGTGCCACCGGAAAAAATCATTGATCTGCTAGGACTGATGGGCGACAGTTCAGATAATGTTCCGGGTGTGGCAGGTG
>Ga0208765_1001516_pt1 | contig 13902 bp, 9 predicted proteins | sample ETNtaG_2_FD_185783 | JGI IMG/M metagenome (GOLD analysis project Ga0208765, IMG submission 185783) | Marine microbial and viral communities from oxygen minimum zone, Eastern Pacific Ocean - ETNP201406SV203 (SPAdes) (version 2) | ecosystem: Environmental > Aquatic > Marine > Oceanic ... | reverse complement strand
GGCTGGAAAGAGATACTTCCTAAAAGAAAGGTAAACCAAAAACTTTCTGACAATATCAATGCAGACTATCTCATTATTGGTGGTGGCTTTGCCGGCCTCTCTGCGGCTAGACGTTTAAATCAAATCAATAAGGATGCAAAAATTGCATTACTTGAAGCCTGTGAAATTGGGGAGGGACCTGCTGGAAGAAACTCAGGCTTTATGATTGATCTTCCTCACAACTTAACCTCTGATGATTACCTAGGAAGCCTCGAAAAAGATCGTGAACAAACCCTTATTAATCGTTCTGCAATTGAATTTGCCAAGGACGCTTCGGAAGAATACGGAATGCCATCTGAAGCAATACAGCTTGTCGGTAAAACAAACGCAGCAGCATCAGAAAAAGGCATGAAATTCAATACTGAGTATGCAAAACATCTAGATAAAACGAGTGAAAGTTATAAGATGCTCGATGCTCAAGAAATGAAAGATTTAACTGGTATAGACTACTACATAAATGGACTATGGACTCCAGGCACAGCGATACTACAACCTGCACTTTATATCCAATCATTGGCAGATGGTGTTTCTAAAAACTCTAACGTAACCATCTATGAAAACTCACCAGTTATTAGCCTCGAAGAAGAGGGCAGGCATGACGGACAAAAGATTTGGAAGGCCAAAACTAACCTTGGATCTATATCAAGCCCAAAAATAATACTGGCAGTCAACGGTATAGTTGAGCGATTTGGGTATTTTCAGAACAGACTGATGACTATTTTTACCTACTCGTCACTAACAAGAGAACTAACCACAGATGAGTCTAATATACTGGGTGGATCTAATGAATGGGGGCTGACCTCAGCTGATGCTATGGGCTCTTCTGTGAGACGGATATCAGGGATGGGTGGCAACAGAATTCTAGTTCGAAATAGGTGGTCGTATAACCCAAGCATGGAGGCCTCAGATTCTTTTATGAGCTCAGCTTCAGATAGTCACAATGAATCATTTAAAGCTCGCTTTCCTATGCTTGATAAAGTCTCTATGGAGTACTCCTGGGGAGGAAGACTTTGCTTAAGCCTTAATAACGTCTTTGCTCAAGGTGAGGTTGATGATGGAATCTACTCTGCCTGCTGTCAAAATGGCCTTGGAACTGCAAAAGGAACAGCAATTGGAATAATCACTGCAGAAAAAATAAGCGGTGAAAATACTAGCCTTATACCTAACTTTGCAGATGAAGAGTTGCCAAAAAAACTGATGCCAAAGCCACTAATGTGGATTGGTGTTAATAGCTACATGCGCTGGAAAGAGCTTTTAGCTGGAAAAGAAAAATAGTGCTCTTAGGGAATAAGGACAAGCTTTCCCGCATATTTCTTAGATATAAAATCCTTTTGAGCTTCAACAATATTGACAAGAGGGTAAGTTTTAGCAACTAGTGGCTTAATCTCACCTCTCTCTATATAGCCAATTAAATTTTCAAATACCTTTCGATCCTGAAATGTGCAACCTATCAAAACTAAGTCTTTCAAATAAAGTGTTCTAACATCAAGTTCAACTATTGGTCCTGCGATTGCACCAGCAGCGGCATATCTACCGCCTTTTTTCAAAACATCGAGTAAATCTCCCCAATCTTCTCCAGCCACTAAATCAACAACAACATCAATAGTTTCATTTTCTAGAGCGTCTGTTAATTTATCTTCTCTATGAATGACCTCGTCAGCTCCTATTTCTCTAACTTCACCTGCCTTAACTTTACTAGCTATAGCAACTACTCTAGCACCTCGTCTTTTTGCCAGCTGAATAGCAGCTGATCCTACCCCGCCAGATGCTCCAGTTATCAGAACAACTTCATTCTCTTTAACGTCTGAACGTTCGAGTAAATTTTCTGCAGTCGAGTATGCACAAGGAATGGATGCCAGTTCTGCATTAGTCCAATTACTCTCAATCTTAAAACTTTCGTCACTATAAGCAACCATATATTCTGCAAAAGCACCATCACATTCAGAGCCCACCGTCCAGCACTCATAAGGCCTATAATGTACTGCATATTGCTGCATTGTTCTGACCAGAACTTGCTCACCAATTCGTCTTGCATCAACATCAACTCCAACTGCCACTATTTCACCATAGCAGTCAGCTCCCTGAATAATTGGGAAATCTAGGGGCTCGCCTGACCAGCTTCCATCATCATCTATTCCCTGAGAGTCTTGTGTATTGGTTTCACCTTTGACTGACTTTGAATACCAAGCAGTCCTGGTGTTAATATCAGTATTATTGATACCTGCACCTAATACTTTAATCAGAACTTGGTCTGATTTAGGAAGAGGGACAAGCACGTCATTACGAAATTCAAGCATCTCAAACCCACCATGACCAGTTGTCAAAACTGCACTCATTTTTTTTGGGATAGTACTCATGTGAATTAAAGTAGTAAATCTGATTCAAATGGATAACTCGTCAAAAGCTCGTAACCATTATTAGTGATTAAAACTTGCTCTTCAAGTTTAACGCCAGGTCCTCCACTAAACCTGCCAACATAGGTTTCAACACACATAACCATCCCAGGCTTCAAGACTCCATCAAAACTATTCTCATTTAACTCCCAGCTAAAAGGTATCGCAGGAAATTCATCACATAAACCTACGCCATGGAAAAGGAGAGAGTAATGGCGAAACTCATCCTTAGAGTACTCCTTAGAATTAAGTGTTAACTCTTTAAAGGTTGTACCTGGTATCAACAACTCCATATTGCTTTGAATTTGTTCATAACCCATAGTGTAGATTTCTTTTTGCTCATCAGTCGGCTTTTCATCACCACACAACCAAGTTCGAGACATGTCAGTGCAGTAACCATAAGAGCCAACCAGATCAGTATCAAACCCCATTAACTCACCGTTTAGTATGGGCCGAGATGAGCACTCCTGATACCAAGGGTTTGCTCTGGGCCCTGCGGCAAGTAGTCTAGTTTCAATCCATTCAGCTCCTCTTGAAACAGCCTCCATTTGAAACCGACTCCAAAGCTCTTGTTCTGTTATCCCGGGCTTAAAATGATTACGCATCAACTCCATTGACTTTTCACATGCAAAGATAGAGCGCCTCATAGCGACCATCTCATCGTCTGACTTAATGAGCCTTGCAAGCTCCATAACTTCTTCACCATTTGCAAGCTCAAGGCCACGTGACTGAAGTTCATGAACGCCCTCAGGTGCACAATGATCTAGTGCCAATCTATTGTTTCCGTTGCCATACTCTTTGACTATGTCAACAATTTCAGATGCCCATATCTTGGCTCTATCTTTACTCTTATCCCCAGCTGTAAAGTATAAATATGTAACGGCATGTCTGACTTCAGTGATTAATGGATTGTGGTTTGATAGAAATTGATGTGCATCAAACTCAAAAACAATGACTGGTCCTTCGGTCATAACGAGTGCGTATCTTGCTGCATTATGAGAGGTCCACAAAGACATATTCGTACTATCTGTAGCGTAACGAATATTCAGAGGGTCATAAAGTAAAATTCCTGCACAATCAAATTCAACGAGTTTTTCTCGAACTCTTTTTAATCTATACTCCCTAATTTTTGTCATGTTTGGATTAGCCAAACCTGCCTCTAGCCATTCTGACTCAGCAAGCTCTCCAGGGCCCAATGCATGTTTATTGAGACTATAGATATCCTCGCCATCTCTTAGATGAGAGCCTATTTTTGCATGATGCCTTTTAACTGCTGAAAAACTCATTTAATAATCCTAGCTAATCACCGCATTTTAGATCCAGATGGATCGTAAAGAGGCTCCATTACAATAGATGCCTTACAGAACTGGCCCAATATCTCTACTTCAAGCTTTGCATTAGAGTCAATTAACTCGATTGGAAGGTAGGTCATCGCAAGAGATTTTTTAACCGAATGACCGTACCCACCAGAAGTTATATAGGAAACACATTCTCCATCATGCATGACTGCTTCGTCACCACTAACATCGGTCTCGGTCTCTATTTGTATGACAGAAAGCTTTTTGTTTGGGCCATTTTTTTTCTCAATTAAGGCTGCTTTTTTGCCTATAAAGTCTTTGTCCCAATTCACAAAAAAATCAAGGCCGGACTCCATTATTGTAAAGTCAGGTCTAAAATCCATAGTCCACGCACCCCAACTTTTCTCTAGCCTCATTGACATCAATGCCCTACCACCAAACCACTTAAGACCCAGATCTGATCCAGCCTCTTCTATTACCTCAAATAGCTTCAATTGGTACTGAGGCGCGACATAAATCTCGTAACCAAGCTCGCCTGTAAATGAAATTCTTACGCAAAGCGCTGGCACCCCTCCTATGAATGTATCTCTAATATCTCTAAATTTAAATACCTCTGAACTGACATCTTCTCGACTAAGTCTTGATAATAATTCCCCGGATTTTGGGCCAGATATTGCAATACCATGAAAATCGTCTGTCATATTTTTATAGACAACATCTTGAACGCCCTCAAGATGCTTCTCGAACCAGCGAAGATGCATATTTTGTGCAACGCTGGACCCAAATAAATAATAGGTTTCTTCATCAATACAGGCAACTGTAAGATCTCCATTTAGCTTGCCACTCTCTAAAAGCATAGGTGTTAAATTAACCCTTCCTTGGTTTGGAATACGGCCCGCAAGAACCTTATCCAAAAATGCTTTAGCACCCTTACCCGTAAACCTATGGTTAGCAAAATTCGCCACTTCACTTGCACCAACAGATGCTCTGACAGCTTCGACTTCCTTTGCTACATACTCATGAGATCTCGATCTCTGAAATGTTGGCTCTTCATAAGCGTCCTCAGGTGAGTTGGCAAACCAAAGTGCATTTTCAAGACCAAAAGTATCTTGCCATACAGCTCCTTTTTGGGTTAAGCGATCGTATATTGATGTTGTTTTCTGAAGCCTTCCTTTTGGTAGTGTCTCATTAGGAAAAGTCATCACAAATCGCCGTTCATAATTTTCAGAAGACTTAATTACACCCCATTCAGGTGTTGCAAATTCACCAAAACGTGCAATATCCATTGCCCAAACATCCACTGACGGCTCTCCTTCAATCATCCATTCAGCCAATGTTTTACCAACACCCCCCGCTTGACAAAAACCTGCCATAACGCCCACTGCTGTCCAGTAGTTTTTCATACCTGGGACAGGGCCAATCATTGGATTTCCATCAGGAGAGAAAACAAATGGACCATTAATTACATTCTTTATGCCTGCAGTTCCTAATGCTGGAATTCGCTCAAAAGCCAACTCCAATCGATCCGCAATACGATCCAAGTCTGGCTCTAGTAAATCATGTCCGAAAGTTTGTGGGGTTCCATCTAATGACCATGGCGTTGATCGAGGCTCATATGTACCCAGTAACATACCGTTACTTTCTTGGCGTGTATAAATATTTGCCTCAAAGTCAATACAACTTGGTAATCGCTGTCCATTCTCCAAATTGGCAATTTGCTCAATTTCTTCAGTAATTAAATAGTGGTGCTCCATAGGAACGACAGGCAAATGTATTCCAGACATTCGACCCAGTTCACGCGCCCAAAGACCTCCCGCATTTACAATATGCTCTGCATGAATATTGCCTTTTTCAGTGACAACATCCCAAGAACCATCAGCTCTCTGATTAGTCTCTATGACTGGAGTATGAGTATAGAACTCTGCACCATGAACACGTGCTGATTTTGCATAAGCATAAACAACGCCTGAGGGGTCAAGATCACCGTCAGATGGGTCCCAAAGGGCTGCAACATAATGTTTAGGGTCAATTAATGGATGCTTATCTACGACTTCATCTAACGACACAAATTCTTGGGTTAATCCTAGGGACCTTGCTTTTGAACGCTCACGCTTCAGATAGTCATACCAACTCTGATTGGAAGCTAAGTAGAACCCCCCGGTTTTGTGAAGACTTATTGAATGACCAGAGGTCTCCTCAATTTCTTTGTATAAATTAATTGTATAGTCCTGAAGCTTGGAAACATTGGGATCAGAGCTAACTGTATGAAATGAGCCAGCGGCATGCCAACTTGAGCCTGAAGTTAATTCATCCCTCTCGAGTAAGATGACATCCTTCCATCCCATTTTTGCAAGATGAAATAGGATCGAACAGCCAACTACTCCTCCTCCAATAACAACAACTTTCGCATGTTCATTCATATCACAAACCTAAATATATAGCACTGAAAAATAAATGTTAATTCAAAAATGAACGAAACTCAAGTAAAAAAAATTGAGTCTTTATAAAGGGGCCGCTCCACCCTCTGAAACTCTTTTATCAACAAAACTTGTAAGCTCTTCTTCAACCTCTGACTTTAGCTTTGGCTCTTCATAATCATCTAAAAGCTGCTTCCATATTTTATTTGCTCTTTGAGTGGCAGTAACTGAACCAGCATCTCTCCAAGACTCAAAATTTCTCCAGTCTGAAAGCAGTGGGTTGTAATGCTCAGTTTCATAGCGCTCAAGCGTTTGTGCTGCTGCAAAAAAATGACTTGCTGGGCCAACTTCAGCTATTGCCTCAACTCCTAGAGTGTCTTTATTAACAGGAGATGGTTGCAGAAAAGCTTCCATCATTTGGTTCATTTCAGCATCTAAAATTACTTTCTCATAAGATGCACAAAGACCTCCCTCAATCCATCCATGTCCGTGCACTATAAAATTTACCTGCCCCAAAAGACAAGCCCATAGAGACATCTGTGACTCATAAACTGACTGTTCATCTGGAGCGTTTGAAGCATTGGCGTTAGAGGCTCTAAGTGGGATCTTATATTTCCTAGCCAATTGCCCACTTGCAATTGTGGCCTGTGTGTATTCAGGAGTTCCAAAGGCAGGTGAGCCCGACTTCATGTCAACATTAGATGTGAAGCTACCATACATAGCTGGTGCCCCAGGGTTAACACACTGATGAAAAGCAAGGCCTGCAAGAGCTTCAGCATTTTGTTGAACCAGAGCTCCAGCAACTGTTATTGGAGCCATTGCTCCTGCTAGGGTAAATGGAGTATAGATAACTGGCTGATTATGCTCAGCCATTTCAATTGCACCCTCCAAAAGAGCCTTGTCATACACTAGTGGAGAGTTTGCATTTACGACTGTAGTTATTGAAGGTTCCTTTAATAGGGTTTCTTTATCAACCCCTCTGCCAATTCGAATAATTTCAATTGCATCGAGCATCCTTTCGCGTCCAATTGCGTATCCAAAAAGAGGCTTAGTTGAAAGACGTGCTGCTGCAGATACAGCATTTAAATGACGAACACTTACATCTATATCGCAAGGTTCAACCGGATAGCCACCAAGCGCATGGACAGTATTTAAGATTTCACCAAGTTTTATCAGGTTTGAATAATCTTCAAAGTTACCTATAATTCTCCCCCTATCAAGATCGGATACATTGGGAGCGCTTGCAACCATAGTGTTAACAACAGACTGCCCCCCAATATGAACATGCCTTTCTTTGTGCCTTCCATGAAGAGTAAATTCACTCGGAGTAGTGGAAATTTTTTCCATCACAAAGTCAGGATCAAATCTAACACGCCTCCCATCACTGCCAATCATTGCGCCTTCTCTTTTAAGAATTTCAACAGCTCGAGGAGACTGTATATCCATGCCAGTATCACATAATACTTTTAATGATGCCTCATGAATTGATTCAATCTCATCCTCTGAAAAAATTGACATAGGCTGGAAAGGGTTCTTTTTTTGTCCATAAGGAGCCTGCTGAAAGCTTGTAACTTCTCTGGTGGCTTTGCCTCTTCCTCTTCTCATAGATTAACCTCAAGTTTTCATGAATAAAATAAAATCGTCTTTATCCACCACAAGAATGAATATGGGAAATTATTGCATAATTTAAACTATATCAATTTGAATTTAGTTAACGTCAGAATTTCGTTTGATTCGAGAGCGTGAATAATTCTCTACTTCTAGTATCAAAAGTTCTAGTTTATTTTTTTCTAAATACCGTGATAATTACTTTGTCACTGCCATGATCTTTATCTGGATTATTGCCATAGACATTTACTTCATGAAAATTGGGCTTGGTGATACTCCTTTTAATCTCTAAAAGTTTTTTATCAAATCCAGCTTTTTTAAATAACTTATAATGAATTGTCAAAACAAAAAGACCGCCAGTTCTGGTGACTCTTAATAGTTCATCAAATACATCTGGCCCGACATGCCCATGGGTAAAAGTTCCTGCACTAACAATTGCGCCATAATGATTATCATTTATCAATAATCTTTTGGTAAGGTCTGCCTCAATTATTTCTGAATAACAATTTTTTAATCTAGCAATATTTAGCATTTCAGGGGAAATATCAATAGCATCTATTTCTCTTGAGTTAAAATTTAAATACTCTCCAATGAGGCCTGTACCTGCACCAACATCTAGAATTGGAGTGTCTTCATTATTGGAATATTTGTCATAATAATTAGCTATTTCTAAAGGGGAGCGGTAGTCATTTTGTTTAGCAAAGTCACTATCGTATGAAGAAGCCCAGCCTCTATATAGATTTATAGAGTCCTCAGGAGTCTTTATTGAATATACATCTTTTAAACTCTTTTTGTCTGACATGTAATTCTTATAATTTCAGTATCAATCTAGATCTAGTATAAATCTAGTGAGACAAAAAAAGACAAATTTTTTCACTTGAGTTTCGCTGTTTTTTGAATTAACATTAAAAACCATACTTAAATAACTCGGTGGCTTTGAATAAAATGTTACTGGAGGTATTATGAAAAAAATGCTTGATAAAGCAGACGATGTAATAGCTAGTAAAGGATATGTAGCGGATCAGCCTCAGTTGTCTTCATCTTTACACGCCATTTGCTATACCGATGAAAAGTATCTAGAAGTAGAGCGACATGCTATTTTTCAGAAAACTTGGCAATGGGCTTGTCATAAAGAAAAGCTACGCGAAGCGGGTGATTATTACGTTAAAGATATTGTAGGACACAGTATTTTGCTGTTGCGTAATAACGATGGTGAGTTGCGGGCCTTTTATAACGTCTGTCAACACCGTGCCCACGAATTACTAAAAGGGGAAGGTAAAACACAGATGATCGTCTGCCCTTACCATGCCTGGTGTTATGATCTAGATGGCGAACTTCATAATGCCCGTCATACCGAGCATCTTGAAGAATTTAATCAAGGTGAAATCTGTCTTAACCAAGTGCAAGTGGAAGAATTTTGTGGTTTTATCTATGTAAATCTTGATCCTAATGCGGCTTCGCTAGTTGAGCAATCTGGCGATTTAAAAAAAGAAATTGGAAAATTTGCACCTGATATTAATGATTTGACATTCGCCCACCGCTTGACTTTTGACATTAAATCCAATTGGAAGAACGTTGTTGATAATTTTCTCGAATGCTATCACTGCCCAACGGCTCATAAGGATTTTTGCAGCCTGTTGCAATTCGACACTTACAAAGTGACGACACACGGCATCTATTCAAGTCATATGGCTAAAGGTAGTAATGAAGATAACACAGCATACAGCGTTGAAGGTGCGACCGTTAATGACCATGCTGTTTGGTGGCTGTGGCCAAACACCTGTTTAATGCGCTACCCTGGTAGAGCTAATTTTCTAGTATTAAATATCATCCCTGTTGGACCAAACCATACAATTGAAACCTATGACTTCTTTTTTGAAACAGGAGAGCCAACTGCGCAAGAATTAGAGGCCATCAAGTACATCAAAGACGTACTACAACAAGAGGATATAGATATTGTTGAAAGCGTTCAAAAAGGAATGGAGTCTCCAGCTTTTAATTTCGGTCGCATTGTTCACGACCCATCGGGTTCAGGTTTAAGTGAGCATGGTGTACACCACTTTCATGGCTTGGTGCTAGATGCTTATGCAACAGCCGTTGCAAAATAAGGCTTGTTTGTAAGAGTTTTTGTTCTTGTTTGTTTAACTTTTTAGGATTTATTTTATGTCTAAAGGTCAACTAGAAGGTAAGGTAGCTATTGTCACAGGAGGTCGTGGAGGTATAGGACGCGGTATTTGCGAGCGATTCAGCAACGATGGTGCTAGAGTTATTGCTGCAGATCTAGCACAAGGGGAAATCAGTCTACCAAACAATGTTTGCTTTGAATTATTGGATGTTACTGACGAAATGAATGTTCAAAATTTAATGAAAAAAATAAGTAGCGAGTATGGCAAATTGGATATTGTTATTAATACTGCTGCGATAGAAATTGAAAAAACCATTGAAAATACCTCTCTTGAACAATGGAATAATATTTTTGCAATCAATGTGACCGGCACATTTCTGGTATCTAAATATGCCATCCCACTTCTTAGAAAAAATGGTGGTGGCTCGATTGTTAATTTTGGCTCTTACGATGGATTTATTGCTGACCCTGAACTATCTGCGTACTGCGCAACCAAAGGTGCAATTCATGCTCTTACCAAATCAATGGCTTGTGACTACGGTCCTGAGAACATCCGTGTCAATGCAATCTGCCCAGGTTATATTGATACGCCAATGTTGCAAAGTTTTTTCGGGTCAGAAGGCGATATTGAAAGTCTTAAAGAAGAGGTACGTAAGATCCATCCAATGCGCCGCTATGGCACACCGGCTGATATTGCGAGCTTAGTGAGCTGGCTCTCTGGCGATGAAGCGGGTTATGCCAGTGGCCAACTTTGGGTGCTCGATGGGGGTTTGAGTGCGCAAGTTCAACAAATGCGTTTATAAACAGGAGAGAAAATGACAGCAAAGAACAGCAAGGTTGCCCTTATTACCGGAGGCGCAAGAGGTATTGGTCGCGCCATAGTTGAGCGATATTTAAAAGAGGGTATGAGCGTTATTACCTGTGGACGCAACAATCGGCCCGATGATTTGGACGCGGCAGTTGATTGGTACAGTACTGATGTTGCCAACCCTGAGGCAGTTGAGGGTCTTCGCGATGCAATTATCTCTAAGCACGGCGCGTTACATGTATTGGTTAATAATGCCGGCATACAAATTGAAAAAACGGTTGTTGATAGTACAGATGAGGATTGGGATTTGTTGATGGGCGTCAATGCCAAAGGGGTATTTTATTGCTGCCGAACTTTTATTCCACTCATGGCTCAATCGGAAGGCGGGTCAATTATTAATATTGGCTCCATTAGTGGCCGTGCTGCAGACCCTGAAATGGCCCTTTATAACGCCTCAAAAGCATTTGTGCATGGCTTAACGCGTTCAATAGCAGTTGATCACGGCAAACAGGGTATACGTTGTAATGCGATATGTCCGGGCTGGATTATGACTGACATGGTAGATGCTGCTTTTGAGTTAGCGGATGACCGAGAGGCGGCACAAAAAGATGCCTTGGCAAGGCACTATATCGGTCGTTTTGGAGAACCGTCTGATATTGCAAATATGGCATACTGGTTGGCCTCAGATGATGCCGCTTACACCACTGGTCAGATGTTTACAATAGATGGCGGTTTAACGGCCGCATCACCTGTAAATCCTGCGTTATTTTAGGACCAAGAACAATAATCTATGAAATAAAAGTATAGCCAAATTTTGACTATTCTAAACGAGGAGAGTTGTATGAAAAACAGATCTAACAAGCCCAATATTCTTTTAATCATGGCCGACCAACTGGCACCCCAGTTTTTGCCTTGTTATGGGCATGGTGTTGTTAAAGCACCTGAGATTAGCAAACTCGCTGATGAAGGTGTGGTGTTTGACGCCGCTTATACCAATTTCCCGTTATGTGCACCTTCCCGATTCGTAATGATGAGTGGTCGCTTACCTTCGCAAATCGCTGCTTGGGATAATGCCGTGGAGTTTAGTTCTGAAATTCCAACTTTTTCGCACTATCTTTCTTCTAACGGCTACCAAACTTGCCTAAGTGGCAAAATGCATTTTGTTGGACCAGACCAATTGCATGGCTATAAGGATCGCCTAACAACTGATGTTTATCCGGCTGACTTCACTTGGCATCCAGAATGGGATGATTCAGAAGAACGCTTGGATTGGTTTCATAATATGGAAGTTGTTACAAAGGCAGGCCCTTGTGTTCGTTCGATGTATCTGGATTACGATGATGAGGTTGTTTTCAATGCCAAGCGCTATATATTTGAGCACGCCAAAGAGAGTGATGACAAACCTTTTTTTCTCACCTTGTCAATGATTCAGCCTCATGATCCCTATTTGTGTCGAGAGGATAAATGGGAGAGCTATAAAGAGGAGGATATTGATCTTCCAATAACTCCACTCGGCTCGGTGACAGAGGACCCTCATTCCACTCGACTGCGCCATTCTTATGGTGCTAGTGATGAGAAGTTGAGTGATGACGTTGTTCGCAATGCTCGGCGCGCCTACTATAGCTCGATAAGTGATATTGATGATAAGATTGCAGATGTGTTAAAAGCCTTGGATGAATCTGGCATGCGTGAAAATACCATTGTCATCGTAACTTCTGATCACGGAGATATGCTGGGTGAACGAGGAATGTGGTTTAAGATGAGTTTTCTAGAACATTCTGCCAGAGTGCCTTTGATTGTCCACGCGCCCAAAATGTTTTCCGCTAAACGAGTACAAGAGGCAGTTTCTTTGGTTGATCTTTTGCCTACTTTTGTTGAGTTGGCTAACGATGGAAAGCAGGGTAACTACGCAACTCCAATAGAAGGTCGTTCATTAATGGTTCACCTTAGTGGTGGTAAAGGGCATGACGAAGTGATTGGCGAGTATTTTGCCGAGGCAATTGATACTCCAATGTTTATGATTCGCCGTGGCTTTAAAAAATTTATTTATGCTGATAGCGATCCGTTGCAATATTTTGACTTAAGTAAAGACCCTCATGAGCATAATAATCTTGCTAACGATCCCACCTACGCGAGTGAAGTGAGACAAATGATGGATGAAATCTCAAGTCGTTATAATCAGGATGCTCTTCGCCTAGAAATATTAGAAAGTCAGCGACGACGTCGGTTTATAAAAGGCGTGATGCACGAACAAAAAATCGCCTGGGATTACAGTCCGCTTCGTGATGCTAAAAGAGAGTACATTCGTAACAATATGCCTGTTTACCAACTAGAAAAGCGTGCGCGCTTTCCTCAAGTGTAACGCTCTAAAATATCAATGCCTTGTTGATTCCAAAAGTGTAAAAGATCTATAAAAATCCAGTTTTCACTGAGCTTATCGCCCTCTCTTCTATACATATCAATTACCCTCATGTCACTTGGTTTTCCTGTTGAGGGCATATCCATAAATCCAATTGGTGTTAGAGTTAAGTTTGGCCAACCAAAAAAACCTCCAAAACTTCCTTCGGCAATTCTACAGAGATGTCCATTAAAGGTGCGATCCTTTAATCCAGATCGAAAAGGCCCAGAGTGTTGTTCGGCATATCTCTCTATTGTATAGGTTGCTCCTATACCAGCAGGTCCCCACCAAATCATATCCTCATTCCAACTTCTTCTTAGTTCATCAACTAGAGGAAGTTCTTTTTGCTCCTTCCAGGTTTTAATGTCGTTAACCATGAAATCTATTGCAGCTAGAGTTTTCTTGCCTTCTTTAGCATCCTGCTCTTCAAACAGCAAGCCATCATGTGTCATTGGTCCTGGCTGAACGAGATGGGCTGCTGTTTGAGGAGGGAAAGGTTTTAATCCAACCTGCATCATCACGTGCGGAATATCAAAAAACATAGCTGTCTCAGTAATCTTTCCATTCTCAACTTTATTGAACTCACAATAACGAAGGAATGCCATTTTTCTTGACGGCTTAATTCCGAGCCAATCATTATCAAATAAGCCCATTAAATGACCCATGGAGACAACCCAAACAGATTTAAAACCATCTATCTCATTATTGCCAGCTATGAAAATATCCATACGTCTCTGCATATTTTTAAATGCATGTCGAAAGGGTTCCCAGAAAATTTTTGAAACTTCTAGTGCGCTTGAAAGCTCATTGAAAGGA
>Ga0208765_1001509_pt1 | contig 13940 bp, 12 predicted proteins | sample ETNtaG_2_FD_185783 | JGI IMG/M metagenome (GOLD analysis project Ga0208765, IMG submission 185783) | Marine microbial and viral communities from oxygen minimum zone, Eastern Pacific Ocean - ETNP201406SV203 (SPAdes) (version 2) | ecosystem: Environmental > Aquatic > Marine > Oceanic ... | reverse complement strand
CGGTTGCATGGCAGGGGCCCTACTTGGTGGTTCACAGGGACTGGCGCGTAGCATCTTCGGTCAGATGGTGCCTGAGACCCGCAGCGCCGAGTTCTTCGGCTTCTTCGGCTTCTTCGGCAGAGTGGCGGCGATTCTTGGACCTCTCCTGTACGGCACTTTCACAGTAATGTACGACAGCAGAGTTGGGATAGCCAGCATCTGCGTCCTGATTGTCATCGGCGCAGCGATGATGAAGTGGGTCGATGTCGATGACGGTCGACGCGCGGCAATGGAAGAGGATGCCCGTAATCGCGGCATCAGTCTTGATTAGTCAAACGGTCGACGACCAGAGCGACCTCTAGCAGGACCAACATAGGGCCGCCGACGAGGAAGAGCGAAAGCGGGTCAGGAGGAGATAGCATTGCCCCGACGAGCAGTGCAGAGAACCACAGAATCTCCCTATTGTCAGTGATGCTCGAGCGCTCAATCACGTCGTATCGAAGCAACAGCATAACTGCTAGGGGCACTTGGAAGCCGACCACTGAGGCGAAGTACAAGCCAACAATGAATCCTATCCACGATTGTAGTTGCCAAGTTGACTCGAGCCCCGCTGCAGCAGCGTCCTCTGACAGATATTCAAGGAGCATAGGAACAAGTATCTCGTGCGCGTACATCGCTCCGCCAACTCCGAGTCCGAGAGCGCAGACAAGAACGAAGAACAGCCCGCCGAGCCCACCTCCAGTTGGGACGAACTTCCTGCGATGGGCATCTGAAAGAATCTTGCGTCCGTTCCAGCCCATGTCGCAAAGAATCGTCAGGACTACGAGCACGATGCCAATATTGGCTGCGATCCTGAGCCTCAATAGCACGACCTCCATTGGTTGCAAAATGATTACCTGCACACCGTCAGGCAGGTATCCATCGGCCTGTAGCAGCCACTCTATGGCGTCACCAGCGGCAGGGTAGCCGCCGACGAGACCGGCCATGAACACGGCCGCGAGCAGATACAGCCTGCGAGTGAGATGCCCGATGAGCCCCCGAAGAGCGGCCCGAGGCAGTACATCGGCTGAGCCCTCGGCCATGCTGTGGGTAGACGTCCTGTTCGTGAATACATCGCAACGCAGACTAGCCTTACAGATTCATTTCCGCGTGATTACCGTCAGCAGATCGTCGTCCTTGAGGACATGGTCCAGTCCGACTCTCTGCCAATCGAACTTAGCGCTCGGGCCCTTGACTCTGGCGTAGCGGAACTTGCGAACAAAATCTCGGTGCAACTTGGTGCAGACATCGCGAACCGTTGAGGTGTCCTTGACTATCAGAGGCTCGATGAGGTCCGCCTCTTTGCCCTGTGGCTTGAGGTATATCGACATGAAGTGCAGATTGTCGAAGATGAAGTCCTTCATCTGGTCGATGCCCTCGCCTGTCTTCGCCGAGACCTCTAGCACAGGCCAGCCCTCGGGCAGCATCGACTTGGCCCGCTCAAGATCCTTCGGGGTAGCGAGGTCGATCTTGTTGAGGACCACGACTGCGCGGCTGTAGACGCGACTCCCGGCCAACGTGTCGACGATGTGGTCGTCGGTGACATCGGTGCGCAGAGTCACCGTGGCAGAGACAATCCCGAAGCTGCGGACGATGCCTCGAATCTCCTCTTCGGTTAGATTGGTCTGCTCAAGCGTCGAACGCACAACTATTCCTCCCCGCTTCGTTCTCGTGATGAAGACCTGAGGCGGCTGCTGGTTGAGCCTCATTCCGGACTTCCAAAGTTCCTCGTCCAAGATCTCGAAGTGCGATCCTTGGAACGGGTCCACCACGTACAGCACCATGTCCGTGCTGCGGATTACGTTGAGGATCTCGCGCCCCCTTCCCTTTCCTTCAGCTGCCCCCTTAATCAGTCCAGGCAGGTCGAGGATCTGTATCTTGGCACCACGGTGCTCCATCAGTCCTGGGATGCAGGTCAATGTGGTGAATGCGAAGTCCCCGATATTCGATTCTGCATCTGTTAATTGGGAGATTAGACTCGACTTGCCGACGCTCGGGAAGCCAACCAGTGCGACCGACGCGTCGCCTGATTTCTTGACCTCAAAACCCGGCCCGCCACCGCTGGCCTTGGCATGTGCCTGAGCCTTCTCCTTGCGAGCCCTGAGTGCGGCAATCTTGGCCTTGAGCTTGCCAATGTGGCCTTGAGTCGCCTTGTTGTACTTGGTCTTGCCAATCTCATCCTCAAGGGACTTAATCTGCTCTTCTATGGTAGCCAGTACAATCCCTCCGGCGCCTATTCGGACGCTCCCCACGCCCCGCCCCGGGTTCTTGAATCCGGTGGCGCTACAGCGCTCGCCATAGGCGAGCGAGGGTTCTTTGCGTACCACCGAGTGGTGCGTACGGGGCGAGTACTTTGGTCGATGTCATCCTCCTTCTAGTCGATCGAGATGGCTTCGACAGCCTTTGCTCGAAGCCTCTCGGTGAACTGCTAGAGGGCATGGAGACCTGTGCCCTCAGGGTGCTGCGTCCAGAGCCGGACGCGCGCTTCCACAGGAGCTTCGATGTTGATATCGAGGGTGATGTGATGGAGTGGTCCGATGCAAACGGCAATCTGGACCCTTCCAAACCACTCGCTGAGCAGGGATTGAATCCCGAATCGTCCGGTGAACTAGCACTTGCACTGGCACGCTGGTGCTCTTTCGGAGAGTGGAGTTGCTGGGATGCCAGACTGTTTCTGTACCTCGAACCGCTTCTAGGCAGAAATCTATCCGGCGAGGAGTTTCTGCAGCAGCAGGTCTGGTCAGAGTTCTCTGATTCTCTGTCTAGGACCGATAGGGTATCCTACTCGGAGTCAGTGGTGCTTGACTGGATGTCACGCCGTCAGAATCTCGGTGAGACGATGGAGCCCTCTGAGGACCCTCGTATACTGCCTACTATGGAGTCCCACCGCAGTGCCAGCGAATCGCTGTTTGACTTCCTCTCTAGGGTACACAGTGAGGGTCTATCGATGCTGATTGGCAGGGAGTTCCTTGAGCCGGGGCTTTGGAGCCTCGACTCCCAGGGGCTGGTCGAGGCGATGGAGGGGGCAGCATGACCGATCTTCCCACACTCTCGGAGCCCCCAACATCGCCTCCGACCCCAGGCCTGGTAGTTCTCGGAAGGTTCCAGCCATTTCACCACGGCCATGCACTATTGATCAAGGCCGCCGAGGAGTGGCGCGAGCTCAATGCTCCAGAGTTGCCGCTGGTCATTGCAATCGGTTCTTCAAACAGACCAGAGTCGATGGAAAACCCATGGAGTTCGGCAGAGAGAATTGCAATGCTCAATACATGGTTAGAAACACAGGGTATTGACGATGTTAGTATGGTCACCGTTCCGGATATCGAGGACCCGCCTAACTGGGTGGCTCACGCTGAACAGTATCACGGGGTAGCCGGCGTCTTCTTCACCAGCGATGTGCCTTCAGCAGAGCTCTACGAGAGCGCCGGTTGGTCCGTCGTGTTGACTTCGTTGGAGCAACGAGACAGCTTCGAAGGATGGCGAGTCAGGGAGACAGCGAGGATGATGTCGACAGTGGATGACGAGGAAGCAGTGCGCAGTGTCTTATCGCAATCCATCCCCTTGGTGGTTGTCGACTATCTCATCGGTTGCAATGCACTGAGGCGCCTCGCCTTCCTCGGCGAAGGCGGGGAACCAGTTGGCTAATCACCAGACGCCTTCAAAGGTACACGATTCGTTGCATGTGTCGATGATAATCCCTGAGTCAAGATACTCAAAGGCCATGTTGTAGGCCTCGGGAACTCCTCTAATCTGTCCATGTGCATTAGAGTGGTAGTCCAATGAGCCAGCTAGATTGCCGATTGGAACCTCGGGGAAGCCGCCATCGAAGTACACGACCCCTGACCCCTCAATCGGCCCGCTTTCCAACTGCACTCCCCAAGGGTGCCAAGGAGAAGATTGCAGGTTCGAGATTCCCGCTGTCCTAACAGCCCTGTCGCAACTCAAAGTCGATACTTGGAAGTCATTCATCGAAGTGATGTAGAGCATTTGGAAGGGTTGAATCAATCCCTCGAGACCATTCTGGTGGTAAGGCAAGAAAGTCTCAGCATCTAGGGAATCCCAAATTGATTGCATTGAGGCAATCAGGATTCCCCTATCATTCCTAGAAGGGTATGCTATGCTCTCGGCAAAGAGCATCTCGAAGGTGATGTAGTGAGTTGACCTCTCTATCTGCTGGGAGAAAGAGGAACCTCCGACCCAAAGTACCCCGCGATCCACTTCAGGAACCATACTCATCAGAGCGGGTCCACGCAGCCCTCCGAACGAGATTCCCCAATAATCAACATTTGATCCATCTACTAAATTGATGTCTTCGTGGACGAACTCTTGAAGCTCAGCACACACACCAGTAAATGTTCTAATCATGGCTAGATTGTTGACGATTGACTGCATGTGACGCTCATGTTGGTGCTGGAAGTACTCGACATTGATTAGAGAGTAGGTCAGAGCATCGAAATCGCCATCAGCACTCCACCCCTTCCAATCAGTCGCTATCATTACTCTACCAGTTAAATTGGCGAAGTCCCGACTCCCGCTGGCCATCCCATCTCCGTCACCCATGAATCCGTGACCTAGGACAGTCAGGAGCCCCGAACGCCCATCATCAGCAAGAACCTGCGGGATGAGGATAGTGAAGACCACCTCTCTGAAATCGATAAACTCAGGAGCGCCGCTTGAATCCCTCCGCATTGCTGCAGGGGGGTAGTCTGACTCCATGTATTGGGGCGTACTGAATGTCCCTCGAATGAGTCGGAAAGTGGAGTTGTCCTCGCCGTAGTCGTCGACGACCTCGGTGATGTTGCAACCTACTCCATCATCTCCAAGCCTCTGGGATGCATCATCGCGCATGGAGACCATGTCTTGTAGGATGGAAGCCGTTGAAGCGGTATGGAAGAACCACGCAGCCTGCAGACTAGTCCTCTCTGCGCCCGCGTCGCCTAGGGCGTCAAACAGTCCTTCGTACTGGGCTCGCTGGGACTCAATTTGCGGTGAGTCGGTAGTCAGGCTGTCTCTTAGTGCGACGAAAGCATCGGAACCCTCAATCGAATTACCCTCCGAATCTACAAGATTTCGGTACGCAACACCATAGGATGCATCGTGGTCGAGACCGCGAACTGGCCGGACATAAACGAAGGTCGGCTCGTCATCTTGGCTCCTCATGTCGATTTCGACCCAATGCGGCAGGAGTTCTCCCGTATCGAGGTTCATCAGCAATGTGCCGTGCGCTGGGTCAAGGGAGTCTGCGATGCTATACTGGCCAGCCATGCCGGAAACGTCTGGAGTGGACTCGAATGTGGTGAATATCTGAGTAGAGGGACTGTAGCCGTCCAGCCTGTTAATCATATGGAACTCATCAGATGGTCCTGAGCCTGAATCGGGAATCGCCTCACCCGGTATATGCAACCTGTAACCCGTTGCCGTAGTTTCGTCATCAACAAGGAAAGCAGGAGCTGGGAAGGGAAGCATGCAGTGGTGCGGATTGATATCGTCACAGAATTCTGATTGCGAGGCCAGCCTCACATCGGGCCCCGGTTCCGGTTCGGGCTCGGAGTATGTACAGGATCTGTCGGACACAGTAGCATCAGGGTTGTAGTTCTCTGCAGACTGGTCCATGCAACCCGCAATCTCCTCAGGCTCTTGCTCAGTCTCCCTTCCTGTGCAGCCAGACAGTAGCATGGAAATCACTAGCAATATCGCTATTCTCGTCTTAACACGTTCATTCATATCGCCCGTGAAGGCCTCAGCGGTTATCAAATGCCCGTCAAGATACAAGCATCCTGTGGAAGTGATGAACACCCGTTTCTTTTGTTGGGGAATATCGCCCCCTGTCGTACGCCCCGGCCGCAACTCCCCTCTGCGTGGCCTCCACTATCCCTTGGTCCTCGGCCTCGACCTTATCGAGGTCGCCGCCAGCCCCTTTGCCGAGTTTCGAGCGGTCCCAAACGAAGCCGTGATAGATTATTCTGGTTTGGTTGACAGAGAGCGGGATGACGAGGTTCACTGAGAGCCCCCATGGGTAGAAGTTCAACATCACACCAGGGTACAGCCAGTAATAGTAGGCGGCAATCCGCTGACCGTGGTCGGGTGACGACTCGGGCAACTCAAAGCAGGCCTCGTCCCCGCGTGCGATTCCAACCTGCAGAACCCCTCCTTCGAACAACTCGGTGCTGTAAGAATCGTAGTCGAGTTCCTCGTGCAGGTCGCCGTGAACGTAAGGGATGTGAAAACCTTCGAGGTAGTTGTCGACGTATAGCGCCCAATTGGCATTGATGTCGTACGAGCGGTGGCGCGATGGATCATGCTCAAACGACTCGATTGGCATCCAGCCGACCCGCGACTCAAGCTCGTCCAGGCAGTTCTCGAAGCGGCATGGCTCGGTGCCGGTGAAGAGAAGTCCCTTCCAGCGCTTCAGTGCGAATGCAGTGAGATTGTCCGAGGGACGGGGGAAGTTCTCCACCTCATCGAACTCCGGCATGTTTCGGAAGCAGCCGTCGAGCCCAAACGTACGACCGTGATACCCGCAGCGCAGAGCCGACGCGTTGCATTCCTCGGTAGCCACCAGCATCCCCCGGTGGGTACAGACATTGGAAAGGCATCTGACGGCATCATCACGGGTCAGCAGCATCTGCTCGCCCAGAAGGCCCTCTATGTGATCGAGTGGGAGCACGTTGTGCTCTGCCAGCTGGCTCTCATGAGCTGCGAAGTGCCAGCACTCTGCGAATCCCCCTACTATCTCTGGGAAAATCCCCTCTTCGGTGTAGAAACGCGAGGGGAGCGTCTGCGCCTTCCTGATATCAGGGTCAATCAATCCACTGTCCGGCATCACTCACCCTCGGCCACTATCACTCTAGCGGCGCGGAGGACGCGGTCATGGTACATGTAACCGACCTCGACTACCTCGATGACGCTGTCCGGCTCGCAGCCCTCTGGAGCAGGAACGGTGGCAATCGCCTCCATCGTCGTGGGATCGAACGAAGATTCGACCTCGATCGGACTCACTCCCTCGATTTCTAGAGCCGCCTTGGCGCCCTCGAGAGTTAGCCTGACCCCTTCACTGAGGGCATCCGAATCATCTCCCTTAGCAGCTTCTAGGGCCTTCTCAAGGCTGTCGAGAAGAGGCAGCATTCTCAGTGCCATCGACATGCCCCCATACCGCATCGCTTCGGACCGCTCTCTTGCAGCCCTCTGCCTGACATTGACCATCTCTGCGGCTGAGTACTGCAACTCCTTCTCTAACTCGGCCACTTTGGCCTCAAGATCCCTCTCCAAGTCAACCTCGGAATCATCCTCGGCGGCCTCAGGGACCTCGTCGCCAACCTCGTCCGTCACGCTTCCGCGTCCTATGGCCCATTCAATAATCCAATGGTCTCCTCAATCCGCGTAGAAGTACTCGCCGTTGGCTTTCTGCTCACGGTCCTTGACACTCCCAGGCTTGTTGATCCGGGGTCTGTGAGAGTCATGGTCACGCCGGAAGGTGACATCGACATCGGATAGGAAGCGGTTCATCCCCTTGCGCAGGCTGAGCGGGCCCACGGCATCGCCGTTGCTGCCACCTTCGCCCTCAAAGACCAACAGGGAGTCGCTGACGATGTCGATGAAGTAGATGTCGTGGTCGATTACCATCGCCGCCTTCTCATTGCCCTCCATGGTCCTGCGGATGGCCTTGGCCGCCTCCATCCTGGCGTTGGCGTCCAGATGCGCGCTCGGTTCATCTAGCAGGTACAGGTCTGCCTCCTTGCCGAGGCAGATGGTGATGCTCACCGCCTGGAGCTCACCGCCGGAGAGCTTCTTGGCATGCAGCTCCAGCATCTTGTCGACCTGTAGCGTTCGCACCACTTGGGTGTGGAACTCCCCGGCGCGCCACTTGTTGCCTAGCTCGGTATCAAGCCAGTCCTGTACGGTTCCTTCGAAGTCGGTACTGACGTGCTGGGGCTTGTAGGAGACCTTTGCGTCCATCGTGCACCAGCCCTCATCGGGATCCATCTCGCCGGCGATGATTCTGACCATCGTGGTCTTCCCTGTGGCGTTGGGGCCGACGACGCCTACTACCTCGGCCGACTTGACCTCGCCCTCACCGGTCTTGAGGTGGAAATCGCCGAGCGTCTTCTCGATGTCGCCCCACTTCAGAATCGGCATGCCGACCTCCTCTCCCCTCGTGCGACCGCGCAGGAACTGTATCGGCTTCTCGCGAATCCTGATGTTCTCCTCAGGAAGGAAGCCATCCAGATATGCGTTGATTGCGGTGCGTGTTGAGCGCGGCGGAGTGAAGATGCCGTACGCCGCCCGCTCGCCGTAAACCACGTGTAACAGGTCGCACATGACGTCTAGGACGGCTAGGTCGTGCTCGACGACCAGAACGCGCTTACCGCGTTCGGCCAGACCCTGGATTATCCGAACCACCCTCATCCTCTCGTGGATGTCGAGGTACGAGGACGGCTCGTCGAAGAAGTAGACGTCGGCCTCCTTCAGCAGCGTGGCGCACAGCGCCACGCGTTGCAACTCCCCACCCGACAGTGCGTCGAGCCTGCGATCGAGCACATGGTCAATCGCCAGTAGCGAAGCGTAATCGGCCAACTCGCTCCGGTCATCCACTCTCTCAAGCAACTCGCGCACGTCTCCTTTGAAGATCTTCGGCAGTTTGTCGATGTACTGTGGCTTGACAGCGATTGTCACACCTTCTTCGGCGACCATGCCGAGGTAGTCTCGCAATTCACCACGCGGGAACGACTCGATGACCTCGGACCAATCTCGGGAGTTCACTGTCCAATCGCCTAGATTGGGCTGAATGGTGCCTGCTAGTAGGTTGACTGCGGTCGACTTACCCATCCCGTTTGGGCCCAGTATGCCTACCACCTGCTCCTCGCGGGGGGCGGGCAGCCTAAACAGGCGGAAGCCGTTTTCGCCATAGCGATGTGTCATCTCGCCGTCGAGTTCCTCGGGCAGATTGGTGATGATGAGGGCGTCGAACGGGCACTTGACTACACAGATGCCGCAGCCTATGCACAGTGGCTCTGAGACCAGCGGCTTGCCGCTGGAGTCGTCGAGGACTATGCATTCGATGCCGTTGCGCACTGGCGGGCAGAAGGCCCAGCACTCGGCGTTGCACTTCTTGGGCTGGCAACGATCTTCCAGAAGAACTGCTACCCTCATGCTGCTTCCCCCGTTACGAATCGCTCAATACTTCTTCTGTGTGGCTTGCCCGAGGCAGCCGCTTCTGCTCAGAGTGCGAGGAAGCGGTAGCGCACATACACGTACGCGGCGAAGACCATCTTCTCGGCCTTGCTGAGTTGGATCCTCTCGGTGAAGACGTCACCATCTCTCCTCTGGATTTTCTTGAGGATAGATTGGTAGAAGGTCGCCATGGCCGCTGGCGAGTATCGGGATGACCTATCTAACAGTCCAAACAGCTTGAACGCCTTCTCGCGGTATCTATCGCATCTCTCGATGTACTCATCGACAAAGGGTTTCCATCCGGGGTGCTTGAGCAGTTCCTTACCGCTCTTGACGTCGTCTTCGGTGATGCCGTAGCGAGCGAGGTCGTCGAGAGGCAGATAGATTCTATCGCGCTCGGCGTCCTCAGCAACGTCGCGCAGGATGTTGGTTAGCTGCATGAAGACCCCCCAAGATTCGGCGTACTCACGAGCCCGGGGATCGTCGTAGCCGTAGATCTCGATACACACGAGACCGACAGTGGAGGCAACCCGGTAGCAGTACGAGTAGAGGTCCTCGAAAGTCTGGTAGCGGTTGCGGTGGAAGTCGTCCTCCATCCCGCTGACCATGTCGTCCAGCAACTGCCGCGGGATTCCAAAAGTCTCTACAGTGTCCTTCATCGCCATGAAGATCGGATCCGTGGAAGTTATCTCGCCGTACGCGGTTGAGAGTTTCTTCCGGTAGTAGAACAACTGCGACATCTTGTCGTTGTAGGCCGATCTGTCTACGACTGGCCTGCCGGGGCTGAGCAGTTCGATTTTTGATCGGTAGTCAACTGACTCGGGCTCTTCAGACGAGCCACCGGGGAAGATATCCACATAGTCACCATCGGCGATGTCGTCAGCGCGTCGGCAGAACGCATAGTATGCCATGATGGCTCGACGCTCATGGTTTGGTAGGTACTTGAACGAGTGATAGAAGTTACCGGCCTCCCTCCTAGTGAGCTCCTCGCAATAGTCGTAGGCGGTCTCCGTCATCCGGTCTGGGACGTCCGGCTCGGTCCAGATCGCCGCGTCGATGTGTCTGAACGGATTTACCAGCTCGCCACGCGTTCCGATGACCCCCATGAACAAGGCCCCCTCCCTCACTGCCTCTAGGGCGGTGATGCTGATGGCACGGGCTGCCTCCTTGGTCAGACTGACCGCTGAGCGCACCCTCTCGATGCCCCTTGCGGGCTCATCGGCTTCGTACAGGGATATGCTCTGCCCAATGCCGTATCCGGCAGCCGTGGCCGAATCTGAATCCTGACGCTGAGTCATGCTACTCCCGAGTCGAGCGACCGCAACCTGCCTTTGAACCTCTCCCTCGTGCGCGCGGGACGCGCGTCGTGCGGTCCTCAGGACCGCAGTGGTGCGTTTCCTCCAACCGCTTCAGGCATCACGATACTCGTTGAGGAGCGCCTTGCTACCTCTGCCGAATGGAACTGCGAAAGCAACCCTCTTCAGAAGCGCATTGATATCCGATCTGGTGATCTTGACTCTACTGCTCTCATCAAGCACGTTACTCTCTCTCAGGAGTTTCAGAGTACGCTGCCCGATAAGCACGGGCAGCATGCAGGATCCACGAAGTCGAAACTGGCTGTGAGGAAGCATTCCGATGTAACTCACGGCTGCATCGAGATGGGACTCGGCTACGTCGATGTAAGAGTCGAATAGCGGCCTGAAACGCCCCATGTTGTCCTTGTCTAGAAGATCGTAGGAATCCAAGCCATGAGCCGACAGTGAACTGCTTGGGATGTAGCAGCGTCCCATCCGTAGGTCTACAGGAATATCGCGTAGGATGTTAATCAGCTGCAGGGCCTTGCCGAAGCGAACGCCCTTCTCGAAAAGATTCGCCTCGGTCTCGGCATCAGCATCGAAAAGGTGACCTAGGGCCATCCTAGTCCAGAACTCCCCGACGCTACCCGCGACCCTGTATGCATAGTCGTCCAATTCATCATCGTCTTCCAGAGCGATAATCTGACCCTCTGATGCAGTGGAGAAGCGCTGCAGGTCGAGGCTCTGCCCTCCGACTATGATGTCGAGACAGCGACGGATGTGGAGTTGATCCGAATCATCGAACTGGCCGATGCATGACTCCGTGGCGGCAACGCTCTCCAGTAACTTCCTCTCGGAATCAATCCTCTGCAACCGTGCTAACTCAGAGAGGTCTGGGGGCGTGTCCGTGCGACCCTGTGCGTACTCGTTATACTGCTCCAGCGCTGCGAGTCTGTCCTCTATGGAGCCGCGTTCTGAGTCTGCTATGGTGTCCGAGGTTCGGGCCAGAAGGTAGAGCAGACCGACTTGTGAGCGGACGCCTGAAGGCAACTCCTTGAGACTGAGGTAGAATGAGCGCGAAGTACCCTCTAGTATTGCATCCAGCTCTGGGTTCAGCAATTCGGCCATGGCTCTCCCTCGGTTCGACTCAGCCAACCCCTCATCTAAGACTCTCGCAGTCCTGCCTCGATGAGCACCTCGAGCAGGACCTCCCCTATCGCCGAGGGGTCTCGGGCGACGTGGATGCCGGCTGCTTCGAAGGCTGCGAACTTCTCCTCGGCGGTTCCCTTGCCGCCCGAGATGATGGCCCCCGCGTGCCCCATCCTCTTGCCCGGGGGCGCGGTGGCACCTGCGACGAAGCCCACTATGGGCTTGCTGAAGTTTTCCGCAGCCCACGCGGCCGCATCCTCCTCGGCGGTGCCGCCGATCTCACCGATTAGCACCACTGCCTCGGTGTCTGGATCCTCCTCAAAGGCAGCTAGGCAGTCGATGAAGCCAGTCCCGCTGACCGGGTCACCGCCGATGCCGATGCAAGTGGTCTGGCCCTCGCCCACACTCATAGTCTGCGCCACAGCCTCGTAGGTCAGTGTGCCAGACTTGGAGATGACCCCAATCCTTCCCTTGGCATGGATGTAGCCCGGCATGATGCCGACCTTGCAACCACCATGCTCCCCGGGAGTGATGATGCCCGGGCAGTTCGGGCCAATCAGCCGCACTCCGGGCTTGTCGGCGAGGTGCCCTATCGAGCGCACCATGTCCAGAGTGGGAATGCCCTCGGTGATGCAGACGATTAGACCGCTCCCGTTGATATCATGAAAGGCTTCGGCGGCCTCGATTATGGCTGAGGCAGCAAACCTCGCAGGCACGTAGATCACGCTGACGTCCGCGCCGGTATCCAAGACCGCCTCAGCCATGTTGTCGTAGACGGAGACTGAGCGTCCGGGTAGGTCCACCTTCTGACCCCCCTTGCCGGGGGTGACTCCGCCGACGATGTCGGTGCCGTACTCGACCATCCGAGTGGCGTGGAATGTTCCTTGGCTGCCAGTGATTCCCTGCACGAGCACCTTACTGCCCTCGTGGACCCAGATACTCATCAGCTTCCACCTCCGATTGCTCCGACAATGGCCTCTGCACCCTCGGCCAGCGTGCTTGTCGTGATGACAGCCAAGTCGCTAGACTCGAGGACCTCTTTGCCCTCCTTGTGATTGGTCCCTGAGAATCTGACCACCAGAGGGACCTCGAGGCCAATCTCCCTAGAGGCGTCTATGATGCTGCGAGCGACCATGTCGCAGCGGATGATGCCACCGAAGATGTTGACGAGGATACCCTCGACGTTCTCATCCTCGAGGATGATGCCGAAGGCGGTGGTAATGGACTCCTTGTTGGCCCCTCCGCCGATGTCTAGGAAGTTCGCCGGCTCGCCGCCGTACAGTTTGATGACATCCATCGAGGCCATCGCGAGACCGGCGCCGTTGACTAGGCAGCCGATATTGCCGTCAAGCTTGACGTAGGACAGGCCCGACTTCTTCGCCCTGACCTCGACCTCCTCCTCCTCGGAGAGGTCACGCAACTCGGTTCTCGAAGGGTGCCTGTACGATGCGTTGTCGTCGAAGCTGACCTTTGCATCCAGAGCGACCATGGTGCCGCCCTCGCTCCTGACGAGCGGGTTAATCTCAATCATGGAGCAGTCCCGCTCGACGAACATATCCGCCAGTTGACCAATCATCTCGACGAAGGAGTTGTGCGCCGAGCCTGTGAGTCCGAGTGAGTCGGCCAGCGCCGCCTTCTGATCATCCTGCAGACCCTCTAGAGGGTTCACCCAGATTTTGTGGATGGCCTCAGGACTGTTCTCTGCCACCTCCTCGATATCCATTCCGCCCTCGGTCGATGCCATAATCAGAACTGAGTCGGCCTCGCGGTCGACCAATAGGGCGAGGTAGTATTCGTGGGCGATGGCGCAGCCGGCCTCGATGTACAGGTTTCTGACCATCTTGCCGGCGGGACCGGTCTGCTTGGTTACCAGTTTGTGCCCGAGGATGTTTGAGGCGTAGTTCTCGACCTCCTCGCGTGAAAACGCAATCTTCACACCACCCTCCATCACTAACTCGCCAGTGTCAGGGGCGTACAGGCTACCCTTGCCCCTACCACCGGCGTGAATCTGACTCTTGACCGCGACCACCTCGGAGCCCAGCGAGTCATAGGCTGCGAGAGCCTGCTCGACACTGGTGCAGTGGACGCCGTCCTGAACTGCTATCCCCGACTCCCTGAACAGGGCTTTGCCCTGATACTCGTGGATGTTCACGACCCGGCGACCCCCACGCCATCTTTCAACGATGCGCATGCGTGCCGCGTGTGGCGCGGACGCGAAGCGCTCAAACGCGGCCGCACGCCCGACAGGCCATGGACGTCATAGTTCTGGCAGGAGGCTTCGGCACCCGTCTGCGGCCGTGGACCGAG
>Ga0208765_1001498_pt1 | contig 14010 bp, 3 predicted proteins | sample ETNtaG_2_FD_185783 | JGI IMG/M metagenome (GOLD analysis project Ga0208765, IMG submission 185783) | Marine microbial and viral communities from oxygen minimum zone, Eastern Pacific Ocean - ETNP201406SV203 (SPAdes) (version 2) | ecosystem: Environmental > Aquatic > Marine > Oceanic ... | reverse complement strand
CATTACCATAACCAAGGGGCCGGAAGTAAAGCTCAAGTGTGTAATCCTGCTCTGCACTAAACACCGGTGCTCGGGCATCTGAAACGCTGATCCAGCTATCGTCTGCACCCATGGAAAGAGCAGTGGTATCATCTCCCCTGCGGCCATGATCTGCAAAAGCCAGGATCCCTTCATCACTTTCGCTGTCCACTGCAGATACACGGTAGTGGTAGGTCGTGTTATCATCTGCGGTCTCATCCACATACAATATGTCTGATACGGTTGTGTAGGGATCTAAAGAATAAAAATCAGCGCTCCCATCTATAGATCGATAAATATTGTAGGATGCAGCGTCACTGTTTACATTCCATTTAACTGAAACATTGTTCGCTGAAGGAGTGGTAATAAGGTTAATGACCCGTGCCGGCTGACCGGCCTGATCGTAATAATAGGCACCCATATCGGAAACGGTGCCATCCGCATCGGTAGAGCCTGGGTGGCCCGCATCAATTAATCGGGAGTCGATGGTTAAATTAAAATCATTATTGTCAGCATCTACAAAAAGCGGGTCTATATCAATATTTCCATCACCCCAGATGACGGTTCCATTATCGTTAGTAACTATGCTGTCCTGACCGCCCTGGATATCGGAGTATGCTATTGTGATAGTATTTGAATCTAATACAGAGTGGAAACTCACATTATCAGGTGAATTACCCCACAAAATTGTATTCACTAAATCCGGGTTAGAATTAAATAAGCATAAAATACCTCCGCCATAGATATCGGTATAACCAGTTGCGGTATTATTAACAATGGTCACATTCTCCAGGCTTGGATTAGAAGTAACCATACCAAGCCCTCCACCTATAGTGCCAGCCATATTCCCATTTATGGTAATGTTTTTCAAGGTGGGGCTGGAGTTTGATAAAAATAATCCGCCGCTAGACTGAGCAGAAACATTAGAACTGATTATCATATTTTCAAGGGTGGAACTAGAGCCTGATAAATAAAGCCCACCGCCATCAGCGACGGCTGTTGAATTTCCAATTATTGTAATATCTTTTAGGCTGGGATTGGAATCAATTACCCTTACACCACCTCCAAAATTTGCATATCCATTTGTAACAGAAAACCCACTCAATAAGGTGGTTTCATCTTCCCCAGTCTCAAACGTCACCACACTGCCACTGCTGTCTCCATCAATGATCGTTGTCTCCCGGTCTTCACCCACAACCTTAATGTTCTGGCCCCGGAAATTGATATTTTCCACATAGGTGCCGGCAGCAACGGTTATACTGTCAGCATCGGATGAAAAATTGATCCCAGATTGTATAGATCGAAAAGGATCATCGCTGGCACCGGTTGCGGTGGTATCGTTCCCGTTTTCGGTAATGTACCAGGTTGGACCGCTGTAGCTGTTTAAATATGGGTAAGCGCCAATATCGGCAACCGTGCCGTCACTGTCCGTGGAATCCGGGTGACCGGCGTTGATGCATTGAGACGAAGCCAGCAGGTGGTAATTGCTGCTGGAAGTATCCACAAACATGGGATCTGCATCGATATTGCCGCTGCCCCAAATGACGGTGCCATTATCATTGGTTACAATGCTTCCTTGGCCCCATTGTACATTGGAGTATGATATTGTAATAGTATTAGGATCTTCAAAACTCAAGAAACTCACATTATCTGGTGAATTACCCCATAAAATTGTATTCACCAAATTGGGGTTAGCATTCCTATAGCATATAATACCGCCGCCAAAGTGACCGTTACCATCACCGGGAGCTGTATTATTAACAATGGTCACATTCTCCAGGCTTGGACTAGAATCAAACATACTAAGCCCTCCTCCTGAAACACCCACTGTGTTTTCATTTATGGTAATGTTTTTCAAGGTGGCATTGGAATAATACATAACTATTCCGCCACCATCCTCAGTAGCTGTATTACCACTTATTATCATATTTTCAAGGGTGGAACTAGAGCTTGATAAATAAAGCCCACCGCCAGAATAGGCTTCATTTCCACTGATAATCAAATTATATAGAGTGGGATTAGAATCACCTATATACACCCCGCCGCCGAAATCATACAAAACCCCAGCCCCATTTTTGATCGTAAACCCGCTTAATAAGGTGGTTTCATCTTCGCCACTTTCCAAAGTCACCACACGCCCATTCTGGTCTCCATCAATGATCGTTGTCTCCCGGTCTGCACCCACCACTTTTATGTTACGGCCCCGGAAATTGATATTGTCTACATAGGTTCCTGCCGCAACAGTGACGCTGTCAGCATCCGATGAAAAATTGATCCCGGCCTGGATGGAACGGAAGGGATCATCGCTGGTGCCGGTACCAGTAGTATCATTACCGCTTTCGGTAATATACCAGGTAGGGCCGCTGTAGCTGTTTAAATAGGGGTATGCTCCAATATCGGCAACCGTGCCATCGCTATCTAATGAATCCGGGTGGCCGGCATTGATCAGCTGAGATGTTGCCAGCAGGTGGTAATTCCCGTTGGCGCTATCTACAAACATGGGGTCTACATCTATATTACCGGAACCCCAGGTGACGGTGCCGTTATCATTGGTTACGATACTATCCTGACCGCCCTCAATATTTGAATATGATATTAAAATTGTACTTGAATCACCTTCGCTGTAAAACTCTATCTCATTTGATTCATTCCCGGCTAAAATTGTGTGCTGCAAAGTCGGATTGGAGGCGTTTAAAAACATCCCGCCGCCATTATTACTTGTCGTATTTCCACTAATGGTAACATTGGTGATCGTGGGATCGGAGGCGTTTAAATACATCCCGCCGCCATAATCATTTGTCGTATTTCCACTAATGATGACATTAGTCAGGATGGGATTGGAAGCTTGGGTATACATACCGCCGCCATAATAATTTGTCGTATTTCCACTAATGGTGACATTGGTGATCGTGGGATTAGAGAGGGTTAAAAACATCCCGCCACCATTACTACTTGTCGTATTTCCACTAATGATAACATCGGTGATCGTGGGATCGGAGCCGGTTAAATACATCCCGCCGCCATTATCACCTGATCCATTTTGCAAAGTAAATCCTTTCAATACTGCATCAGAACTCTCTCCGTTAGAAAATGTTACCACGCTACCCGCCTGGTTGCCATCAATAATGGTGGTCTCCCGGCCTGCTCCAATCACTGCAATATTCTTGCCGTTAAAATTGATATTCTCAACATAGGTGCCAGAAGCTGCTGAAACTGTGTCGCCAGCAGCGGCAGCATTGATCCCGTACTGGATCTTGCTGAACGGTGCCCCGGGTCCGCCATTGGCATAGGGCAGCTCTGAGCTGGCATCCACGTACCAGACCGGGCCATTATACTCACCTGCGCCGTTCTCATTCTCATAGGCGCCCATGTCCGGCACTGTGCCGGCAGGATTCGGTCTGGGGTTTCCTTCCATATCTGTAGTGGGAGCGGTGTAGATAACACCATCAATAGTGACGTCTGACGCAGCAGCGCTGATAACCGGGGAAAGGTCCGACAGGTGGTAGTCGCCATTGTCCGCATCCACAAACAAGGGGTCAGTATCCACATTACCATCGCCCCAGATCACCGTGCTGTAGCTGGTTGTCACGATCTCAGACGAATCTCCTTCAATATCAGAATAATATACGGAAATTGTATCGGTTCCTGTATCCGAGGTACCCTCAGACAGATATATTTCTTGCGGTGAATTATCCCATATGACAGAGTTAATCATTGTCGCTTTTGACCCACCCCATAAATGAACACCACCCCCGAAATTGTCTGCCGTATTACCGGTAATTGTCACATTTGTAATTGTCGTCCTGGATGAGCTTGATAGTGCCAATCCGCCCCCAAAAGCTGTCGCAGTATTATTTGCGATCAACACATTGGTAAACTCACTGTCCATGTGGGCACTCCCCATCACACCGCCGCCGTAGCTAGCTGAATTTTCAGTTATGGTAACGTTGTGCAGGGTCGGACTGGACCAATTATGGCACGCCATACCGCCGCCGTACCCGCCTGTATTCTTATGGATTATAACGTTAGATATCAAAGGCCCATTTCCATTACTACTGGCAACATTGATACCGCCGCCGTCATTAGGAGCAGTGTTATTGGTGATTATAGAATTTTTGAGAGATGCATTATAACTGTCATTCCCAAAATGGATTCCTCCGCCCACGCCGGAAGAACACGTTTTAACCGTTACAAATGATATTTCAGGAGAACTATATATTACATAGATACCGCCACCATTTTCTGCTTTTCCATTCTGTAGAGTAAAATTCTTTAGGACGGGTGTAGTACCATGAGTTGTTTCGGTTGCATCAAACGAAACAACAGTCCCTGCATCGCCTCCATCAATAATGGTGTTAGATGAATCAGCTCCAATGACAGCAATATTCTTACCACCGAATTCGATATTCTCCACATAGGTGGCTGCCGCTACATGGACCGTGTCCCCGTCTTCCGCGGAACCCATTGCTGATCCGATCATACTGTAGGGCGCGCTGACTGAACCGTTCCCATAGGGCAGGGCTTCCGCCCCGTTTACATACCAGACGGGACCATCGTAGGGTCCAACGCCGTTCTCGTGTTCGTAGGCACCCAGATCCAGAATGGTCGCTATGGGGTTGGGCCGTAACACGCCGTCCATGTCCCTGGCCGGCGCTGTGTAGGTCACCCCATTGATGGATAACTGCTCCACCCCTGCACTTATGGCAGCGGACTGGGCAGATAGGTGATAATCACCGTTGGTGGTATCTACAAAGGTCGGATCGCCTGTCGAAATGGTACCATAGGTGTAAACATCGCCATCGCCTTCATACACACCGCTGGTGGTTCCCCCTTCGATCAGGCACTGGCCTACCCGAGCGATCTCATCATGGTAGGACGCCCCGGACAGATAGATCTCTTGTACGCCCGTGTTCCAGAAAATAGAATTAAAGGCGATCAGTATCGTTTCATCTCCCGTGGAATAGTAGGCACCCGTGCCCCCGCTGTTGCCGGACACAGTAGAATTAATAAGGGTCAGGGTTCCTTCCAAATAATGATAGAATGCTGACCCGTAATAGCTGGTTGTATTATCCGTGACTTCCACATTCTCCAGTGTAACATCTGCATACCAGGACATGTATACCCCGCCGCCAGAGTAGTTAGATGTATTACCGGTAATACGGGTATTAGATAGAGTCACAGATGTATTACTGCCATTCACATAGAGACCACCGCCATAAGAAGATGCGGTGTTGCCGGTAATGACCAGATTCTTTAGCGTCGCACTGCTGCCTACATACGTAGGTGATCGATCCACATGGAGCCCGCCGCCATTCTGGGCATTGCCGCCGGTTATGGTAAAACCATCCAGCACGGCACTGGATGTTTCGCCATTTTCAATAGTGACTGTAGAGCCACCACCATCGGCATCAATAATGGTAGATGCGGCACCGGCTGATGAGACCAGGATCACATCCTTACCGCTAAAATTGATCGTTTCCGTATAGGTCCCGGCGCCTACGATAATGGAGTCGCCGCTGGTTGCATAGTTTATGGCATCCTGGATCCCTGTTATAACGGAAGGTACATGGATCGTACCGGTGACATTGAGCCCGATACCGCTCAAGGGAATCTTAATATTTCCGTCACCAGTAAACCCAGATGATGCTATGGTCAGGGTGTCTGTAATCGTGCCCTGGGTGGATGGCGTAAAGGTAACCGTCAGAGTGGTGCTGGAATTACCGTCCACTGTCATGGGATAGGAACCGGAAACAGCATAATCGCTGCCGCCAAAAGAAGCGCTGGTGATAATAAAATAGGTGCCGCCGTTGAGCAGGATAAAATCCTTGGTCAGTGAAGCGTTAACGGATGCATATCGGAAATCATATTCGATAGGATTCATGTCCAGCTTTGACCCGCCGGAAAATCCCATATCATTTCTGGTACCATCGGCATCAGTATAAATACTGTGGGGATGCCCCGCATCGATCACAGGAGAGCCGGTATAGGGTGTATAATTTCCGCTCAGGGCACTGGTGAACAGGGGATTGGAATCAATATTGCCCGCTCCCCAGGTGGCATAGCTGCCGTTCACAATATCATCCTGTCCCCCTTTGATATCGGAATAGGAAACGGATAGCTGGGGTGCATCGCCCAATGTTCCAATATATATTTCTTCAGGACTGTTATCCCATAAGATGGAATTAACAATGCTGCCTTCCACAGTATAATCAAAATTCATTCCACCGCCGTTTGTTGCGGCTGTGTTACCGGCAACGGTCACATTGGTCATTGTAACACCGGATGAAAATCGTACACCGATCCCTCCGCCATTGGGTGCTGTGTTGCCCGTGACCTGGACCGAGATCAGGGTGGGGTGGGAATCCTGATAGATGCGCATGCCGCCGCCGTAGCCTTCATTTGAGCTGCCCGTGTTCGTATTATCTATAATGTTCAGATCCATCAGGGTGGGACTGGCCTGGTAACAGTAAACACCGCAGTCACCTTCCCCGTTTCCATTCTTGAGCGTAAAACCGGTCAGGAGCGTGGCGCTGGTGACACTGGTCCCGTAAAAGGTCATGGGCGTTCCGGAACTGTTGGCATTAATGATGGTATTCTCACGGCCGCCAGAACCGATAATTGTCAGGTCCTTCCCTTCTAATTTGACGTTTTCTGTATAGGTCCCCGATGATACATACACTTTATTTCCGGATGAAGCCAGGTTAACCGCCGGCTGTATCTCACGCAATGGATAGTCGGATGATCCGTTACCATATGCCAGTGCTGTGCCGGCGTTCACATACCAGGTGCTCCCGGAGTATGACGAGATCCCATTTGAATTTTCGTAGGCGCCTGCGTCCAGAAGGGTTCCGGCGGGGCTGGGCCGGGAATTGCCATCCAGGTCCGTTGCCGGAGCTGTATAGGTTGTACCATTGAATGTTACCTGGGTCACACCAGCGCTGATGGCAGCGGAACTGTTGGAAATATCGTAGTCCCCGCTGCCCGGATTATTAAATGCAGGATTACCGCCAAGAATTAATCCGGATGTGCTAAAATCAACCTGGTTGGGATAATCAATCTTAATGCCGCTGGACACTCCGCCCCGAACCACGGATCCTGCCAGGTTCAGAACCTGGTCGTCATAGCTACCGGATGCCATGTTGACTTCTGCGGCCAGGTCTGGGTTCCAGAGCACACTGTTAACGATGGTCAGTATGTTATCTTCGCTTTCCCAGTAAATGGCCTGCTTATCGTTGGCGCTGCTGCTGTTGCCTGTGACCGTGCAATTTATGAGAGTAACAATATTGTCATCCCAGGTGGCGTAAATGGCGCCTCCATGACTGGTGGTGGTATTGTCACTGATCTCCACATTGGTCAGGGTCAGGGTACTCCCGATGTATACAAAAATTCCGCCGCCGTGGCTCCCGGAAGAATTATCGGTTATAACTGAATTCTTCATGGTCACCACTGCCCCGCCACCAATAAACATCCCACCGCCCTGGTAGGTGGATGTATTGTTCTTAATGATCAGGTTTTCCAGGGTCGGGTCAGCCCCATAGCTGTGAAAGCCGCCGCCATAGTTCTCATAGCTGGAGCCTGCAGCAGTTCCATTCTGCAGGGTAAAATTTTTCAGAAGCGTGGTGGATGACTCATTAGTATTCATGACCACCACGTAGGCGCTGTTGTTGCCGTCAATAATGGTGTTTGATGCACTGGCGCCCACCAGCTTAAGGCTCTTCCCGCTAAAGTTAATGTTTTCCGTGTAGGTGCCGGATGCTACGTTGATGGAATCAGTCCCTGATGCGGCCACACTTATGGCATGCTGGATCGTTCTAAACCTGTTAGCAGAGTTGCCCACATTGTCATCAGAGCCGGACGTGGATACATACCAGACCGGTCCTTCGTAGGTTGGGACCGCACTCACATCGCTGGATGGATCACTCTCCCGGTTGGTTACATCTAGGGCAGAGATACGGTAATAATAGGTGGTCCCGGCGGTCAGGTCCGTGTGGGTATAGGTCTCTGTGCCTTCCGTTACGGTCGCAACAACGCTGGAAGGGCTGGCGCTGGTTCCGCCAAAAACTTTATAGGAAGACATATCGGCTTCACTGTTAGCGTTCCAGGTCAGGGTAACCTGTTCCACACCCGCTGTCGCCGCCAGACCGGTCGGTGTCGACGGAGGCAGGGTATCCTGGATCATTTCATACCAGGCAATCTTGTCATCATATTGTGATGCTGATAGCACATCCATATCCCCGTCACCATCCACATCCACTGCATAGATAGAAGCAGGGACATCAGCTGATGTGGAAATAACCTGCTCCGTAAAATTCTCGCTGCCGTCATTTTCATACCAGGCGACTTTATCATCGTTCTTTGATGCAGAGAGCACATCCATGTCTCCATCATTATCCATATCCGCTGCATGAACAGACCAGGCACCATCAGCTGATGTGGAGATAGCATGCTGTGTAAAGCTCTCGCTACCGTCATTCTCATACCAGAGAATATCGTCATAATAACCTGCAGAAAGCGCATCCATGTCACCGTCACTATCCACATCCGCTGCATAAACAGAATTAGGCCACCCAGCTGATGTGGAAATGGTATGCTCTGTAAAGCTTTCGCTGCCGTTATTCTCGTACCAGACGATCATGCTATGATAGTAAGATGCAGCAAGTACATCCATGTCACCGTCACCATCAACATCAGCTGCATAAACAGAAGGGGGAGTATTAAGCGATGTGGAAATGGTATGCTCTGTAAAGCTTTCGCTGCCATCATTCTCATACCAGGCGATTCCGTTGCCACCGTATTGAAAACCGGCTGATAGCACATCCATATCTCCGTCACCGTCCACATCCACTGCATGAACAGAATAGGCATCTTGCTCTGATGTGGTAATGGCATGCTCCGTAAAGCTCTCGCTGCCGTCATTCTCGTACCATGCGATCTTGTCATCTTCATAAGATGCTGAGAGCACATCCAGGTCCCCGTCACCATCCACATCCGCCGCATGAACAGATCTGGCACCATCCGCTGATGTGGAAATAGCATGCTCTGTAAAGCTCTCGCTGCCGTCATTCTCATACCAGGCGATCTTGTCATCATAGAGAGATGCAGAAAGAACATCCATGTCCCCGTCACCATCAACGTCCGCTGGATAAACTGAATGCGCACCATCTGCTGATGTGGAAATTTCATGAGATGCAAATTCAAAGGCATGATGTACCAGGTCGGTTGTGTTTTCAATCCAGGCAATTTTAGCTCCGCAAACAGCCAAGTCTATGTCCCCATCACGATCTATATCCCTCGGAATTACCCGTTGGACACTACCATCCAAATCTGATTCAGTATCAAAGGTGAAGTTTTCGCTTCCATCATTCTCATACCATTTCAATGCACCATACCCGTCAGAAAAAATATCCATATCACCATCATTATCTATATCTGCAGCACGAACCCAATCTGAGCGATAGCAACTACCTTCAAGTAAATGCTCAGTAAAATTTTGGTTGCCGTCATTCTCATGCCATGAATTAGTACCGAAATCTGAGGTAAGTACATCCATATCACCATCACCATCCACATCCGCTGCATGCACATCCAGGGTTAAACGACTGGTTGATATAACATGATCTGTAAAGTTTTGGCTGCCGTCATTTTCATACCAGACTGTTGTCCATCCATTATCATCAGCACCAATGAAATCAATATCTCCGTCATTATCCAGGTCCGTGGCGTAGGAACAGCGAATATAATAGTGGTCAGATCCATCTGTCTCAGCTACTTCATGTGGTGTAAAGTTTAAACTTCCATCATTCTCAAACCATATAAAGAAATTGTCATTACCATCACCTATATTATAGATTCCACTAGCGAAAAGATCTATATCTCCATCCTGATCCATATCTAGAGCATTCATTTTCCAGGCATTCGCAACACTGTTTGATAGTATTTGCAGTGTAAAAACTCCGGTACCATCATTGAGCCACACATCTATAAACCACTCTCCATAATTAGACACAATGATATCCAAATCACCATCTGTATCTAAATCCGCAACAACCAAATCCCATGGATCCTCGCCTGAATATCCTGCAGGATGGTTATCATCCAGTGCTTCATCTATGGAGAGAAGGTGCTCTGTAAAATTTTGGTTGCCATCATTTTCCATCCAGATGACGACAGGATCATCATCATAAGAACACCCTACCAGATCTATATCACCGTCACCATCCAGGTCTCCTAGATCAACATCATCAAAATCGCCTACATCAAGACCATCAAAATCACCATTAGATATTTCGTGTAAAACCAAAGTAACGTCCGTACTCCAGAGCAGGGACCCGGATGCCATAACATAGATAAGGAAAAGTGTAGCTAGATTTTTAGTGCGCATTCAGGCTCTCTGGATTCCCTAAACATGGATCGTCCTGGTTAGAACATATTATTATAAATATGTATATATGTGAATATATCTTACTATTATTCATGTTTTAATATAAGGTCTATGGTACTTCAGGCAGGGCCGGTGGTTCACCAATAGAACTGGAAGCACCGCCGCCGCCGGCATCACCGCCGCCGCCCATGGCTACCGCTGCTCCGCCCCCTACTGCTACCAGGGCCAATCCGCCCCAGAGCAGCCAGTTGGGTCCATCTTTCTCACCGGTGCCCGCTACATCGCTGTAATCCTTCTTGCGCCTCTTCTTTAAAGCACGGGGAGGATCAAGCCCCAGTATATCCCAGGCCAGGATCTCGATCTCAACAATGAGACCATCCACCTTCCCGGAATAGGTAATACTTTTCATACTCTCTGCTGCGCCCGTGGCCACAGAGAACATCTTGGCATCTATGGTATAGGTGTCGCCCAGCTTACCAATGGCACCGGAGATCATAAACTCCACACCCAGCATGGCGCCCACTTCCGCGGCACACTCATCGCTGGCACAGCCGCCGGATTCAAAGCCCTGTTCTTCCAGTACATCTACCATGGTGCCCCGCTCTACCATGATCACCTTTTCCGTTGAAGCCAGTGATGTGGTAAAACGATCGGTCAGGGTCTGGGCTTCCTGCATGGTAATGCCCCGGCCTTCAAAATCTAGAACAGCCACGGTGGTGCTCGCTTCCTTGCCTGCACGCTTGAGCTTAAGGTTCCCTGGTGCTTGAAGGCCCACAATCTCCCAGGCCAGGATCTGCATCTCTGTTAGTAAACCTGAAATATCCCCATCGTGGGTGGCGTTCTTGGAACGGACCGTCTCCCCGGTCTCTACAGAAAACATTTTACAGTCAATGGTATAGCTCTTGCCCATCTTGCCGATGGAACCGGAGATCATGAACTGAACTCCCAAAAGCTGCCCCACTTCCGCCGCACACTCATCCGATGTACACCCGGACTGCTGCAGCCCCTGTTCCTGCATAATCTTTTCCACCGCCTTGCGCTCGATCAGCCGCACCGCATTGGTGTTGCCGATCTCGGTACGCATCCGTTCAGAGAGGGTCTGGACTTCCCCATCGTTTACGCCCTGGCCTTCAAAATCAAGGATCGCCACGGTGGGCTTGCCGGCCTGGGCCATGAGCAACTGAACACTGAAAATCAAAGAAATAAAAGTACGCATAGTTTTAATATCCTTATCTAATGGTTTTACTGTTCTGCTGATAAGCGGTCTAGAACCGCTGATAGCTCAGCTTCAAAATCTTCATTCTCATCGAACCCTGTCTTAGCCAGCTGAATGGTGCGGTACTTGTCCACAATATAGAGCCGGGGCAGGGTCTTGGCGCCGTACCGTTCCTTTGCCACGCCCCTGGAATCATAGAGGATGGGCATGGTAATTCCTTTCTTGGCTAAAAACGGGCCCGCCTTGGGCGAGTCTTCCCAACCCTTAACAGTGCGGGTAGCTTCCGTAATATCGATCAGGAAAAACTTAATTTTTTCATTCTTATATTTTTCATAAAGATTCTGCAGGTGGGGCAGCTCTTTCATGCAGGGCTTGCACCAGGTGGCAAAAAAGCTTAGCACCACCACGTGCCTGTCCGGCTGTGTCATAGGTTTCTTAAGCTTTTTTCCCTTTTCTTCTGTCCAGGTCTTTAAAAACTCAAACTTTCCGGGGCCGGACATGAGTGCCCAGGATGGGGCAATATCACCAATCTTCAGGCCAGGGTCCTTGGTATCATCTTCAGGTATAACCGCTACTTCTCCGTCCTGGGCTAAGCCAGAGGTTAGGACGATCAAAAGGGGTAAGAATATTTTTATCATAGTACTGTTTCCCAAAAGTGTGTTTCCAAATCTAAATCAGTCTAAAACAAACATAACGCGACAATTTTTTAAAAGACCTGCCGCTCCATCGGCAACGGACAGCTTGCCCGCATCAGCATTGCTGATGATCACATCGGCACTGGTAGAGCCGGAAGCGGATGCAGCCCGGATGACCAGCGGGTTACCCTGGACCCGTGTATCGCTCTTGGCCTGGTCCAGCGATTTGGCGTAGCCCGCCACACCGTTGGCAGCCGCATAGTCCCGGCTGTATTGACCCGGGCCATAGACAACGCTGCCGCCCTGGTTTAAAATTCTTGGGGACATGGCAGGGCGCAGTCCCAGTCCGGTCCCATCAATAATAATACCTGTAACACCACCGGATTTTCCCGTATCGGTCCCGGCCTGCTCCTGGTTAGGTGCAGCGGCCGCAGTTGTTGACACGCCCACATTGACATCATCATAGGTCAGAGTTGGAGCCTTTTCCGCCATGGGCAAAAGAACCCGGGATATGTCGGCCATTTTTACTTCGTAGACCACTTCTACCGATGTATCGCTCAAATATTTTGGCTGGCCGATCTGCCGCGCACCCCGTATGGCCCCCTGGACCTGGGTCTTGATCACATCGTCAAACATAGCGCCAGAGACGGTGGTCTCAGACGTAACGTTCACGCCGTTCACGATCTCGATCAGCTGTCTCAATGCGTCCTGCTTGGCAATGCGCATGGCCGAGCGCCGGGCCTGGCCCGCGTTGATCACATTTTCCGGGATAAAACCGATGCCGATGGCCTGGATCGTCCGGTCACCATAGTTAATGCTTCCTTTTTCAAAAACATCCCCAATAAAATTATCCTGGGCGCTCAGTGTTACTAAAAAAGTAATGGCTAAAAACAGTGGTCTCATAGTTTGCTCCTTCATTGCGCCACTTCAGCGGTAATGCGGTTGCCGGTGATGCCGGTCACCTTAATATTAAACCCGTCAGGCTGGGTCTTGCTCAGTCCCATAGCAAGATCCATGGCCTTCCCTTCAAACTCAATTTCATACTCGGCTACACCATCATTCAGGCTTTTGGAATAGGCGTTCCTAATCCCGCTCACGGTCTGGGCTTTTAGAAACGTTTCGAACATGGTGTAGGACATAAAGTCCGCATTCTTTAAAACAATATAGCACTTAACAAAGTTCGACTGGGCCGTGCTCCATTTCTCGATCAGCTGACGAATGATTTCTGTTCCCAGCGTTCCTGCCGCGTCGTTCATGGCATTCACGCCCGCTGTGGATGGGGATATGTGGGGTTTCTTGCCGTGGGCATTGGGCACCACCGCCAGGATATCTCCCGTATCCACTCTTACGATTTTCCCGTTAATATCCGCCTGGCCCGATGTCATGCCGTAGAATATTCCGCCGGATGAGACCTTTGCTGTGCCGATCACAATGATATCCGCTCCCAGCTGGCTGGCCACCTTGGCCGCGGCAGAGACATTGCCGGATAATGCGTTTTCATAGTCCGGCTCACCTTTCAGGGCCTGGACCAGCTGCCTATCCACCACATCAAACCCTTTCTCGTAGAACAGGCTCAATAGCTTGGTCTCAGCAAAATCGGTGGGCACATTATCGATCAGGTTCTCTTCCCTGACAAGAAAGATTATCCGGGGGCGATTCATGGAGCTCAATAGGGTCTGCAGCGCTGCTTCATCCTGCATCACTTCATCTAAGATAGCGGTCACTTCTGCAGAGATGGTCACTTCCCAGTTGCCGTCGGG
>Ga0208765_1001496_pt1 | contig 14021 bp, 13 predicted proteins | sample ETNtaG_2_FD_185783 | JGI IMG/M metagenome (GOLD analysis project Ga0208765, IMG submission 185783) | Marine microbial and viral communities from oxygen minimum zone, Eastern Pacific Ocean - ETNP201406SV203 (SPAdes) (version 2) | ecosystem: Environmental > Aquatic > Marine > Oceanic ... | reverse complement strand
TTGTACCTACCTGCTTGGTTTCTAACACATCTCTCAATTTATTTTTACGTGCTACATTTGGGTCGACAAATACATTTTCCTTTTTCATTTCCTTTCTACAAAATGTACGAAATATATTTTAATGTAGTTGATGAATTGTATGAAAATTAAGAAAGTAATTTTCTAGCTATTTCCAAATCTTGCGGTGTATCAATTTCGCACCATTTTCCACTAACGTATATCGGTTCTACATTAATTTTTGAATCAATTAACTCTTGAATCATATCTGATATGAGGGCTTTTTCTAATGATGGTGCATTATGGAATTTTCCTTGATGTGATATCTCTAACTCTGAATATTTGTCTAAAAACACCTTCGAAGCTTTTCTAGAAAACTTCATTAAACCTAAACATTCACCAATTTTCTCATTTTTCTTACATTCAGAAATATTTTTTCTAATTTCTAAAATCTCGTTACCATTTATGAGAACATTCTCTGCCTCACTCTTAGGATGTTGATCCCTATTCACATAATTTTTTTCCCAATCTAAATCCACAGCAATGCCAATATCTCCTGAAAAATTATTTATAGACTCCATTATTTTTTCATCAAAAATTTGATCCGCATATGTAATTATAATTTCATCATTCACATAATCACGTGCAATCATCAATGAAGAAAGAGTATCATGTTTTTTGTAATCTAAATCATTTACATACACTACATTTTTAATATTAAATTTTTCGTGATGTGGACCTGTAATTATTATAATATCTAAAATACCGTTTTGTTTTAAAATTGATAACTGTCTTTCAACAATTGATTTTCCATTTACCAGCACTAGTGGTTTAGGAATGTTTTTGGTTAATTTACCCATTCTTGAGCCCTCACCTGCTGCAATAACTATAGCTTTCATACCTTAAGATTGCATAAAACGTTCTTTGATCTCTATAGGCTCATAGTTGATCCTGGCACTTTTTTTACCATTGCTTTGTTGAATTTTTACTACAATCATTATCGGTCCCTTTAGTTTTTTTATTTTCTGAAGAATTTTTTTAAAACTATTTTCAGTACCTACTGTGAATGTATGGTTATAATTACATGCTTTTGCAATTTTTTCAATGCTAACAAAATTAGTATTTGTTGGTTGGCTTCCGGTTGATTCATGAACAGAATTATCAAAAACCACATGAATTAGGTTTTTTGGTTTTAATGAGCCTATTGTTGTTAGTGAACCTAAATTCATGAGGATATTACCATCTCCATCAAAAACAAAGATTTTCTTTTTTGGTCTTTTTAATGCAACGCCCAATCCAATTGATGATGCAAGGCCCATAGAACCTATCATATAGAAATTTGTATTCTTATCTTTTACATTGAAAAGATCCCTACTTATGAAGCCATTAGCAGCGATTATTGGTTGTTCTTTAATCTCACTGAGACATAATTCTATTGCTTCTTTCCTAATCAACAAACTCCCTCGGTATAATTAATGCACATGAGTTTCCTTTTTGGATTTTATCAATAGCCCATACACAAGCAGTTTTCCAATTATTATTATTTAGAATTTTTTTATCTAATTCTAGATCTTTTAGTAGTTTTGGTTGAATTCTACCTATTTTTTTATGCTCAGGAGCATCATTTTTTTGAAAACCTCTCCAGCCTATTAAAAAAACTACTGGAAATTCATATAATTGAATTAGTGATGTGATTGTACTTAGAGAATTTGCAAATCCAGCATTTTGCATGAATACTAATGTTAAATTGTTTGTTAATAGCATGCCAGTTGCAATTCCTATTGCTTCTTCTTCCCGAGTTGCAATAATTATTTTTTTTCTTTTTGTAGCTTCCTCAATAAAATTTTTTAAAGTTGAATCTGGAACCCCAATAAAATTTTTAATACCATGTTTTATCAAAAAATTGCACATTTGTTTTTGAAAGTCTTGCGTCAATTAATATAACCTAATTTTTTTAATTCTGTTTCCAATTCTTTCTCTTTGTTTTTTATATCATACATTTCTTGTAAACTAAAAATATCTTGCATTGTAGACATCTTATCTTTAACATCAGATATATGATCCGCGTTAATCATTTCTTTAAGCAATCTACTCATTGCCATGTGAGCAACACGTAATGTTTGATTAGCATAGATTACCATTTTGATTTTATGTGCTTCTAATTCTGAAATTTTTACACTATCATATGTTGTAGGAACAACTACAATTGGTACTGAACCTTTCCAGGAATCTGTAAATTCAAATATTTCATCAGGTGTTTTTTGTTTAGAATGAATTAAAATTGCATCTGCACCAGCATTTTCATAGGCAACAGCTCTCTTTAATGCCTCATTCATTCCCGCACCAGAAATTAATGCTTCAACTCTGGCAATAATTATAAAATTTTTATTACTTCTTGCTTCTTTTGCAGATAGTATTTTTGCAACAAATTCTTTTTCTGATAGCAAATCATTTTTTCCATTTTCTAATAGGCTGTTTTGTTTTGGAAATGTCTTATCCTCGATACAAATTGAAGAAATTCCCGCACCTTCGTACTTTTGTACCATATGACGAACATTACTTGGTCCACCATACCCTGTATCACAATCTGCAATGATTGGTATTTTGCATGTTGATGACATACTTGATGCCGCATCAAAAAACTCTGTCATTGTTAGAATACTTGCATCAGGTAATGCATGTGTAGCTGAAATAGCAAAACTACCTGCCCAAACTGCATCAAATCCGCTGTTTTCTACCAATTTCGCAGACATTGCATCAAATGCCCCACCGACTTTTAGAATGGATTTTGACTCAAGACCTTTACGTAACATTTCAGATTTACTCATGATATTTTTCAATTTTTTATCAAGTTATAAAAAATGTCCTACTTTTAATTACATTGTATGTATAAAATTACCCAACCTCCATCTATCATATTTGGTAAGCATTCTGCTAGGAATTACTCTTTTCCAGAAAATTGCCTTGTAATTACAAGTAAGGGCTCAATTTCTCGAGGATGGTTAGAATATTTGAAATTAAATGATTATTACATATTTGACAAAGTAGAACCGAATCCTGACATTGAAACAACTGAAGGTGTAATTTCTGAATTTAGAAATTCAAATTTTTCGAATATTATTGGTTTAGGTGGGGGAAGTTCAATGGACGTTGCAAAATTTGTAGCAAATAAGATGAAAAAATTTAAAATTTTGATCCCAACTACATTCGGAAGTGGAAGTGAGGTTACAAGAATTTCAGTCTTAAAAGTTAATGGGAAGAAAAAAAGTTTTCATGAGGATAAGCAATTAGCTGATGTAGCAATTGTGGATTCTCATTTCATTGAAGATTCACCACTTAAAATTATAAGAAATTCTGCCATAGATGCAGCTGCTCAATGTTCAGAAGGATATGATAGCAAAAATGGTAACCCACTAACAAAATTCCTTTGTAATCATGCATTTGAATTATTAGAAGAAGGAATTATGAAAATGGATAAAGAGAAAATAGTTTTTGGGTCACTTATATCTGGTTTAGGCTTTGGTAATTCCTCAACTACTTTAGGACATGCATTATCATATGTTTTTTCAAATGAGGGATGTAATCATGGACATGCACTTTCATTTACAACGTTGTATGCCCATCAATTCAACGATTCAAAATTTTACCAAAGATTTTCAAATCTAGTAAAAAAACTGAATTTTTCCAAAATTAATTTAAAACAGAATTATGACGAAGCTGCAGATTTGATTTTAACGGATCGAAAGCATTTAGATAACAATCCAAAACAAGTAAGTAAACAAGATATTATTAGTTTGCTAGAAAAAATCCAATTATAAAAATTTTGTATCTGGATTATCTGATAATCCAAAATATTTTGTTAATTGATGTTTATACACTCTGTTCAAATAATCGACAAAATTTTCTATAGGCTCAATAGAAGTAATTAGATAAATTTGGTAGCGTAAATCATCTGACACATTTGAATTTTTATCAAATGTAATTTTGCGCAATAAACTGTCATCAATTTTTAATTTTACAACATCGGAGTTTTCAAATGATATATCTCGTAATTCAGAATCATAAATTAATAATCCATTTAAATTTGAATTAATGAATTTGCTTTGCTCTATTGATGAATGATCAAAATTGGATGTTCTTAGATCAACATTAATGAAAGAAACTACCTCCATAGTGAAATATGAAAAATCTGTGTTATGCAAGGAAGATTCTTTAAATGATACATTATCACCCCTTACATTTTTAAATTTTGAATTCTCCAAATCACCTCCAATAAAATCAGAAGCGTCTATTGCAGAACCAGAAAAATCAGAATTTATGATATTAGAATTTTTAAATGTGACATTATAGAATTGAACGCCAAGAAATTTGCTATTTGTAATATTCATATCTTCAAATATAGTATTTCTAAATACTGAACCGGAAAAATCTTTTCCATTAATAGATAAATTTCTAAATGTTTCTCCAGAAATAATTAATCCAGTTAAATCTTCTTGAGAAAAATCAATCGATGGGTCCTGCTGATTTACCGTAAAACCATAATGTGAAAAATCAACTGGATCCCCTTTTGGACTAAGAATTATTTTAGAGCTGTCAATTGATGGATATCTATCTAAAATGTCTGTGCCAAAAAAATTTGTGTTTTCAAAGGTAGCCCCATCAAAATCAACGTTTTCAATATTTGCTTTATAAAAATCGGCATCAGCTAATTTTGAATTTTTTAAATTACTATTCATCAAATTTGCAAATCTTAGATTAGAATCCTGTAGGTTTGCTCCATCAAGATTTGCATTATACAAATTTGCTGCATAAAGGGTTGAATTTTGTAAATCTTGCTTTTCTAGATTTGCATTTGATAAATCTGCTCCAACTAAATTTGTATTTTCAAAAATTGATGTCTGAAGATCGGCAAACATTAATTTTGCGTTATGTAGATCAGTGTTTTTAAAAATAGTTTTATCAAATTTCATGTAAGCTAAGTATCCTCCACAAAGATTTGCTTCAGTTAAATCTGCGCTAGTAAAGTCAGTATTAGTTAAACCCGCTTTATAGAGCTCCACATTTTTTAATTTTGCATTGTTAAAGTTAGCGTTTTGAAGATTAGCATCTCTAAATGATGAACCGCTTAAAATTGCATTATTGAAAGAAGCATTTTCGAGATTTGTTGATTTGAGATTTGTTCCATATAGTATGGCATTGTCAAAATTAGCATTTTGAAGATTTGAGCCATACAAATAGGCACCAGACAAATTAGCGCCCTCAAAATCTGCGTTAATTAAATCTCTCTCATTTAATGAAATACCAATTAAATTACAATATGAAAAGTCAGTATGGGAATATGGAATGTTTTCAGGTACATTATCTCCATCGTTATCAATTAATGAATTACAACTTTTGAAATCATCAGCAAATACATTTAATGGAATAAATAGAACAAGTGCAATTATTGTAATTTTGTATATGTATGATTTGTCTAATATTAAATAAATTCTTTCCATGATCTCATGCCATCATTAATTATATTTAATTAATATTGCTAGAAAAAGCCCAGCATGAAGCCTATGTTGATTGTAGGCAAAGATAATCATACAAAAACTAAAGGAACATTGCAATATAATATTTCTATCAAAATTTAATACAAAAATAAATTTGTCGCCATTTCATTTTTTATTAGTTGATCATAATCAGGTTCAACTAATCCATTTTTAGAAATTTGTTTAATTGTATATTTTTCTATAAAATGAAAAAAATCTTTATGGTTTGATCCACTCTCTTTAAGATTTATCGAATTAAATTCAACCAACATTTTGTTTGGCAAAGTTTTCATCCCTTGTAGAACATGAAGTTCATCACCTTCAACATCAATTTTTGCAAAATCAATCTTTTCTAGATCCAGTTTTATAACTTCAACATCTATAGATTCATTTCCAAATCTATTAGTATCTAATTTATGTTGTCCAGTTGAATGTTCTGACAAAACAAGATTAGAATTACCATTAAAATTAGATACTGCTTTATTATACAACTTGACATTGGTAGAAAGATCATTCAGTCTTACATTTTTTTTTAATAATTCAAAATTTTGAGGTTCTGGTTCATAAGAAAAAACATTAGCCTCATTTTTTGCCATTAAAAGTGTGTAATATCCTATGTTTGCACCTACATCAACTACGATATCATTTTTCTTAACATTTGATTTTACTATATCAGTTTCAATTGGTTCATAATCAAAAAGTGATATCTGCATAACATCATTTTTATCTAATTGCATTTTACAACCATTTACAATTATTTCATCGGTTTTTGAATTTTTAATAAGGTATTTTTTTATTGATTTTCCCAAAAAGTTTTTCCCTAAACCTTTGTTACCAGCAATCTTAATTGTAGATTTAAAAAATTTATTCTTTATTTTATCTTTTTTCATTATTATAGATTATTTAATATCATTAATTATATTTTAATTAATAACATATTCTTTGAAAAGATTCACTAATGAATTTGCTGCATTATCATTAGTTAAATTATTCATTGTATACTCACGTCCGTTTTCTGCAATTTCAGACCACTTTGTATTATTTGGATCAGAAACAAATTCAGATAATTTTTTCGTATAATTTTTTTCGTTAATAAAAATCGCATTTTTGCCATCTTCAAATCCTAATATGCTTGCTTGATTTTTTTCAGTAACTTCCATAAATGTAAGACATCCAGCTGCAGTACTTTCCCAGTATTTTATCACAGGATACAAGGAATGTGCTGCTATTGATGAACGATATTTCATGAGTAATAAAGGATATTTGTCATTGATGAATTCGTGTTGTAATGTAGTTGTATAATCAACATAAGGTAATTCGATACACTTTGTTCTTAGTTTGTAAAGTTTCCATAAACTTTGCGCACCACGTCTAATATCCTTTAATCGGTAAAGAATATTTGTACTGGCGGCAGCACCAGAACATAGAATTTTATCTTTAACTCTTGCTGAAAATGGGGTTAAATTTTCATAAAGTTTAGGTTCAACACCATAAAAGATTTCTTTGTATTTGAAACTCGATGGATAATATTTATGGAAAAATGGTTCTTGCAGATATCCAAAATAATGATCAATTTTATATTTTTCATGATATGGAATTTTCCCCTTCATTTTTGCATCATGAGCATCATTTACTCTACAGATAACAGGAATGTCAGTATTTTGAATTCCGCTTAATTCATCTGGACTGCCCCAAGAGTTATTTTCCCATAGTAAGATAATATCAAATTTACCACGTAGTTTAGAAACATCAAACTGTTTTTCTGCAGGAAAATAATCCATTTCAAGTTCTGTATGACGATTCAATGCATTCATAAAAAAATGATAATATGTTGTAGCCCAAGCAGTTTTGGACATATATGGATTTGATGGTTTATAGATAAATGCAGTTTTGATTTTTTTCATTTTTAAAATTCTTATTTGGTTAATTTTTGTGTGGCCAAGTGTGATTCAGCAACCACTACAAATTTTTTAGCAACTACATCCCAGTTGAATTTTTCAATAACAAGTTTGCGTGCTTTATTACCAATCTTTTGTGACAACTCTTTATCATTAATTAAAAGTGATAATTTTTCTATCCACTTATTATAATCCCCTTCAGCTATCAAAAACCCTGTTTCATTATCATAAACCATCTCAGGAATACCACCCACTTTTGTTGCAACAATTGGGTTTTGCATAGCCATTGCTTCTCTACAAGATAATGGCGTAGTGTCCATACCAGTTGGAAATGCATATACATCTATTTCAGTAAGATATTCTCTAACTTTATCGGGATATTGTAACGGACCTAAGTAATGAAAATTTGAGTGTTTTTCTAAAACTGAAAGAATTCTATCTTTGAATTGTCCATCTCCAGCCCAATAAAAATGGACGTTTGGCATTGCTGGGATAACGCCATCAAGAACAAGCATTTCTTTTGACTTATGCCACATGTTTGCATCTACCAATAGTCCCACACATGGATGCTCTAGTTTCATACCAGGTGTTGGGTACCAATGTGATACATTTAGTCCTTCCAAAAAATGATAACATCTTGCATTGGGAACATGCTCTTTAATTACATCCTCTAGATAATCAGCAGTCATAAAAATTCCCTGACATTTAGCAAACTCACGCTCAGCATTTTTCAGCCTTAAATTTAATACAGTTCGCATCTTTAGATCTTTGTAAATCTCTTTTTTTGCAGATTCTACCTCCATCCAAAGATGACCTCTCAAATAAACAAACAGAGGAATACCAGCCTTGATGGTCTCCAATCCAAAATGTGATGCAATAGGATTGTCGTGGAATACAACATCTGGACTGTATTCTTTGATCAAATCATGAAACTTTTTTTTAGAAAACCAACTTTTTATATCCTTACTTGGAAATCCTGTTACATATTCAGCTTCTCTAACTACTTTACATTCTACTCCTAATTTCTCCAATGCTTTACCAAATTCTTGAAGATGGAAATATTTTCCAATACTCTTGGGATTTTTATGCCCTCCACCTGCGCCAGATGCAATAAGAACTTTCATACAAAAACACCCAAAAATAATATATTAAATCCTTCTTTAATCATAAAATATTCTTACCTGTTTAATTTTTGATTATATTTTTTAGTAATAGTTTTTGCGTCTTTGAATTCTTTATCATAGAATTCATTAAATTCATTGATCAGATTTAGTGTTTCATTATTGAGTAGTTTGAGATTTGGAATGACACAATGACCGCCTATAAATCCTGGAAACATTTTTGGTCTATTTCCCAAAAATTTATGAATCTCATCAGAAAATGACCACATCTCATCGTAATTTACACCAAATTTCTGAGCTATTAGATTACTGATTTGAGCATAATTTACAAGCCAACCAAGATAGGATGTATCACATATGATTTTTGCAAGTTCCAAAGTTTCAGGTGTTGACATTTGTTTTGTTTTAATTCCAGCAAATTTCATTTTTTTGGAAAATGACGTTATAGCCCACTGTTTTTTTGGGGCATTTTTTGATATTGCAAAGAATTTGGTATAACGTTTAAGATCTTTTAACATAGTTTTATGGACTCCACGAGTGGAGCTATAAATGATCGGAATGTTAAATTTTATTTGAAGTTTTGTTGTTGTTCCAGGACTAATAGTACTATGTATAACAATACATTCTGGTTGGAATTTTTTAAAGAGTGAAGTTATGTTTGGTAGAAATTTTTCAGTGAAAGGTATTGCAATATGTAAAAAAGATGTTTTGTAATTTTCAAATTTCCTAAATTTAGATTTATTCATTAAATTATCATTGATATCATAACCTGAGACAGTTTGATTTTTTGATAACAGTTTTAGTATAGGAAGACCGATTTCGCCTAGACCAGCAACAACATCCTTTTTCATTATTGAAATTTTTCATTAATACTAAATTAATCTAGTGTAGCTTCACTACTAATTTCCTTGGTAACAAATAGTCTATACCAAATTTCAAATGCCAAAATTCCAAGAAATTTATTAACATATTTTATATCTAAATCTGATTTATTGATATATTTTTTAATCCAATCTTTATTGATCCAGCCATCTTCAACTATTCTAGATTTATCAAGAAATTCATGACACAGATCATGCCCATGCGATTTCCATAGATTAAGAGTATTTACATTAAATCCTAATTTTTCTTTGGTGATTAGTGACGCAACATTATTTTTTTCTAATATAGTTCTTAGCGGTAATTTTCCAATGTCATTATCTACATCATATTTGTATTTTGTTGGAATGTGAGTTGCAGTAGTAAGTAATTCATTATTTAGTAATGGAGCTAATTGATTCATTTTGAAATAATTATTTATTCTAGAATTAATTGGATTGAAATTGTATAATAATTTACCATTATAATCAGCTAGATAGACTTGTTCTAATCGTGAAAGATTATTATCAAAAAAAGGCAAAAGAATACTGTAAATTGAGTCCCATGAAAATTCACTTTTTTGATTAAAGATGCTTTCTTGATCAGGTACTCTATCTCTTTCATGGCATTGTAAGTAAGCTCTGACTTTCTCTATAGCACTTGAATTATCAGATGTTAAGGAAAGGAATTTTTTATATCTAAATGTGTATCCTGCAAAAAGTTCATCTCCGCCATCTCCAGAGAGTAATGTTTTAGACATAGTTTGTGATTTTTTTACCACATAATACCAATGTAAATCCCAAAATGGTAATTTGATAATGCTAATTGCCTTTGGTAACTCAGAAAGATAATTCTCTAGATGAATAATATGATGATCTGCATTGTATTTTTCTGCTATTTTTGATGCAGCTGGAGTCTCATCTATACTGTTTGCGAATTTTATGGAGATTGCATTAATTTTAACATCAGGTTTGGTTTTACGTAGTAAAGATAGTATTAACGTAGAATCAACTCCTCCACTAAGTGCAATTGAGATTTCTTGTTCATCAGTTAGTTTTTTTTCAATTTCAGTACAAATTGAATTCTCAATAGAGACGGAGTTTACAGGTTCCTCAATTGGTTCAAAGTCTTTCCAAGTTTTCTTAGGTAAATTCGGATTTATGGATGGATCATAACGAAGAGTTAGAATATCTACTATAGATGAAGGATTGATTGAAGAGTTAGAAATCTCCACGACCTAATCCTCTAAAAATTATATTGTGATGTTTTATAGATTGTAGTTCAATAATTCCTCTGGTGTCGATTAGTATTGGGGTTTTCATTTTAGTAAAAGAAGAAATATCGATTTTCTTAAAATCGTCATGACCTGTTACAATTACTGCTGCATCCATTTTTGATAGTATATCATCCAGATTCTCTTCACATTTTATACCAAATACTTCACTTGAAGCAAAATTTGGATCATAAACGTATACATTTGCACCCAACTTTTGAAATTTCTTTATTATATGTTCAGCAGGAGAGAATTGGATATCTTTTACATTTGGTTTGTAAGAAATGCCAAGAATTAGAATCTCACTATTTTGTATTGATTTGTTACATTCCTTGAAGGCATCAGAAGTAAGTTCAATAACATGATCCGGCATTTTTTCATTAATTTTTCTGCCATATTCAACGATATTCAGCTTTGTACCAGTACGTCTTGCAGTGTTAAGAAGTTGATATGAATTAATAGGTAAACACGGACCACCCACTCCAGATCCTGGATAATGCACTTGAAAATTATATTTCTTTTTTGCAGCATCTAGAACTTTCATTGTATCAATTCCTAATTTTTCAAACATCAGCGATAATTCGCTAACAAATGCAATGTTTATGTCTCTAAATACATTAGTTGTTAGTTTAACAGCATTTGCAGTTTTACAATTTGGCATTTCAACAAGTTCAACTGAGAAAACAAATTTGTAAATCATTTTGATTATTTTTGTTACATCATCATTTATACCCGCTATTAATCTTGGTAGATTTGTAAAATCATGTAGAATCTCACCTGGGTTGGCATTTTCAGGGCAAACTCCAATGAAGAAATTTTCTCCAATTTTTAATCGTCCACTTTTTGAAATAATGGATATCATTTCATCTTCAATGAATCCAGGTTCAATTGTACTTTCAACAATTACTAATGAATTTGGAGATAGAATTTCTGATAGTTTAGATGCAGCAGATCTTAATGCAGAATAATCTGGGACGTTATTTTCATCCATCGGGGTAGGTAAAGATAACAAAATTAGATCAGAATCTGGTACAGCCTCTTCAATTTTTGTAGTAGCAGAAAACACTTTATTTTTTATAACATCATTAAAAATTTCTTCATATCCAGGTTCATCCTCTAAAGGAAATCTTCCAGAATCAATAGTTCTGACTAAATTTTCATTTATATCAACGCCAATAGTAGGTAACCCAGATTTTGCAAATGAGAGGGCAGTTGGAAGTCCAATTCTACCTATACCAACGACACAAACTTGAAGTGTTCGTGAATTTAATGATTTTCTCACATCTTCTAGATTATTCATATTAAGTTTTGAGTCTGACATTGATATCACGAATACTGATCTTTTTGAGCATATTTTGACCTATTATAATTTTGTAATGATAGCTATTCGTCCAAAATTTTAAAAGCTTAATGATAAGACTAAGAATGGATTTTTGTGACTAAAGTTGTGATTACTGCAGCGGGAAGGGGTACAAGGTTATTGCCATTTACAAAAGAAATGCCTAAGGAAATGATGCCAATTTTTTCTAATGTTTCTACCAATAAGAAAATAGTTTTACCATTATTACAATATGTCTATGAACAGCTATATTCTATGAATTTTAGAGATTATTGTTTCGTTGTAGGAAGGGAAAAAAGATCGATAGAGGATCATTTTACGCCACATGAAATGTATTTGAGAGATTTAAAAGGAAATTACAAAAGTGTTATGACTAAATTTTATCAAAAATTAGAAAATTCACATTTAGTTTGGATTAATCAAAATAGGCCATTAGGTTTTGGTGATGCAGTGAAACACGCAGAGAAATATGTAGGGAAGGAAGATTTCGTAGTTCATGCAGGAGATGTCACAATATTAAGTAAAAATAAACATCCTATCTTACGCCTAATAGAAACTGCAAAGAAATATCCCGATGTAAAAGCAATTTTATTGTGTAAAAAAGCAAAGGACTTGAAAAGGTATGGTGTTCCAACTGTTAACAAATTATCAAATAATTTGTTTATTGTGAATGAAGTTATAGAAAAACCTGATAAACCAAAATCAGAATTCGGTATATTACCATTATATTATTTCAAATCAGATGTTTTTTCAAGTTTGAAAAAAATTAAACCTGGAAAAGGAAAAGAGTTTCAGCTAACAGATGCCATACAAAATATGATTAAAGAGAAACAAAAAGTTCTTGCAATTACATTAAATAGAAATGAAGATGAAGTAGATGTTGGAACAGTTGAATCCTATAAAAATGCACAAGAAATTACGTTTAGGAAGGCATAATTTTTAAGATAAAAAATTTGGAAGAGAGTATGAAAATAGCAGTAATTGGTTTAGGTTTTGTAGGATTATCACTTGCTAGTGTATTAGCATCAAAAGGAAACAAAGTTGTTGGGATAGATGTTGATGTTAAAAAATGTAAAAAAATTTGTGATGGAATTACACCGTTCTTTGAACCAGATTTAGAAAAGACTCTAAAAATTGGATTAAAAAAGAAATTAACAATAAGTGATAATTTTTCGTTGGTTAAAGATTCTGATATGATTTTTGTTGCTGTAGGAACACCACAGAAATCAAATGGTGCAATAGAGCTATCAATGATTAAAAAAGCGGTGACGTCGATCGGAAGAATTCTTGCAAAAAGTAAGAAGGATAAAATCGTTCTTATAAAAAGTACAGTCACCCCTGGCACGATGCAAAATATCATTTTACCGATTTTAGAAAAAAGATCTGGTAAGAAAGCAGGTAAACATTTTGGACTTATTTCAAATCCAGAATTTCTACAAGAGAGTACTGCAATTAGGGATACAAAATTTCCTCATGTAATAGTGCTAGGAGGTTACCAAACTAAGTTTATGAAAAAAGCAAAAAGTTTCTTTTCTAAATTACATCCAAATATTCCAATTACAATCACAAATCATCAAACAGCTGAGATGATAAAATATGCAAATAATTCATTTCTAGCAACAAAAATTAGTTTTATTAATCAGCTATCTAACATATGCCAAAATATTCCAGGTGCTAACATAGACGATATTGCAAAAACAATAGGATTGGATCCTAGAATTGGGGCGTTGTTTCTAAATGCAGGACCAGGATATGGCGGTTCATGTCTACCAAAAGATATGAAAGCGCTGATAAGTTTTGCCGATAAAATTGGAATTAATCCAATTCTCCTAAATGCAGTTGAAAAAACAAATCAAAAACAAATACAAAATATAGTTTCATTAATGGAAAAAACATTAGGGGCACTTACATCAAAACGAATTACTGTTTTAGGTACTGCATTCAAGCCTAACACAGATGATGTTAGAGATTCAATAGCAATAGAACTAATAAAAAAACTTT
>Ga0208765_1001494_pt1 | contig 14044 bp, 18 predicted proteins | sample ETNtaG_2_FD_185783 | JGI IMG/M metagenome (GOLD analysis project Ga0208765, IMG submission 185783) | Marine microbial and viral communities from oxygen minimum zone, Eastern Pacific Ocean - ETNP201406SV203 (SPAdes) (version 2) | ecosystem: Environmental > Aquatic > Marine > Oceanic ... | reverse complement strand
CACTTCCAAATTTTTCTATCAACCGTCTAACTGCTGCAGCTCCAGCATTTTCCATCATAAATTTTTTCAAGAAACCCATGTCATGACCTTTATTTTCAATCTTATACATATTATCTACACTAATTTCCATACAGTTGGAAAAGTTCAAATTCAAATAAGAGCTTTTGCAAACGCCTTTAACTAAGAATACTAGAAAAATAGCCGATGGGATTAAAAAATGTCAAAACATCACTGCCTATAATTTCTAAAGAATTAGAACGAACAAATTCATCACGGGAATTTTTAATTAAAAATAATCGTGAAGTAATCATAAATTGTAGTCAGGCAATTATTGCGATTCACAAAAACGATCTAAATTCAGCAAAACTAAAAATAAAAAAAGCAAAAATGCTTCTTGCAAAATTAAAACAAAAAACAACAGGTGGTCTTAATAGATATCTTCTAACTCCAGAACAGGAATTAGTAGAAGCAATTGCATTACTGTCAATTATTGAAGGGAAACAAATCCCAACTTACAAATCAATCAAAGTTTCAGGTGAATCATACATACTTGGATTGCTTGATTGCATTGGGGAATTGAAAAGGCAGATAATCGATCAGATAAGAATTGGAAATTCAAAGAACGCAGAAAATTTGTTTGAGATAATGGAGAATTTGTATCTGATGTTATATCCATTTGCAACGTATGATAAAATTGTCAAAGAATCTAGAAGAAAATTAGATGTTAACAGGATTTTAGTTGAGGAAGCAAGATTGGTTCTTACCGAAGAGATCAGAAGGCAAGAATTTATCAAAAATATACAAAATAATACTAAAAATAATTAGTGCGGATAGTGGGATTCGAACCCACGAACTCCTAAGAGACTAACCCCTCAAGCTAGCGCCTTTGACCAGGCTGGGCGATATCCGCATAGAAAAATCCTTGTAGGGTTTTTATAATCCTTGGTTGTTTTTTTCAAGTGTGTTAGTACCTGTAAGATGTTTTACTTGTGGAAAATTAATTGCCGATAAGTATGAAGATTATCAAAATAAAATAAAGGCAGGAGAAGAAGCAAACAAAGTTCTTGACGAACTTGGAATGGAGAGATACTGTTGCAGAAGAATGTTATTAACTACAGTTGAAACTATCCAGCAAGTTATTCCATTCTATGAAGCAATGCACAAACGAAACCAAGAAGTGCAAAGCGAGTTAGAATAATTTGCCAGAAATTACATCATTAACAGGAAGAATTCTCTATAACAGTCGTGGAACAAAAACTATTGAAATTGATATTATTACTGATAATAAATTCCTAGGTAGAGTTTGTGCTCCATCAGGTGCAAGTGTAGGAAAATATGAAGCAGTAAGTTTTCCTGATGGTAAACCTGAACAAAGTTTAGCAATCATAAATGAGAATAATAAAAAATTTGTTGGTTGCGATGCATCTGATCTAAAACTAATTCATGATACAATAAAATCAATTGACGCATCAGAAAATTATTCAGAAATTGGTGGTGCATGTGCATTTGCAATAACTATAGCAGCAGCAGAATCTACTGCAAAGGCGTTAGATATACCACTATACAAAATGATTAATAAAAATGACGAACTAAAATTTCCATTTCCTATAGGAAACATACTTGGTGGTGGTGCACATGCAGGTCCTGGAACACCAGATATCCAAGAAATTTTGGTTGCTTCAATAGGTGCAAAAACTGTTCGAGAAGCAATTGATATGAATTTACAAGTTCACAAGGAACTAAGAAAATTAATTCAGAAAGAGGATCCATATTTTACAAATGGCAGAGGTGATGAAGGAGGTTGGGCTCCAAAGTTTGATAATGAAAAAGCCTTAGAAATATCTACTAAAGCAATTGAAAATCTAGGATTTACACTTGGAAAAGAAATTGCATTAGGAGTTGATTTTGCATCATCAACACAATGGAATGAGGATAAGGGAAAATATATCTATGATAGAGCAGGATTTGAAAATGACCCAGGTGAACAAATTGAATTTGCTGCAAAAATTATTGAGAAATACAAACTAATCTATGCAGAAGATGCAGTGCATGAAGAGGCATTTGAAGATATGGCATTATTGACCAAAAAATTTCCAGACAGAATGATTACAGGTGATGATCTTACAGTAACAAATGCAAAAATATTGAAAAAAGCAATTGAACAAAATTCATGTAATGCAGCAATTCTAAAAGTCAATCAAGCAGGCAGTCTTTTTGATGCATTAGAATTTTCAAAAATGGCTAATGCAAATAATATAAAACTAATTACATCCCATCGCTCAGGTGAATCAACAGATTCACATATTTCTCATATTGGAATAGCAACAAAGTCAAAATTACTTAAAGTTGGTGTTGTTGGAGGTGAAAGAGTTGCTAAATTGAATGAATTAGTTAGACTTTCAGAGCATGATTTAATACGTGGCATGATAGAGTTTTAAAAACACGATGAGCGAACAAACCGAAATGTCAGCTATAAAGAAGAAAGTTCTATCAACTGGAATAAGAGTTGGAACAGATGTAAAGACTAAATTTATGCGTCAATATATCACCGAATCTAGTCCTGAAGGATTATACATGTTAGATATTGATATCACACTTAGTAGAATTAAGACAGCTGCAAAATTTGTTAGTCGTAAAGACATAAAACGTGTTATAGTTTGTTCCGGAAGAGAATATGCAAGTACACCAATTGAAAAATTCTGTGAATGTACTGGAGCACCAATGATGCTTCGAAGATTCATGCCAGGTACTTTAACAAATCCGTCATTACCATTTTACACTGAACCACATCTATTGATAATTTCTGATCCTCAAGTAGATTCACAAGCAGTTACTGAAGCCACAAATGCAGGAGTGCCAGTAATTGGTATAGCAAACACAGATAATCTGACATCAAAATTAGATTTAGTAATTCCTGCAAATAACAGAGGAAGAAAAGCTCTTGCAACAGTGTATTGGCTTCTTGCCCGTGAGATTTTAATTCAAAAAGGTGAACTTACAGAAGACCAAGATATGAAATATGAGATTGATGATTTTGAGACAAAAATCAAAGATATTGAGGAAGACGAAGATGATGACTTTCAGAAGAAGAATTATACAAGTAGATTTTAAAATAATTATTTGACTTCAAAAGCATCAGCACCAGGTAAGATAATTCTGTTTGGAGAACATTTCGTAGTTCATGGTGTAAAGGCAGTATTAGGTGCTATAAACAAAAGAGTGACAGTAATTTCAAAAAAAAATGAAACTCAGAATATTTTTATCAAATCATCCTTGGGTGAAAACACAATTGCAATTACAGAATCAATAGATAATATTGATAATCTGTTTAAACCGTTTTTTTTCATTGCAAGAAAAATAATTATTGAAAATAATTTTAGTAATGGAGTAGATATAGAAATACAGTCTGAAATTCCAATAGGTGCAGGGTTGGGTTCATCCTCTGCATGTTGTGTTGCAACAGCTGCATCAATATCAAATTTGTTTTCAAGACCTGAAAAAAATAATATTTTAGAATTAGCAATAGAAGCTGAACAAACTATATTCCCAAAAACATCAGGTGCAGATTGTACAGTATCGGTATTTGGTGGAATAATTGAATATCAAAAAGATAGTGGCTACAAAATCATAGAAACCGAACATGAATTCAATTTTATTATTGTAAATTCAAAAAAATCACATTCAACTAACATTGTAGTAGATCGTGTAAATAAATTCAGAACTGAAAATAAAGAAATCTTTAACGACTTGTATAATGATGAAAGTAAATTAATTGAAAAAGCAGTTGAATCACTTCAAAAATTTAATCTTGAAACTATAGGAAAATGTATGTCACAGAATCAGATTTTCTTAGAACAATTAGGTGTTTCAAATAATCAATTACAAGAAATTATAAAATTAGTTGAAAAGGATGCATTTGGAGCAAAAATTACAGGTGCTGGAGATGGTGGATGTATTATTGCACTAACTGATAAAAATAAAAAAGAATCTCTACTTCAACGAATAAAAACTGAATACGAATCATATCCCGTAACCATAGACAAAACAGGTATGCAAGTTTTTAACATCAACTAGGAAAGAAATAATATGATTCTAATCAAATTAGGTGGTTCTATTATCACTAACAAAGAAAGACCATTATCAGCTAGAAGAAAGACAATTGAAAATATTCTAAAACAAATCAAAAAAATCAAAGAGCCAAAGATAATAGTTCATGGGGGTGGCTCATATGGTCACTATTGGTCTGTTAAATATGACATGCATACAAAACCCGCAAAATATGACACACGTGGAGTGAGTATCGTGAAAAATTCCATGATTGAACTAAATAAGATAATTCTAGATATTGCAGTAAAAAATAGAATTAATGCGTACTGTTTGCCACCAACTGATTTTATGAATGGAAATAAACTGATTAAAAATAAAATTTTGACAATGGATGATATTTCAAAATCTGGATTAACACCGATAACATTTGGTGATGCATTATGGTTTGGACAAAAAAAATCATATATCTTATCTGGAGATGTGATAATGACTACAATTGCTAAAGTATTAAAACCAAGATTATCAATATTTGTTCTGAATGTTGATGGTGTATACTCTGATCTAAAAACAAAAAAACTCATCTATGACTTCAAAAAAGAAAAACCCACTATCAGTATAAGCAAAATGGATGTAACAGGAGGAATGACCCGAAAAATTACAGAGGCTGTTAAGATATCAAAATCTGGTCTAAATGTATTTTTTACAAATGGCAACAAACCACAAAGAATTACAGATGCAGTTTCTGGAAAGAAATTTGAAGGAACATTATTTCGGTGATAATATGGATGAGTTTGTAATTTTAGTAGATGAACATGACAATCCTCTAGGAAAAGAAGAAAAAGTGAAATGCCATCTTCCAAACGGAAAACTACATCGGGCATTTACTGCAATGATATTCAATAAAGAAGGAAAACTCTTACTTACAAGACGAAGTGCTTCAAAGATGCTTTGGCCAGATGATTGGGATGGAACTGTAGCATCACATCCAAGAGAAGGCGAAACATACATCTCTTCGGCTGAGCGCCGAATGCCTGAAGAGATTGGAATTACATGTAAAATGAATTATGTTAACAAATTCGAATATCATGTTCCATATAGGAATGTAGGTTCAGAAAATGAGGTATGTGGTACACTAATTGGTGTTGTTGATAATTTTGATGAATCATCTTTAGTATTAGATGAAATTTCTGAGATAAAATGGATCACACCAGATGAACTCAAAGCAGAATTTGAAAATAATCGTGATTCATACTGTCCATGGATGGCAATAGCCTTGTATTTTTTTGCTGACTGTGATGATTCAACACTTGAAAAATTTGGTACACTCATAAAAAGTTGGACTACGGATGAACTTCAACAGGTGTATCAAAATGCAATTAAACACTACATTCCTAATGATAATTGGAGATTAGTAAAATGAAAGTATCTGATTCCATAAAGAAAAATGCTACATCTGTAAACAAATTTTTGAAAAAAGAGATATCAGGAAATCCAAAACAGCTATATGATGCATCTGCTCATTTAATCATACACGGTGGAAAACGACTACGTCCATTTATGGTTGTAAAAAGTTGCATGATGCTTGGTGGAAAACAATCAGATGCAATTATAGCAGCCGGTGCAGTTGAAATGATTCATAATTTCACTCTAGTACATGATGATATTATGGATAATGATGAAATGCGACATGGTGTTCCAACTACTCATAAAAAATTTGACGTGCCTTTAGCAATTCTGGCAGGAGATGTTTTGTATTCCAAGGCATATCATACAATATCATCAAAATCAAAACTCTCCTCAAATTATACAACTCAATTAATAACCAAATTATCAAAAGCATGTGTTGCGATTTGTGAAGGTCAAGTTGATGACATCAAACTAGCCGAAAATAAACGAATTCCAACAGAATCAGAATATATCAAAATGATTGAAAAGAAAACTGCAGTTCTATTTGAAGTATCTTGTGCAATGGGTGCGATATCAGCTAAAAAATCTACAAAAGATATAAAAAACTTGTCAGTGTTTGGTCGTAATCTGGGAATTGCATTTCAGATTACAGACGATTTGATTGGAATTATGGGTGATACTAAAGTGACAGGAAAAGCGGTAGGCAATGACATTCGCGAGGGCAAAAAATCACTTCCAATTTTATTGGCAATAAGAAAGGCTCGAGGTTCTGACAAGAAAAAGATTTTACGTGTTTTTGGCAAGTCAAATGCAACTAGAACTCAGATTAATGAAGTAGTTGATATAATTCGCTCTTTGGGAATTGAAGATACTGTGCGAAAACAAGCACTTCGTTATGCTAACTGTGCAACAAATGCACTCAACAAATATTCTGGTATCCACAAATCCGATCTTATAAGTCTCTTAGATTTTGTTGTAAAACGAAGTGTTTAATGAATAGATCTTTGCTCTATTCCAGATGTTTTAATCATTCCAGCGGACTTGATTATTAGAGAAGCAATAAAAATTGCGGCGGCAACAACTACGATGCATCCAGATTGTGCAATATCAAACTGGTATGACAACAATATACCTAGAACCGTAGCAGATACAGCAAAACACATTGAGAGCATCATTGTCTGCTTGAAGGAACGTGTGTAAAGCATGGCTGAAACGTTAGGAATCACAAAAAGGGCAGAAACCAATAGTACTCCAACTAACTGCATCGATATTACAACTGTAACACCAGACATGGCAATTAGAAGATAATTCAACTTTTCCACAGGAATTCCAGACACTTTGGCCTGCTCTTCAGAAAATGTGGAGTATAGAAATTTCTTGTATGTAAGGAAAATAATACCCAGAATTATGCCTGACATTACAACTATTTGAAGAACGTTTGTAGTGTCAACTACGACTGCGCCAAACAGAAATTCCTCAATGTCATGCATGTCCAAATCATCTGCTAAACTGACCAATATTACACCTGCACCAAGACCTGTTGCCAACAATATTGCAACTATTGCATCACCTGAGATATCAAATTTCTGACGGACTTTGGTTAGACCTAATGCGCTAAGTATAGCAATTGTACATGCAATCCATATTGGATACACTCCAATGAAAAGTCCAAATGCAACTCCACCAAATGCAGAATGTGCTAAGGCATCTCCAAACAGAGAAAGTTTTCGTAAAACCAAAAACAGACCTATTGCACTACAAAGTAAAGAGATGGCAATTCCTGATATCAATGCATGTGGAATAGACTCGTATGCTACAGATTCAAAAGTCATTGGACATCAATGATGATGCATGTGCATCTGCATAGAAGTCTCTGAATATTTCTTGAGCATTTCATCGTCTGAGAAGAATTCTTGTGAAATGCCATGAAAGAAAAGTGTCTTGTTAAGACATGCCACCTTGTTGGCAAGTCGTTCAACTGCATCCAAGTCATGTGATGACCATATGATTGAAATTTTTTCTTTGGAGTTTAATTCACTTAAAATTTGAAAGAAAAGATCCTGGTTGTAAACGTCAAGTCCAATTACCGGTTCATCTAGAATTAAAATTTTTGGCGAGTTAACCAAAGCCTTTGCAATAAATACACGCTGCTGTTGACCAATTGATAAATCTCCAACTCTTCTGTCAGCAAGCTCATGCATCCAAACTTTCTGTAATGCCTCATCTACCTTTTTTGAATCATTAGATTTCTGACTCATGGAAACAATCTCTCGAATTGTTGCTGGAAAATTCTTATCAACTACTGGCTTTTGTGGTACATAGCCTATCTGTGACAAATATTTTTTTGAGTCTTTGATATTCTGATCAAAGAACTTGATTGTTCCATCATACTGTGTATGCAGTCCAAGCATGCATCTAAACAGCGTAGATTTTCCTGCACCATTTGGACCAATTATTCCTAGAAAATCACCATCATCAATTCCAAAGCTTATTTCTTCCAAGGCATTAATGCCAGAATAATCAACGGACAGGTTTTCAATATCTACTATCATGTCTAAAATCTGTGCCTGATTATTAATAAATGTAAAAAAAGTTAATAACATTTAGTTAAAATTTTTATGTTTCTTAATAACATATGACGTATGCCAATAGTTTCAATATCATTAACTGAGGAAATTCTCAACGAAATTGACTCCCTACAAAAGAATCTTGGTTTCTCTGGAAGATCTGATGCCATAAGGGCAGGAATTCGAAGTTTTGTTTCAGAAGAAAAACAAAAAGAGAATCTATCTGGAAATGTAAATGCCATTTTACTGGTAGTACATAATGATGAATATGATAATCAGGTTAACGGGATCAAACATTCGTATGAGGATCTTATCACAACACATCTTCATAGTAAGATAGAAGGAGACAAGTGTATGGAACTTTTCATGCTAAAGGGAGAGGCAGACTCTGTAAGCTCCATCACCAAGGATTTTCAAATTAACAAACGAATGGATACTGTAAAGTTAGTGACGCTGTAATGAACGACGAAGCGATAAAAAATCAAATTAGAAAGTTTGCACTGCAAAATGCCGTAGAGCATGACGGACAGACGAGAGATAAAACAATTCTGGCAAAGATTTTGGGAACAATTCCTGAATTGAGACAGAAAGTAAAAGAAATATCTCCAGTTATAGCAGAAGTAGTTTCTGAGATAAACCAAATTTCATTAGAGCAACAACAGAAAGATATTGCTGAAAAATATCCAGATCTCTTACAAGTGCAAGAAAAAAAACCTCAACAAAATATATTACCACCACTAAAAAATATTGAAGGAAAAAATATTATTACACGATTTCCACCTGCTCCAAATGGCTATCCACATATTGGACATGCAAAGGCTGCAATTATCAGCGAAGAATATGCAAAGATGTACAAAGGAAAGATGATTCTAAGATATGAGGATACAAATCCTGGAACCGAGAGATTAGAATATTATGCTTCAATTAAAGTTGGAATGGATTGGCTTGGAATAAAATTTGACAGTGTGGAATATGTGTCTGATAATTTAGAAATTCTTTATGAGAATGCTGAAAAAATAATAAAATCAAACGATGCATATGTTTGTACTTGTAAGCAAAATGACATTAGCAAAAATCGTAGAGAGATGGAAAAATGTAACTGCACATCTAGAAGTATAGCAGAAAATGAACAAATGTGGCATGAAATGTTTGGAGAGAAAAAATACAAAGAGGGTGATGCATTATTACGATTTCGTGGTAATATGAAATCAGGAAATACAACAATGCGAGATCCTACTTTGTTTAGAATAAACACCAAAAGGCACGCACGAATGGAGGTCAAATATCGTGTATGGCCAACATATGATTTTGCAGGTATAATTTTTGACAGTATTAGTGGTGTAACACACGCTATGAGATCAAAGGAGTTTGAACTACGAAAAGAACTGCATTATGCTATACTAGATAAACTTGGATTGGAAAAATCTGAATTCATATTTTTTGGTCGATTGGATTTGGAGGGAATGCCTGTTTCAAAAAGTGCATTAAAACCTCTTATAGAAACTGGAAAGATTCCATGGTATGATGATCCAAGACTTCCAACATTGGAGGGATTAAGACGAAGAGGAATAAGACCAGAAGCAGTAAGAAAATTTATTCTGTCACTTGGTTTGACAAAAAATGATACAAACTCACCTTTTGCTACACTTGAAGCATTTAACAAAAAAATTATTGATGCAGAAAGTGTTAGACTACATATGATAAAGAAACCAAGAAAATTCACAATAGAGAATTTTAATCTAGAAAAAGTAGATATTCAAAATCATCCATCCAAAGATTTGGGAAAAAGAACTGTTAAAGTTGATGGAAATGTACTAGTAAATGAATCTGATACAGAAGAAATGAAAGATGGTGAGTTTATACGATTACTTGGACTTGGTGTTGTTAAGATTACAAGTTTGGCAAATGGCGTTAAGGGAGAGCTAGTAGATAACTCTACAAAAACAGAAAAAAGTATACAATGGGTAGGTGAGAATGATGCAATACAAATTAAAATCATAATACCTAGTCAACTATTCATTGGAGAACAATTCAATGAGGAGAGTTTAATTAAACAAGAGGTAATAGTAGAATCTGCATACTTGGGTTTAAAAGACGACTCAGAAATCCAATTTGTTAGACATGGATATTACAGGAAAGAATCTTCACATCAGGCAATATTTACACATAAGTGATGAATTATGAAGATAGTAAGTATACGAAAAGGAGAACGAACTACGTATGGTCTTGTTCAAGATAATAAAATATCTACAAAAGATGACATTACATATTCTACTGGAATACCAATTCCAATCAACGTAAAGGACTTTATGTTTGATGGATGGTATGATGAATTAAAATCAAAGATTTCAAATATAGAATTCAAACACGATTTATCAGAATTTGAGATCTTAACACCAATACCAAATCCGAATAAGATAATTTGTTTGGCATTTAATTATAAAGATCATGCAAAAGAACAAAAATTAGAACCTCCAGAAGAACCAGCTATAGTCAACAAACCAAGAACAGCACTTAATGGAACAAATTCTGAAATTATATGTCCAAATTTTGTCAAGGAATTAGATTATGAAATTGAACTTGCTCTAATTATTGGTAAAAAGTGTAAGAACATTACAGAACAAGATGCAATGAATTACGTGTTTGGATATATGATTCTAAATGATGTATCTGCAAGAGATATTCAAGAAATGGATAAACAATTTACTCGTGCTAAATCATTTGACACATTTGCTCCATGCGGTCCTTGGATTACAACAAAAGATGAAATTAATGATCCACAAAATCTAAAACTTCTAACAAAGGTTAATGGAATTACAAGACAAGATTCTACAACAGCAAATATGTTCATAAAAATTCCATCAATAATTTCTATACTCAGTAGATCAATGACTCTAGAACCTGGTGATATAATCTCAACAGGAACTGCCGCAGGAGTTGCATTGAATAATCCACACATACCATATCTAAAAGATGGGGACACCATAGATATGGAAATAGAAAAACTTGGTGCAATACAAAATACTGTAAGATTTGTAGATTAAAGCTGTTTTACTAGTAAATAAAATGGAAATTTTTTTTCAAGTTTATCAACTGATGAAATATCATTATATTTTGTAAGAACTCTAATTTTTGAGCATTTTTTTTCTACTGATAAATTTTGAGTATATGAAATCATTTTTTCTATATCAGTCACTGTTCCAAATATTATAGTCAATATTATAGTATTCTCAAAAGAATTAGATTCTGATATTATGCCTAAGCTTTGCACACTATTTGTATTTTTGATACATAAGATATTACCATTAGAATTTAATTTTTTAAAATTAGAGTGAATTAGTGGAATCCATCTCCACGATTCTACATATCGTATATCTAATTGTGCTAATTCATCAAAACTTATCGAATCAAAGTTTGTAAAAAGAGAAATTTTCTTTGATTCAACTGGAATGTAATTCCATTTTGCTTGTTTATTGTAGCCAATCTTTTTTGCAAGATTAAGTGATGGTTTATTCTGTGATTCAATAAGCATAGATGAGTGCTTAATGCCAGAATTCTTTGCATTATTCTCAATGTATAATACAAGTTTTTCAGCTAGTCCACTTCTCCTGTAATCTGATCTAACTCTAATACCTTCTATCCAAAGCATTTCTTCTTCTGAATATATTACACCATGACATATTGCAATTGGATTTCCATCTTCTTCAAATACAACAAAATCACCTTCATCAATCCATGAATCATATACCTCATGTATGTAATCACCCCAAGAGAATGTATTCTGACAAAAAGCCAATATCTGTTGCTTGTCAGACGTGACTGCTTTACGAATATGTATCATAACTAATAAGAAAAATTATTAAGAATAATTAAAGGAGATCAATATATGGGAAAAATCATTGCATGTAAGATCAGTGAGCTTCAAGATGGAAATATGAAAAAAGTCGTAATTGACGGAAGAGAGATTGTAGTTACAAACGTAGGTGGTAAATATTTTGCTTGTGATGATACTTGTACACATGCTGGTGCAAGCTTATCAGAGGGAACAATTGAAAATTCGACTATAACATGTGGTTGGCATAGTGCTCAATTTGACTGTACAACTGGAAATCTTGCAAAATTTCCAGCAAAAATCAATGGGTTAAAATCATACAATGTAAGCATAGAATTAGAAGATGTCTTTATTGAGATATAGACATTGGAGAAAAAATAATGAGTGATAATAATGAACAATCAATGGAAAGTGCAATACAAACATTAAACCAACTTGCTACAAGCCATTCAACACCTAAAAATTTCAAAAAAACAATATCAGATCTTATTACCGGATTGAATTCAACTGAATATTCTATTTCTGTCAGAGCAGCAAATGCCATAAGTTCACTAGATGATATTACACAGGATCCAAACGTACCATCCTTTGTTCGTACATCATTATGGCAAGCAGTATCAGTGCTTGAGAGCATAAGAGAATAAATTCTCATTAGTTGTTTTAATATTATTGAAAATCGAGGAATATCTGGCTAGTTTACCAGAATCAATATTATCAGGTCAGGATGTCCAATTATCAAATGAAACATTTAGAGAAATATTCAATTTTGCAAATTTAACTAAAAATGATATTTTTTATCATCTGGGTTGTGGAGATGGAGCTGGTCTTGTAGTTGCAAAAGAAGAATTCAGTCCAAGAAAAATTATAGGTATTGATGATTCAAAAGAGAAAATTGATACTGCAACAAAAAAAATTAAGAAAAATAATTATTCCAATATAGAAATAATTTGTGAGGATGTATGTAATGCAAATTTTGAAGATGCTGATGTAATTCTTTTTTGGTTTTTTGATGAGAATGTTTTAGAGAAAATTATGCCAAAGTTTTCTAAACTAAAACAAGGAACCAGAATAATTACAATTTGGGGACCTCTCCCAAATTGTCTTCCTTACAAGACAAAATTTCCTTACATTATGAATCAAATTCCATTTAAAAAAGCAAAAAACCTAAAGGAACAATTGTTAGCAATTTTTGATGTAGAATGTATTGATTTTGTTACAGCATGGGAATTTGCTGAAAGATATACAAAATCTATAGGAAGAGAAAATCCTGAAAATGATAGATTTCTAACTATTATACAATCACTAATAATTTGGATTAATGCAAAAAATCTAGGTGTTGCTTGTGGAGATGATATGCCACAGCCAATAAAAAATTATATTTCAATTTTAAAGAATTTTTTTAATATAGAGATTGAACATTTGTTGAAATAATCTAGTCAACCTTTTATTTTCCAAATATGAATCAAAACATGGAAGAAAGAATCAATATCAACGTATCATCAACGGAATATGATAATACTAGTAAGGCTATTAAGAATACATTAACTCTAATTGAAGAAATGGTTCATGGCCAGGATGATTTTGTAATTACAGATTCTGAATTTGCATTTGGTTGGCATTTTTATGTATTGTCAGTAAATAGAGAATTAGTTTACAAACTTTCAGACCAAATGGGTTCTGAGTTTGAAAAATTAAAAGGAAAAGGTCTGGATAAAAAATTTCTAACATGGTTAACAGACCAACTTAGTCAAAAGGGAATTAAAGTAAAATTTGCTATAAAAGAAGAAATGGAATCAAGCAAATTTGGAATATTTTAATTAGTAAGAGGCCTCCGGGGAGAATCGAACACCCATCCGGGGATCCACAATCCCCTATCCTAACCATTGGACGACGAAGGCCACGAATAAACTAATTTTTTTTGCTCTATTAATCTTAGTGTATGTTTTATTACTTGCGGAATTTGTTTCGTATGTTTTTTAGCTTTTGACGCCCAAATGGTAATACACGATACTGCTTTGTCCATCTGTATGTTACAACAACTGAAATGCCTGTCGCAATAATGAGTATCGGAATAACCCATATGTATGATATCTGTAGATCCGGTATACCAAAAACTGTTGCAAGTGTGTTTGGAACAAGCACTGCAGTAGCTGCTACCGTTAACCAAACAATTAGTTTAGTTAATTGGTTT
>Ga0208765_1001492_pt1 | contig 14049 bp, 14 predicted proteins | sample ETNtaG_2_FD_185783 | JGI IMG/M metagenome (GOLD analysis project Ga0208765, IMG submission 185783) | Marine microbial and viral communities from oxygen minimum zone, Eastern Pacific Ocean - ETNP201406SV203 (SPAdes) (version 2) | ecosystem: Environmental > Aquatic > Marine > Oceanic ... | reverse complement strand
GATAATTGCCACATCATGTCCTTTAACCCTTTCAACTAATGCTTCAGGCTCTTGGCTAGCGCTTTTGCCTATAAAAATTGGGTAACTTCTATCATTTAAATTTACTGTTTCAGTATTCATTTATTATTGAGTGGGCCTCTGTGGCTACCTTGTTAGGTGATTTGTTATCTGTGTTTATTATTATGTCTGCTATTTCTTCATAGAGTGGGCCTCTTGTCAACATCAACTCTTGGAGGGTTTTTTTATGTTCTGTGTTTTTTAATAGTGGTCTATTGTTGGTTAATGAGGTTCTGCTTTCTTGAGAATCAATGCTGGTTTCTAAATATATAACCACCCCATGTGTTTTTAAAAGGTGCCGATTATTCCTTGAAAGAACAATGCCTCCGCCTGTTGATAAAACCATGTTATTTTTAAGAACACATTCTTTTAGTATTGCTTCTTCTCTTTTTCTAAAGCCAGCCTCTCCCTCAATGTCAAAAATATAATTAATATCAACGCCGGTTATATTGGATATTTCAAGATCCGTATCAATAAACTCTTTGCTTAGTTTTGCGGACAGTCGTTTTGCTACTGAAGTTTTACCTGAGCCCATAGGGCCAATTAAAAAAATATTATTTGTGTTTTTAGGCATCAGTATCACCAAGCAATAAGGCTAAGAATATAATAAGTGAAAAAAAAGAGTTTAATAGAATTATATTAGCGTTGTTCAATCGATATATAATCGCGCCTTTTTTCGCCTAAGTAGAGTTGCCTTGGTCGGCCAATTTTCAGGTTTGGTTGCGCCATCATTTCACACCAGTGAGTTGCCCAACCAACGACTCTTGCTAAAGCGAACATGACCGTGAACATTTCTTTGGGTATGCCCATTGCTTGGTAGATTATTCCAGAATAAAAATCTACATTAGGGTATAAATTACGCTCAATAAAGTACTCATCTTTAAGCGCTATTTGTTCAAGCTCTTGTGCAAGTTCAAACATTGGGTTGTCGTTATTTTCTAAGCTATTAAGCACTTTGTGACACTCTTCTCTAATGATGGTTGCTCGAGGGTCAAAGTTCTTATAGACCCGATGCCCGAAACCCATCAACCTAAAACGATCATTTTTATCTTTGGCTTTAGCGATGTATTTTGAAATATTTTCTTTGCTTCCAATTTCACCAAACATTTTAACAACTGCTTCATTAGCGCCCCCATGAGCAGGGCCCCATAAAGCTGCCACGCCTGCGGCAATTGCAGCATAAGGGTTTGTTCCCGAACTTCCTGTCAATCTTACAGATGAAGTGCTGCAGTTTTGTTCATGATCAGCATGCAAAATCAATAAAAGATCTAAAGCTTTCGAAAAAACAGGGTTAACCTCGTGATCAGCGTCGCCCCCAAAAAACAATCTTAATATATTCTCTGCATATGTCAGCTCTTCATCATAGTCGCCCATGTTGGTGTGGTTTCTATGGTTGAAAATATTAGCCACCAATATTGGTGTCTTTCCTAAAACATTAAAGAAAAACTCTTTTTGGTGCCCGGAGTTTTTAATGTCTATGTCTTCATGATACAGGCTTGAGAGTGATGCCATTGCTGTGGTCAACATGGCCATAGGATGGGCGTTGTCATCAAAACCTTGGAAGAGCATGTTTGTTTGTTCTGGCAAGGCCATATTAGCCTTAACCAGAGCTCTGAATTCTTGTAAGTGAATTTCACTTGGGAGCTCACCATTAAACAATAAATAAGCGACCTCTAAGTATGTGCTTTTATTGGCAAGCTGCTCAATTGGGTAACCCCTGTATTCTAATATCCCCTCATTACCATCAATATAAGTCACGTAACTTTCACAGCTAGCGGTCGTAGAATAAGATGGGTCAAACGTAAAAAGCCCAGTATCTCTGTGGAGATTTTTTAAGTCAACAACACTTGGGCCTACGCTTGCGTCTTTAATGTTGAGGTCGATTGATTTCGAGCCATTTGTTAAATTGACACTTTTATTTTTTGATGACACTAATGTAGATAGTAAAAATTAAGACTGGATACCAAACCGTTTTCTAAATTTATCAACCCGGCCCGCTGTGTCTACAATTTTCTGTTGTCCTGTATAGAAAGGATGACAGGCAGAACAAACCTCAATAGATAAATCTGAAAGTAAAGTAGATTTTGTGTCGAAAGTGTTGCCACAAGAACAGGTTACTTTAATTTCTTGGTAGTCAGGATGTGTTTCTTTTTTCACGTGTTTTTATGTTAGGTTTATTAATTATATCTTATTATATAAGCCCAAATATTTTTTGGGAGGCAAGCATAACGACTTGTTAGGATATTTTCAAGAAAATTAGAACCCTTCCAGATAAATGTTATCCACAAAATCTGTGGATAACTCTGTGGATATTCTCAAAAAACAAACCTCAAAGTTAACAATACTTGAAAACCTTTGAATTGTATAAAAAATAGACAGTTTTTAATATTTTATATATATATCATATATTTATAGACCTATCTTACTGTAATATATTTGAAATGAACTCTAATTACTTAATAAAAAATTAATGGAATTTTTTCTGTGAATAATTGACACTTTTGTCTTTATTTAAAAATTGGCCAAATTCATTAATGATCAATACTTTATAGCGGTCTTTCTTTGGTCTTTTTGTTTTTTATGTGTTCTTTTAGGGCAGCCAATGCAATGGCTCTGTGGCTAACTTTGTTTTTTTCTTCATCAGAAAGTTCGGCTGAAGACTTTCCAATAACTGGGTCAAAAAATAATGGGTCATAGCCAAAACCATTACTTCCTTTGGGGTTATACAATATTGTTCCATTCCAAGCCCCTTTAAAGGTCTGGACTAGATTGTTTTGTTTTTTGTCAACCAATGCAATGACGCATTCAAATCTAGCGGCCCTTTCTTTTTTATGTAGGTGCGCCATGTTTTTAAGTAGTTTTACGTTGTTGCTTGAGTCGTTTGCGTTCTCACCACTATAGCGTGCTGAAAAAACCCCGGGTGCTCCATTTAAAGCGTCAACAACCAACCCAGAGTCATCAGCTATTGTGGTTATGCCGGTTGCTTCAAAGACTCCGGTTGCTTTAATTATTGCGTTTTCCTCGAAGTTTAATCCTGTTTCAGGAATAGGTTTTATGTTGTAATCAGACTGTTTTACAATTTTATAACCTGGGCCTAATATTGCTCTTACTTCAATAAGTTTATGTTCATTGTTTGAAGCCAGTATTAGTGTTTTGTTATTCATTTTATTTTTAAAAAACTTTTAGGGGAATTAAATAAAGCATTATATATTTATTACACTAATGAATAATAACACTCCACATTTGATTGTCATTTCAGCTCCTTCAGGCACTGGAAAAACAACCATTTCAAAAGCCCTTCTTGCAAGCAACAACAACATGGTTGTCTCTGTTTCTTATACAACCAGAACCAAAAGAACAAATGAAATAGATGGTGAAGACTATAGTTTTGTTTCAAGTGCGGTCTTTGAATCAATGATCGCAAATGGAGATTTTTTAGAGCACGCAAAAGTCTTTGGAAACTATTACGGAACACCAAAAAAAGAGGTTAACGAGCAACTAACCTCCGGGCAAAATGTTATTTTGGAAATTGACTGGCAAGGGGCCACTCAAGTAAAGCAAAAAGTTCCTGGCTGTTTGTTGATTTTTTTATTGCCTCCTTCTAAAAACGAATTGATGATCAGGCTACAAAAAAGAGCCACTGACTCAAACGAGCAAATTAAAATGAGGTTCGACCAAGCGCTTAACGATATTAAGCAGTTTGAACAATTTGATCGGGTTTTTATTAACAAAGACATTAACACCACTGTAAATCAAATATTAGCGTTTCTTGAAAAGCCCGCTGTAGACAAAACAGGGTTGCCAAAAGATGTTTTATCAATAATCAAAGGTTTTGAGCAAGGTCTCTAGAAAGCAGTTGACATATTTAAAACTCCAAGTAGTCTAACGCCTCTAAAGTTATATATGAGTGGAATAAATGGCTAGAGTAACCATAGAAGATTGTTTAGAGCATACAGACGGGGCGTTCTCCCTTGTTAAGCTTGCTGCTAGTCGTGCTCGCAGAATAGCTAATGGTTCAGAAACCCTTCTTGAAGATGAAGAAAATGATAAGCCAACTGTTCTTGCTCTTAGAGAAATAGCTGAAGGACATCTTGATAACCCAGATTTTCATAAAACAGACAGTGATCTTGAAAAAGAATTAGCTGAAGAGCTCGCAAAAACAGAGGAATCGCTCTAAATATTCTTTGGGTTAGCACCAAAGACAACAAACCAATTTCTATTATCGCAGCGTGCTGTTGTAGAATTATTCTAATAGTAATAAATAATTCGCTTAAACCAATTGATTGAGTCCGTTAAAAAATCAGCACTAGACATGCAGGAAAAGAAACCTCCAAAACTGCTAAAACAACTATTGTCTGAGCTGGACTATCTTGAGTCAGATAGCCACACGCTAATAAAAAAAGCGTACGCTTACTCCAGCGTTGCTCATGAACACCAAGCAAGAAAAACAGGGGAGCCCTATATTGTTCATCCGGTTGGTGTTGCCAGCATCTTGTCTGAACTACATTTAGATAAAGAGGCTATTGCTGCGGGTCTGCTTCATGATGTGTTAGAAGACACTGTTATCGATGAAGACCTTTTGTTGGAAGAGTTTGGTGAAGAGGTATTAAGCTTAGTCGATGGAGTAAGCAAATTAGATCAAATTGAACACGGCGATATAAAACACCACCAAGCAGAGAGTTTTAGAAAAATGATGTTGGCAATGGTTCAAGATATTAGGGTGATTTTAATTAAGTTGGCGGATCGTCTTCATAATATGCAAACCCTGCATGCTTTAGACCAAGCCAAACAAATAAAAATAGCCAAAGAGACATTAGAGGTTTACGCGCCAATTGCAAACCGCTTGGGGATTTTTAATATAAAAACAGCCTTAGAGAAAGAGGGTTTTAAATACGCTTACCCGTACCGTCATAAAATTTTAAGTTCATCCTTAAAGCGTAAACTAGGTAACCAAAAGCGTGTATTAAAAAAAATCAGCGCTAGAGTTAGCAAAAACCTTAATGATGACGGCATTAATCATAGTGTTGTGGCCAGAGAAAAAGACTTATACAGTATTTACAGAAAAATGAAGCAACGTCACTTGCCATTAGATAAAATTATCGATGTGTATGGCATCAGAGTTCTTGTTGATACCCCCCAAGACTGTTACCAGGTTCTCGGTTTGGTGCATGAGCTCTATAAACCAATAATGGGTAAGTTCAAGGATTACATTGCGATACCAAGAGTCAATGGCTATCAATCAATACACACCAGCTTGTTAGGTCCTAACGGCACCCCAATTGAGATACAAATTAGAACCAAAGACATGAATCGAGTAGCTGAAAATGGTATTGCTGCACACTGGAAATATAAGTCTTCTAGCAAACAAGACACCACGCCTCAAATCAAGGCAAGAGAGTGGTTGGCTACCATAAAAGAAATTCAAGGGGCCACTCACCCTGAGGAGTTTTTAGAACGCATTAAGGTTGATTTATACCCTGATAAAATTTATATCTTTAGTCCAACTGGGGACATATTTAGACTACCCAATAGATCAACTTGTGTGGATTTTGCTTATGCTGTTCATACCGATATAGGTAATAGTTGCATTGGTGCTAAAATTGACCGCCAACAAGTTCCACTAAGAACTGTTTTAGAGAGCGGCCAAACTGTCCAAATTATTACCTCTCGATATGCAAACCCTGACCCAAGCTGGTTATCCTTTATTACTACAGCAAAAGCTAGGCATAATCTTCGGGCTTTTCTAAAGGATCTAACCATTGAACAAACCACTGTTTTGGGTAAGCGCCTTTTCAGCAATGCTTTGAACTCTTTGGGCAAAAAACAAAGAAACATTAAAAAACAACAGCTTGTCTTGTTGCTGAAAAGAATGGGCTTGAACGACATGGATCAGTTATATGAAAGTATTGGCATCGGAGATAAAAGCCCTTTGTTAATGGCACAGATTTTACTGGGTGATGATCCAGAAAACTCAGAAAGAAAAGACTATGCCCCGTTATTAATTAAAGGCACTGAAGGGGTTTCAATAACATTTGCAAAATGTTGTCTGCCGATACCTGGGGACACCATCATTGGTCACTTAAGCAAAGTAAAAGGGCTGGTTGTTCACAGAAGGCAATGCAGACATCTCGGCACTTTTATTAAAGAAACTAGTCGTTGGATTGGTGTTGATTGGAGTGATGGAGTTAATCATGAGCTCTCTACAGAAATTAATGTGCACGCAAAACATGAAACCGGTTCATTGGCGGCAATTGCAGGGAAAATTGCAGACAATGGTTGTAATGTTGAACAGGTTTCAATCACCACAGAATATGAAGATGAAACCATTAATATATTGTTTCAAATACAGGTGGCCAACAGAAAAGCTTTGGCAGACATTATGAGAGATATTAAGTCTATGGCCAGCGTTGAAAAGGTTACTCGGAGTTTGCATTAAAATGGTCAAGACAATTGTTGTTACTGATAAAGCACCTCAAGCAATAGGTCCTTATTCTCAAGCAGTCAAATCAAATGGTTTACTTTTTTTGTCGGGACAGATTCCTTTGGCTACAAACGGAGAAATCTGTAAGGGGGATTTTGAGACCAGAACACGCCAGGTTTTTAGTAATATTAAAGGTGTTCTTCAGTCTCAAGGCTTAACGTTTAATAGCATTATAAAAGTTAATGTCTATCTAACCGATATAAATAATTTTGCTGTTGTAAACCATGTGATGGAAGACCTTTTAGACACGCCCTACCCAGCGAGGGCTCTTGTAGAGGTGTCTGCGTTGCCAAAAAACTCTGACATAGAGGTTGAGGCTGTAGCTTCTGTAACCCCTTAAATATCTTTTTGCTGTAACCATGAGAAATGCGGAACTCACTGAGCTCAAAGGGGTTGGGCCAGCAGTCAAAACAAAGCTTGAAAAGCTCAATATCAAAACCCAGTCTGACTTATTGTTTCTTCTGCCAACACGTTATGAGAATAGAACCTTTATTAAAAATATTGACTCTTTGGTTCCTGATGAAGAAGCTCAAATAGAGGGAACCGTTCTTGTTTGTAATATTGTTTATCGAGGCAGGAGAATGATGGTGGTGCAATTAGCAGACGAGACGGGGGTTTTGGCGTTGCGTTTCTTCACTTTTTCTAAGTATCAAGCTGCGGGGTTAAAGCCAAACACTACGGTTAGGTGTTTTGGTAAGACAAGGCAAGCAGGCTCTGGAATTGAAATGATTCACCCCAGCTATCAAATCATTAGTAATAACAACCCAACTCCCTTACCTAAAACACTAACTCCAGTTTATCCAACAACAAAAGGTTTGCCTCAAGCAAAATTAAGACAAATTGTTTCTTTAGGAATTCAAAAACAACTTAAACAAACTGATGAGTTGTTGCCAGAAGTTATTGTTAATGAGATGGGCTTTGGCACTCTGGAAGAGGCGTTGATCAAAATCCACAACCCAAAACCAGAAGAATTTTATGCTGCTGATCGTTTTTCTCCTCTGAAGAGATTGGTTGCTGAAGAGTTGATTGCAAACCAACTTGCCTTAAGAAGAATCAAAAAAACCACACAATCAAACCCCGCACAAGCGATGACTCAAAATACATTAATAAAGAGATTTGTTGGGCGTTTACCGTTTGCTCTTACCAATAGTCAAGAAAGGGTGGTCAATGAAATAAAAGAAGATTTAAGAAAGCCAGTGCCAATGATGAGGTTATTACAAGGGGATGTTGGCTCTGGTAAAACTGTGGTTGCAGCACTTGCTATGTCGATAGCCGCGGAGAACAACACTCAATCAGTATTAATGGCTCCAACTGAATTATTAGCAGAACAGCATCTGGATAATCTTAGCGCTTGGTTTGGTCCGCTAGGAGTTAAAACAGTGTTACTCAAAAGCAAGCTTACTCAAAAAGAAAGAGGAGTAATTTTAAACGAAATTAAAAGTGGAGAGGCTTCTGTTATTGTTGGCACCCATGCGTTATTTCAGAACAAAGTTGAGTATAAAAACTTAGGTCTAGTTGTTGTTGATGAGCAGCATCGTTTTGGTGTTGATCAACGACTAAGCTTAGTAAAAAAAACCGGGGATAATAACTCTGTGCCTCATCAGCTAATTATGACCGCAACCCCTATTCCTAGAACCCTGGCAATGACCGCTTATGGAGACCTTGATACTTCTGTTTTAGATGAGCTGCCCAAGGGTCGCGGAGAAATCAAAACGATAGTTATACCAGACGATAAACGAAGTGAGGTGGTGCAAAAAATAACCCAAGAAACAAACAAAGGAAGGCAAGCGTATTGGGTTTGCCCGCTCATTGAAGAATCTGAAGAATTAAACTTTGAGGCTGCAGAAACAACATTTAAGTCATTATCTTCGGAATTACCAACAAAAAAAATTGGGCTTGTTCACGGCAAACTCAAACCTAATATAAAAACCAAAACAATGGTTGATTTTAAAAACAACATTCATGAGATTTTGGTTGCGACCACCGTCATAGAAGTGGGTGTGGATGTGCCTAATGCGACCATTATGGTGATTGAAAATTCAGAACGTCTGGGTTTGTCTCAACTTCACCAATTAAGAGGAAGAATAGGTCGTGGTGAACATGAAAGCTTGTGCGTGTTGATTTATAAAAAACCATTAAATGAGATAGCAAAGCAGCGCTTAAACACTATAAGAAAAAGTGTTGATGGGTTTTATATATCTGAGAAGGACTTAGAGCTCAGAGGACCTGGAGAGTTGTTGGGCACAAGACAAAAAGGAGTGATTGGTTTAAAAATTGCTGATATCTCAAGAGACGCTTATATGTTGCCTTCAATTAATCGTTATTGCGCAGACTTTGACAACAAGTACCCAGGGTTATCAGAAAAACTAATTGGCCGCTGGGTTGGGCAACAAATTGTCTATCGGAATGTTTAATTTATAGCTAGACTATCTTCTTTTAAAACCATGAAACTGTCTTTTGAACAAATTGAAGCGTTATCTCCAGATTTAAAATGGCACAAAGGCATTGAGAATCTTAGGGGTCATCAGCCGTCTTTGGGTTTAAAAAACTGGTTAACAGAAACCAAGCTCTTAACAGACAGAATCCGTCAATTAGAGCATAAACATTCTATTGAGGTCTTAAATGAATATCATGGGCCTGTGCCAAAATTTTTGAACAACTTACAAACAGAACAGAATAATTTTATTAGAGAAATTCTTTTGTCAATTGACCAACAAGCTTGTGTGTTGGCACAAACCATAGTGCCCCAAAAAACGTTGGAACAAAACGGTTGGATTAAAACACTAGGAACCCAGCCGTTGGGTGAACACTTATTAAAAAAACCCAATGTTTCAAGAAGTGGTTTTGAGTATTCCTGCTTAGAACACTCCATGTCGTCGTTTTGGTTAAGACGCTCTAATTTTAACATTGATAAAGCCATCCTATGGGTAATTGAGTTGTTTTTGCCCGCAATCGAAGTGTATACAGATGACCAAAATAAAGGCTTATTTTGAGCTTATTCGGTTCGGTCGCCCAATAGGATTCTATTTGCTCCTATGGCCAACTTTATGGTCTCTTTGGCTTTCTCATGGGGGTGTTCCAAACATCAAATTATTATTAATTTTCTGCTTGGGTGTTTTTGTAATGCGTTCAGCGGGTTGTGTTATTAATGATATTGTTGATAGGGATATTGACCCCCAAGTGGAGCGTACCAGGACAAGGCCTTTAGCCAATCAGTCGATTGGTCTTGGGGAGGCTTACATTGTTTTGTTTGTATTGTTATGTGCGGCTCTTGTTTTGGTTTTACAGCTTAATGTGGGTGCGCTTCTTTGGTCTATTTGTGGATTAACTCTTGCTGTTTTATACCCCTTTTGTAAGCGGTTTTTTTCAGCGCCACAACTAGTGTTGGGTTTTGCTTTTAGTTGGAGCATTCCTATGGTTTACAGTGCTGGGGGTTTTAATTTCGACAAAGGATTTATTTATTTATGGTTAGGCGCCGTCTTGTGGATTATTGTTTATGACACTTTTTATGCTTTGGTTGATAAAGGGGATGATTTAAAAATTGGGGTGCGCTCAACAGCAATACTTTTTGGAAATAATGTTGGTTTAATAACTGGGTTCTTACAGGTTTTAGTTTTGGTTTTGTGGGCCATGGTTGGAGTAAATGTCGGCCTTGGTCAGTTTTACTTTTACTCTCTTTTGTTTGTTTTTATTCTGTTTGTTCGCCAACAACTTCTTATTCGTTCCTCAAATTCTGAGCAGATATTCAAAGCGTTCACAGAAAACCATTATGTGGGCCTGTGTTTGTTTGTTGGTATTTTTACTGATCTTCTTTTTGGGCCTCATTAAGCCAACAAAGACTGATAAAACCTTTTGAGCAAAGGGTGTTTTAATTTGAGTGATTTTGATTTGATTTAAGTCATTGTATTCTTCTCTTTTTTTATGGATAATGCATGCGATCAAATTGGTTGGTTAGCTTTATGTATAAAGGGTATTTATGGCTTTTGTAATTGTTGCCACAATCATTGTAATCGGAACGGTTCTTTGGAACGCTGTCTCCCCGTGGTGGTTTACCCCACTAGCTTCTAATTGGGGCTCTCTTGATCAAACCATTATTATTTCATTATGGGTTACCGGTGTAGCTTTTGTTTTGGTGTCGGGTTTTATTATCTACTGTGTTATTAAGTTTCCCTATAGAGAGGGACATAAATCTGAGTATGAACCAGAAAACACAAAGCTAGAGCTTTGGTTGACCGTGATTACTACCATAGGGGTGGTTGTTTTGTTGGCTCCTGGTTTAATTGCTTGGAATGATTATATTGCTCTCCCTGATGAGGGGATCGAAGTAGAGGGTGTTGGTCAGCAGTGGGTTTGGAGTTATCGTTTCCCAGGTAAAGATGGTGTTTATGGCAACACTAGTGGTCGACTTTTTAGCTCAAAAAATACCTTTGGCCTTGACCCAAATGACCCCAATAGTTTGGATGATGTTTTAATCAGGTCTGCGGAAGTGCATCTTCCAATTAACGAAAATATTATTATGCAATTAAGATCAAAAGATGTTTTACATGACTTTTATATACCTCAATTTAGAGCAAAAATGGATCTGGTTCCTGGTCAACAATCAAACCTATGGTTTGTGCCGACAATTATTGGCACTTATGAGGTTGCTTGTGCCGAATATTGTGGGTCGGGGCATTATGCAATGAGGGGTATAATTACTGTGGACACAAAAGAAGATTTTCAAGTGTGGTTAGATCAACAACCAACATTTGCACAAACCCTTAATGAAGGGGTTAAAGGACAAGGGAAACAAATCGCACAAACTCTTGGTTGTGTTGCTTGTCATAGTGACAACGGGGTCAACGGCATTGGACCAACATGGAAGGATAGTTTTGGTTCAGCTAGAGAGCTTGCAAGTGGTGAAGTGGTGACGGTTGATGAGGCTTACATAAAAGAATCGGTTGTAAATCCAGCGGCAAAAATAGCCAGTGGTTATGCTCCAATAATGCCCGCTTACGCAACCCTTTCTGATGAAGAGTTGGACGCTATTACTGATTACATTAAAACTTTGTCGAAGTAGTTCGCATATAATTTTTAGGAGGAACAAAAATAACAATGGAACAAAATGCACTGTATGAAGGACAGCCGCTCTATCACCCAAAAGGCTGGTGGGGTCGTTATGTTTTCTCTCAAGATCATAAGGTAATTGCCCTGCAATATATTTGTGTAGCCCTAGCGATTGGCCTAACAGGAATGTTTTTATCATTAATAATGAGAATGCAGCTTGGCTTCCCTGGGTTATTTGAATCCATTGATGCGGGCAGCTATTACCAAGACGTAACCATGCACGGAATGATAATGGTCATTTATCTGCTCACGGCATTGTTTTTAGGTGGTTTTGGTAACTATTTAATACCACTAATGTTGGGCTCCAGAGACATGGCTTTTCCTTTTGTGAATATGTTGAGCTTTTGGGTGTATCTCCTCTCTGTTATTATTTTGGTTTGTAGTTTTTTTGTTGAAAGTGGGCCCACTGGGGCTGGCTGGACATTGTATCCTCCCCAATCAATTATAGAAGGAACCCCTGGTGCTGACGGTGCGGGTATTCTTTTAATGTTGGGCTCGTTGGCGGTGTTTATTATTGCTTTTACCATGGGTGGATTAAACTACATCACCACCGTTCTTCAATCTAGAGCGAAAGGCATGAACATGATGAGGATGCCTTTAATTATTTGGTGTCTGTTTTTAGCCACCTTCCTTGGTTTGTTGGCCTTTCCTGCCTTGCTTGTGGGGGCAATTATGTTGATTTTTGATCGTGTTTTGGAATCAAGTTTTTTTATGCCTGAAATTTTTAAAGGCGGAGAAGTTTTAGATTATGGCGGCGGTAGCCCGGTTTTATTCCAACACTTGTTTTGGTTTTTTGGACACCCTGAAGTTTATATTATTGCACTTCCAGCATTTGGAATTATTTCTGAGCTTATAAGTTGTCATGCTAGAAAAAATATTTTTGGTTACAACATGATGGTTTGGGCACTTATTGCTATTGCGGGCATAGCTTTTATTGTTTGGGCGCATCATATGTATGTTGCGGGCATGAACCCTTATCTGGGGTTCTTTTTTGCGACAACGACTTTGATTATTGCGGTGCCAACCGCGATAAAGGTTTATAACTGGGTCATTACTTTGTGGAACGCAAACATTAAAATGACGGTACCAATGCTCTACTGTTTGGCGTTTCTGATAACCTTTCTTATTGGTGGTCTCACTGGGCTTTTCCTTGGAAATGTTGCTGTAGATGTGCCGCTTTCAGACACCTATTTTGTCGTGGGTCATTTTCACATGGTGATGGCAGTATCACCAGTGTTGGCTCTTTATGGCGGGCTATACCATTGGTTCCCATCAGTTACCGGAAGAATGCTGGATGATCGTTTAGGTAAGATACATTTTTGGATTACTTTTGTGGGCACCTATCTGATTTACTTCCCTATGCACTATATAGGTTTTTTAGGTGTGCCAAGGCGTTATTATTCTAATGAACAATATGATTTTATTCCTCAATCAGTCAATGATCTCAATCAATTTATTACTGTTTGTGCATTAATTGTTGGGGCATCTCAATTTATTCTCTTGTACAACTTCGTTGTGAGTGCTGTCCGTGGTAAAAAAGCCGGCTCAAACCCATGGGAGGCCTGCACATTAGAGTGGCAAGCACTGGAATCGCCCCCAGGGCATGGTAACTGGGGAGACAAACTACCAGTGGTTTATAGGTGGCCCTATGATTATGGTCTGCCGGGTGCAACGGCTGATTTTGTTCCTCAAAACGTCCCTGATGAGCAAATTACTTAAACAAAAGCTATGAACAACATCACAAACAACGAAGAGCGCTTTATGGGGTTAACCCATGGACAAGTCTTTGTTTATACCTTGATGACTGTAATCTCGATACTGTTTTTATTTATCACCAATGCTTACTTGTTTAGAATGAACTTCGAAGACTGGAGGTCAGTGCCTGTTCCGTCTCTTTTATGGGTAAACACTGGCGTGTTAGTTTTGGCGAGTGTGGGTATGGCTTGGGCAAAAAGTGGTGCAGAAAAAACCAACCTACAAACTATAAAAGTTGGTTTAGCGGTGGGTGGTTTGTTTGCTGTTGTTTTTGTCTCTGGTCAAATATGGGCTTGGCAACAACTAACAGCGTCAGGGTTTTTCTTGGCTATAAATCCCGCAAACACGTTTTTTTATTTGATCACTGCGCTTCATGCTTTGCATGTTCTTGGTGGGGTAGTGGCATGGTTTTACGTAACCTTAAAAACATTTAAACAAGATGCGGTTATTTTAAAGCCTGAATCAATTGGTCTTCTTGGCGCCTATTGGCATTACATGCTTTTAGTTTGGATTATGCTGTTTGGGCTACTTTTAACCACTTAGAGAGGAATTTATGTCAACAAGTCAACCTGTTTCGTTTGAAAGCTCTGTCCCGGATAACTTAAAGGGATTGGTGGCGGATTGGTCATCTGATGTCCAAACCTTCAAGG
>Ga0208765_1001491_pt1 | contig 14057 bp, 14 predicted proteins | sample ETNtaG_2_FD_185783 | JGI IMG/M metagenome (GOLD analysis project Ga0208765, IMG submission 185783) | Marine microbial and viral communities from oxygen minimum zone, Eastern Pacific Ocean - ETNP201406SV203 (SPAdes) (version 2) | ecosystem: Environmental > Aquatic > Marine > Oceanic ... | reverse complement strand
CCCGACGGACCGTTCCGGGGCGTTCCCATGCTCATCAAGGACCTGTGGGCCACCGAAGCCGGGCAACCCCACCATGGCGGCGTCCAGGCCCTCAAGGACGCCGATTTCACCGCTGACGAAGATGCCAACCTGGTCACTCGGTACAAGGAGGCCGGGTTCGTGATCGTCGGCCGGACCAACACCCCGGAACTGGGCCTGGTGGCCACCACCGAGCCGACATCCACCGGTCCGTGCCGGAACCCGTGGAATACCGGGTACAGCACTGGTGGCTCGTCCGGAGGGGCGGCGGCCGCCGTGGCGACCGGCATGGTGCCAGCGGCCAACGCCAGTGACGGCGGCGGTTCGATCCGTATCCCGGCCGCCATGTGCGGCCTGGTCGGGCTCAAGCCTTCACGGGGACGGGTGTCCCAGGGGCCCCGCGAGGAGTGGAGCTTTTCCTGTCAGCACGTGGTCTGCCACACCATGCGCGACACAGCGACCATTTTGGATGCCTGCGCCATCCCGTTCCCAGGCGATGGCGTGGTGGCACCGGACCACGGACGACCCTACGCGGCGCAAGTCGACGTTGACCCGGGACACCTCCGCATCGGACTTATGGCCGACAACCACCGGGTGCCCACCCACGCCGATTGTGAAGAGGCAACCCGGCGGACCGCCGACCTGCTGTCCGACCTGGGCCACCAGGTGGTGGAGTCGCAACCCGAGGCATTCACCCAGCTCGGCCAGATGAACGACCTGGCGTGGGCCTTCACCGTTCACTGGTCGACCGGTGCCGTGGTAAGCCTGATGACCCTGGGCGAGCAACTGGGCCGGGAGGTCACCGCCGCCGACGTGGAGCCGGGAACCTGGTTCCTGGCCGAGCGCGGCCGAGACTGGACCGCCCCCGACTACCTCCGAGCCCAGGGGATCATCGGCCGCTGGCGCCGGAGTATGGCTGCCTGGTGGGAGGACTTCGACCTTCTGCTCACCCCGACCACCGCCCTGCCCCCACCGCGGCTCGGTGAGCTCACTCCCAGCGACGACGATCCGGCTCGGGGGTCCCGGGCGTCTATCCCCTACTCGCTATTTACCTCGCCGTTCAACACGTCAGGACAGCCGGCTATCTCTCTACCCCTCGGCTCCTCGGACGGCCTGCCTGTCGGGGTTCAGCTGGTTGCGGCCTACGGCCGGGAAGACCAACTGATGTCGGTAGGTGGCCAGTTGGAACGGACTGTGGAGTGGTCGACCGACCGGGCCCCTATTCACGCCTGAGGCAATCCGCGGGGACGCCGACGGTGGAGTCAAGCGTCCAGGACGCTCGTTCCGGCTCCTTCGAGGTCGACCACTGGAGGTTCGGTGGACCACGGGAAGTTGATCCACCTGTCGGTGTGACACCACACGTACTGGCAGTCGACCATTGATTGCGGCTTCTGGTAGAGCACCGCCTCTCGGACTTCGGCCACCTGGGCCAGCGCTGTCTCACGGACCAGGGCCAGGGTGTGGCCGGTGTCGGCCACGTCGTCGACGATCAGGATGCGCCTGTCACCTAGATCCACCCAATCGACGTATGGCGGGAGGATCACCGGAATGTCCAGTCGCTCATCGACCCCGGTGTAGTACTCCACGTTCATCACGTAGAGGTTCTTGACGGCCAGGGCGTAACCCAGAGAGCCGGCCACGAAGAGGCCACCCCGGGCGATGGACAGGATCATGTCGGGCCGGTAGCCGTCGTCGGCCACCATCTGGGCCAGCTCGCGCACCGCTGTCCCGTAGCGATCCCAGTTCATCTCCTCGCGTTCGGACACCGGCGCCTCCGTTTTCCGGTCGACGGTCCACACGGGCCGTCGGGGTGGGCGGGAACCTACCCCGTCGATCCCGTCCGGTCACCGCTCAGTCGTAGGTCCAGCAATAACCCTCCACCCCTCCTCCAAGATCCAGCATCCGGGCCGGGCCGTCGTCTGCCGCCACCTGAAGGCGGGAGGGGCCGGGCCACACGCCAACATCGAACCAATGCCCGATACTGGCAAGAACGAGTTCTGAGTCGAGTTCAGCCCGTCATGAGGACTAGGCCGAAGACCGTGTAGAGAACCATTACAGCAAACATCGGGTACTGACTTCGAAGCGCTGTAGCCGGTTGCCACAATTCAACGGACCTATCGTGGGCCACCAGCACGCCGGCCAGATGGCCGGAGATGATCGCCCCCAACTGGACCCAACCGACGGTTGTTGGGGACACAAGTGTCCAGTTCACGGCGTCAGAGGCAGTTCCAAAAAGATCCCAACCTCGCCCATAAGGGTCTGATGCCAGCACCCGAATCATCTGTCCTTCGAGAACGAGCATCGAGAAGTAGTGGGCCACGTGATAGCCGAGGAGGATCGGCAAGAGCGAATGTCCGAACTGGTCGGAAAAACCAGTTCTTCCTGTCAGCCGGTCGCCGAAGCGAGATGCCAGATGAAACAGGACCCCGACGAGGATGACCATCCAAAGAAGGCCGATCGTCCCTACGGCCGTGGATTCCCACCCAGAGCGTCCTGCCGATACCTCGCTCCAGAAGCGCGTACGAGACATACCGTCAAAAGCCGTTCCGCCAAGGACCACCAGCACGAGAGCCAGCTCGGATGGGCGCAGGTCGTCGACTACCGCACCGACTAGAGGCGGTCGAACAACTAACCGACCGCTGGGCCCCCGACCGATGGGCGAAAGGCGGGCTATCAGGGAAAACAGTGTGCCGAAACCCTCAGCGCTCCGGGCCACATCCCTACCCCACCGGTAGGAGATTCCAATGACGGTCAGTGTGTAACCGAGGGCCGCCCAGCCCAAAACCCGGGGCTGGGCTCCGTCGTGATAGACCAGTTCAAGCCACAGAAAAGCTGATACCGGAACAAGCGTCGCCCATCCATTAGCGAAGAAACTGGGTGGAACAGGCCGGTATTCAGGGTCTTCTCGATCCGATAGCCCGGCCAGCGTCTCCCATGGGCTAAGTGACGACCAGAACGGGCCTATGAGTACGGCCAAGAGTGGGATACCCACCCAGAACGCGACGTATACGACAACCGGAACAGCATTTGCCCCTGTGCCGTCCTGGCCGACCAGACCGGCCGTAATCACCACGACAAAGAGCGCCATCGTGATCCACCGGAGCGCCGGCACTACCCGCCACTGAACCCCAGCCGTCGTAGCCCCTAGTGGTCGACCGGCGGCCAGTGAGCGGAGCTGGGGCCGGCGCCAGAGCAACCCAAGAGCAACGAAAGAGAAGGCAAGGGCAACACCGGCCGACCACCCAGCTTGCCAAGCAGTGAGCGGGAGGTCGGTCCGACCACCTACTCCGTGAGCAAGCACTGTCATTACAGTCGAGGAGGGTGCGTCGGTCACGACACCTGCAACTCAAAAACCCGAAGGCCGCTACCGTGTAGTTCGGCTTCGAACACGCCGGGAATCGTTGCCGCCAAACGGAGAATGGCCCGGCTGCCCGGGTGGACTGCAACAGACATGTCGTAGATGTGCAGGTGGACCTCTTCGATCGTGTCGCTGTGGATCGCTACCTCGACTAGGTCGCCGACCGCCACCTTTAACCGAGGCGGACCACCCACCACCTCGCCGCCTACTAGGTCCACGTCAAACCGATGATCAACGACCATGCCGGCTCCGACCTCCACGGTTAGCGTCACCTCTGCCGCAACGGGCTTCCCGTCGACCACATAGTCACGATGGTCGTTGGAGGACAGTGCGGCTGCGATCACGTGTGATCCGCTGGAAAGACCAGTCAGCCGGTAGCGGGGATCAGAAATCATGGCTACCGAGGCGCCATCCACTGTGATGTGAACATGCCCCTGCCCTACGTGATGTTGTCGAGGAGGATTCACTGGTACTAGTTCCAACCCATCAACCGCAATCTCCAAATCCACGACACCAGGGCCCTCCGATGTCGCGGTCAAAGCCACGCTTGGCGGCTGGGCCAGCCCCGAGAGGTCCACGGAGCCACCGTGATTGTGGTTGTGGCTGCCCGAACTGGACCCTTCATGGCCAACTTCTTCATGACCAGCCCCGCTGTGTCCCGCTGATTCGTGAGTGCCTTGAACCGCCTCAGTCTCGTCGCCACAGCCCACAGTGCACGCCGTCAACGTGACAAGTGCGATCGTCGCGGCAATCAGCCGTGTCGCTCTCGAATCCATACCCTCCTCTTTACAAACCATCGAAGTGCCCTCCAGGCGTCGAACTATCGGCTGAAGAAGGGGCGCTCACCACACGTGGCGACGTATCCACGCGTGCATGGCGATCCCCGAGGCGACCCCTGCGTTAATGGACCTAGTTGACCCGTACTGGGCAATTGAGCACACCATCAGCGCTGCGTCACGTACCGCACGGGACAGGCCTGTTCCCTCCTGTCCGAAGACCAGTACGCATCTTTCAGGCAGGTCAGTCGTCTCCAGAGGAACGGATCCGGGAAGATTGTCGATCCCCACCAGGGGTAGGTCACGCCCGTCGGCCCACGCCACCAGATCATCCACCGTCGGATGGTGGATCACATGCTGGTAGCGGTCGGTGACCATGGCCCCCCGACGGTTCCAGTGGCGGCGACCCACGATGTGGACCTCGGCGGCCAAGAAAGCGTTGGCGTTACGGACCACTGTGCCGATGTTGAGGTCGTGTTCCCAGTTCTCCACCGCTACGTGGAAGGGGTGACGGCGACCGTCTAGGTCGGCCACGATGGCCTCTAGCGACCAGTACCGATAGCCGTCTACAACGTTGCGCCTGTCGCCACCCGCCAGCAACTCCGGATCCAACCGGGCGTCGTCCGGCCATGGCTCCGGGTGTGGTCCGACGCCCACCTCGTCGTGCACGGTCAGCCGACAGTCATCCAACGCCAACGGACGGCCTGCCATGAGGCGTCAGCCGTCGGTGCCCATCAGCTCGTCGTCGCTCGGGACCTCGACGCCCTCTACCCAGTACAGGTAGAGGCTGGCGATGACCTGATCAATGCCTTCGGCTTCGGCTTCGGCTTCGGCTTCGGCTTCGGCTTCGGCTTCGGCTTCAGCCAGTTCGACGGTGACCACGTTGCCGTTCACGTGGACTCCGGTGATTCCGCCTCGGTCGAAGAGGCGGCGGGCCAACTCGTCGGCCGGGGCGGCACCCAAGATCTCGTCACCGGCCTGGTAGCGCTCGTGGCCCATGCCGGTCAGGGCACGATTGGTCTCGTACCGGACGATCCCTGCCCGGGACGACGGCTTCTCGACGACGGTGATCGGCTGGCCCATAGGCCGGTGAGGCTAGCGGTCGTCGACGGAGACTCCGTGGCCCGCAACCCGGTCGGCCCGTTGGAGGAGTACGGCCAGCCCGATGGAGACAAGAGCCAGCATCGTGTGAACAGCCTTGAAGCCCGCCTCGTGCTCGGCGAACAGGAGGCCACCACCCCGCACAGCCCAAAAGACGATCGTCCACAGACAGAAGACCGACACCAGACGGGTCGAACCTAGGGGGCGCCGGTGCCAGAGACCGAGGGGCAGGGTGGCGACCAGGGCGGCTGCCACCAGAAAAACTCCAGCGACCAGGATCCCCCACGCCCGGGCCCCCGCGGTTAAACCGTCGTCTCCCAGCATGTTGCGGAGGCGGCCAACCCACACCACAGCCGTCCAGCCCACGAGGAGCCACAGGAGTCGAACAGTGCGCTGCACGGGCCGCACGGTAGCGACGCTGTGCCCAAATCGACGTGGGCCGGGTCAGAAGAGGCGGACCGGGGCGTCGGCCCGGTCCCGGGAAGGCTCCCCGACTGGGGGGAGGTCCGCCATGAACGACCAGGACCTCCGATGGTAGGTGGTGGCCCCTCGTTCTCGCAGGGCCGCCCTGTGTACTGGACTGGGGTAGCCCTTGGAGGCGGCGAACCCAAACCCTGGGAACCGCCGGTCGGCTTCCCGCAGGATCCGATCCCGGGTTACCTTGGCCACCACTGAGGCGGCGGCGATTGACAGGCTGATGGCATCCCCCCGCACGATGGTGCGTGCCCGGCCACCGCCCACAAAGTCCCAGCGGCCATCCAGGAGTACTTTGTCTACCTCCTGGCCCAAGCCATCAAGGGCTCGCCGGGCGGCCAGTCGCTGGGCCTCCGACATGCCGAGGTCGTCGCACTCATCGTTGGAGGCGTGCCCGACGGCCCACGCCTCTGCCCAGCCGGTGATCCGGTCGTAGAGCGCCTCTCGCTCTGGCTCGGTCAGCATCTTGGAGTCGCGGACACCGGTGATTCGCCGGGTCCGAGCGGGGACCACGGCGGCCACGGTCAGGGGCCCGGCCCAGGCGCCCTTTCCCACCTCGTCCATGCCAGCCACCACGGCGTGCCCGGCCTCCCACATCTGGCGTTCGGCGACCAGCCCCGGGGCCTTGCCACGGAGGGCCGCCCGCATGCGGTTCCGACCGGCCATGGGCCGACCCTAGAAGAACTCTCCCCCGTCGGGTGGGGACGCAGCTGCCGACCGGGGCGTAACCCAGCCGGCCGGGGCGGCCAGGAGGGTCTCGCCGATCGGCTCATCGGTCGAGAAGGCGGTGTCTAGTCCAGGGGCCCGGAGGACCACCGGGCGGTCGTCCCGCCGGTCCAGTTCCCACAGCAGGGCTGGCCGATCGCCGTGCCAACGCACGGCGTAGCCCAGGCGGCCGTAGGGAGTGGCCAAACCGTGAACTTCGATTCCTCCCCCCAGCCAGGTGTCGGGCACCTCGGTGAGGAGATCTAGACCGTCGACCGATTCCAAGGCCAAGCAGTTCGACAGGTCGCGCAGCATTGTCGTAGCCGGATCCGTCGGTGACAGGCTGACCAGAGCCGCCCCAGCTGCCACCTCCCTGGCATCAGCAGCCGACCGAGTATCCCCTCGGACGTCCAGCAGGTCGGCCAGTGCTCCGAGAGCACCCGCCACCTCGACTCGGTCGACCGGCTCCCGAACCAAGTCTTCCAGAGGTAGCCCCGACGGGCCTTCGAACCAAGCCGGATCTCGGTGGAGACGCCAGAGATGAGCAGCCGCCACCAACCGTTTGGCCACCGGATCCAATGTGGCAGCCAGCGTTTCCACGGCCTGCCTGCCCAGACCCCACCGGGCCAGCTCGACGGCACCAACGGCCGTCGGTTTGGCTAGTTGCAGGTCGACTAGGGCCCGGTGGACTCCGGCAGACAGCGCCCCGTCTGGAATGTCGACAGTGGCCGCATCGATCAAACGGGCCGCCCATCCGGCTGCTACCCGGTCTGCGTCGGGGAAGGAAGCCGATGGGTTCTCCACTAAGTCGGCGGCCGGTACGGCGAACCGCAGAGAGCCCCGATGGGGCAGTGGGACCACCAGGGCGCCCGCAGCGGCCCCGATCCGGCAGCGAACTGAACGGGGCTGCTCCACCTGCGTCCTCCCTCCGGAGACCATGGCCCACAGGTCCTCGGCGGCATCCACCAAGGCGTAACAGCCTGGTTCCCGGTCCACCACCACCGCCGTAGTCCCGTCGACTAACAGGCGCCGGCCGTCTGCGGACATCCGTCGGACCTGGCCGCCAGAAGCAGCCTGGACTGCCACAGCCACGGCCACCGGAACCGACGTCTCGTTGGCTAACTCGACGACCACCGCCGGCCCTATGGATCCCCGTCCCACAGCGGCCCAAGTAGTGGCCATCACGTCACCGCCGGAAACTCGCAGGCGTGTCTCGAGTACTGGTGCCACCCCCGGCCGAACCTGGCGCACTGCGGCCTCGGTGGACGGGTCGTACCAGCGGTCCTCGCCGCCTACCCACCACTCCACCCGGTGGCCGCTACCCAGCGGCTGCACGACGGACCGGGCGTCGACCACTGCCCGGAATCCGTCGTCGGTGCCCATCCGGGTTCCGACCTCCACGTGAGATGGGACGCGATGGGACCTCGAACGGTTACGGACCCGGAACATCAGGAGCCCGACACCTCGGGCCCGGCACGGCGGGTCATAAGCATCGACCAAGCCTCAATCGGCGGCCGACCCTCGTGGAACACCGACCGGACGCCTTCGGCCACTGGGACCTCGACGTCCGCCGCGGCGGCCAGGTCGCAGGCCACGACAGTCGCCCCCACCCCCTCGGCTACCTGAGACATCCCCATCAGTACGTCCTCCGGGGCAGCACCCCGGCCGACCTGCTCCCCGACCCAACGGTTGCGACTCTGAGCGCTCACACAAGTGGCCAGTACGTCGCCTAGCCCGGCCAGCCCCGCCAGGGTCATAGGGTCGCCCCCTAACGCCACCCCTAGGCGAGTCATCTCTGCCAGGCCCCGAGTAATGAGGGCTGCCCGGGCGTTGTCCCCGGTCTCTAGCCCTTCGGCTAATCCAGCGGCTAGGGCGATCACGTTCTTGAGGGCCCCACCCAGCTCACAACCGACTAGATCGTCGTTGGTGTAAACGCGGAGCCGATCGGTGGCCAGGAGCCCTTGGAGGACGATGGCAGTGTCGGGGTCGGTAGACGCCACCACTGTGGCCGCCGACCGCCCCTCCAAAATCTCGCGGGCCAAGTTTGGCCCAGTCAGGACGCCCACCGGTCGGCCGGGCAACACCTCGACCGCTATCTCCGACATTCGCAAGCCGGTCCCCTGCTCAAAGCCCTTGGCCAGGCTGACAACCGGCACCCCGTTACCGACGTGGGGGGCGGCCTGGCATAGCGCCCACCGAAAGCCCTTAGTGGGTACGCCCACCACCACCAGATCGGCCCCATCCACGGCAGCCGCCAAGTCGTCGGTGGCGTCCAGTGAGCTCGGCAGGGAGTAGCCCTCCAGGTAGCGACGATTGCCCCGTCCGGCGGCCACGTCGGCGGCCACGTCGGGCCGCCGGGACCACAGCACAGTCGGCACAACGGGAGCCAAAAGAGCGGCCACGGTGGTGCCCCAGGATCCGGCTCCTAGCACCGCAGCCCTCGTCACGCCGCCGGTCGACATGACGCCACCCTACGGGGCGACGCCCGGCCGTAGGGTGGCCCGATGACCGAATCAGTGGCCGTCCTGATCCCTGTGAAAGGCTTCGGCTCGGCTAAGGAGCGCCTCGTCGGAACCCTGGATGACGAAGCCCGGGCCGACCTGGCCCGTCGTATGGCCGAGGTCGTGATAGATGCTGCGGCCCCCCTTCCGGTCACCGTGACCTGCGACGACAATGAGGTGGAGACATGGGCCCGCAGCCGGGGTGTCGACGTGGTCCGTCCGGATCGCCCCGGCCTAAACCATGCCGTTGAGTTCGGGGTCGCAGTGCTGGCCGAACGCGGGGTGGACACGGTTGTAGTGGCCCACGCCGACCTTCCCCGGGCCACCCGCCTGGACCACTGCGCGGCGTTCGACGGAATCACTCTGGTCCCCGACCGCCATCACGACGGAACGCCGGTGGCTGTCGTCCCGGCCCGGGCTGGCTTCCGGTTCGCCTACGGTCCGGGCTCGTTCGCCGCCCACGTGGCCGAGGCCGAGCGGCTCGGTCTGCCGTGGCGCAGCCTCTTGGACCCTGACTTAGCCTGGGACGTGGACGGTCCCGAAGACCTGGTAGTGCTGGAGGGCTGAAGCCCGACCCCGTCGAGTCGGCCGTCCGGCGGTCAGCCTTGGCGACGGCGACCCCGAGAGGTTCTCGACCCGCCGCCGGTCGACGGCTCCCACCGGAATCGCCGGACGGCGACCAGGGCACCTAAAAGACCCCATGCGGCGATCCTGGCCAGCAGGCCTAGTTCCCAGGCCGAACCAGTCCGGAACGGATCGAAGCAAGCGTAGAAGGCCTCGACGAACGGCTTCAGCGGGAAGACGTCGCCGGCAACATCCATCCAGCGGACTGGATCGGGGACCACGACGAACACGTTCGAGATGAAGGCCAACGGCAGGATGGTGGCGTTGGCCAACGCCGGGGCCGACTGCCCGGACGGCGTGACCGCTGCCAGGGCGAGACCCAGCAGGCAGAATGACGCCACCCCCACTACGAAGGTGACTATGGCCGCCGGGATCCTGTCTGCCTCCATCTCGAGGCCGTAGAGCCCGAAGCCCACGGCGAGCATGATCAACGAGCCGAACAGGGCGATGAGGACGCCGGAGCCGACTACCCCGCCCATGTATACCCATCGGGGAAGGGGCGTACTCCGAATCCGCATGAGGACCCCCTCGTCCCGGTAGATCGCCGTGACGATCCCGATGTTCGTGTAAGTGGCCGACACGGCGGTGAACACGGCTAGGGCCGGGGCGTAGAACTGTGCGGCGGCGACTACTTGACCGGCGGCTGGATCGACGTCGTCGAAGATGGCCCCGAAGAGGAGCAGAAACATCAGGGGGAAGGCCAGGGTGAAAAACGCCGAGATCGCCGTTCGCCGGAACAGGCGATTCTGGTAGCCGATCTGTCGGGCCAGCAACTGAGCCGAAGAGGGAAAGCGGTCAGCCATTGTCGGTCGCCTCGGGTTCTGAGTCCTTCTCCTCGTCGTCTTGGGAAATGAGGTCCAGGTAGATGTCCTCCAGGGTGGGTCTGCTGACCTCCAAGCCCTCGAGGGCCGCCTCTCGTTCCACCGCCCACCCGGTGAGATGATGGAGGTCGACGGTCGGGGCTGGGGTCCAGACCTCCAACAACCCGTTGCGCACCGAGGACCGACCCACTAGCCGGCCCAGCAGGTCGACGACCGTGCCACTCTCCTCTACCGGGAACCGGACTCGGATTAGCGATTCTCGGTCTGCGTCGCCCCGCAGTTCCGCCGGTGTGCCGCTGGCAACTACCCGGCCCCCAACGATGACCAGCACGCGGTCGGCCAGCGCCTCGACCTCGTCCATGTAGTGGCTGGTCAACAGGATCGTCTTGCCCAGGGACCGTAGGCCGTCAACCACCGCCCACGCCTGGCGACGGGCCGACGGGTCGAAGCCGGTAGTGGGCTCATCTAGGAACAACAGATCCGGGTCGCCGATGAGGCCGGTAGCCAGGTCGATCCGGCGCTTCTGACCCCCGGAAAGACGGTGGGTCCGTCGGTCACCTAGCCCGTCGAGGCCAACGAGGGCCAGTACCTCGCCCACCGGAAGACGACGTGAGTAACAGGCGCCGTAATGCTCCAGCACCTCGCGTACCGTCAGCTCCCGTTCGATCCCTACCTCCTGGAGGACGATCCCGATACGGTCCCGAAGTTCCCGATGGTCGTCTCCGGGATCCCGACCCAGCACGTCGACCGCGCCGCTGTCCCGGCTCCGGTGGCCCTCGAGGATCTCCAGCGTGGTCGACTTGCCAGCCCCGTTCGGCCCAAGCAGGGCAAACACCTCGCCGTGCTCCACGGTGAACGAGAGGTCATCCACGGCCACCACGTCCCCGTAGGACTTAGACAGGCCGGAGACGGCGACGGCGGGCACGGCGGCGAATCTACCCGTCCATCGTCACCGGCTAACGGGGCTGGGTTCCACGATCCACGCCTGCCAGACTGCGCAGCTATGGAAACTGTGAGCTTTGAACACATGGTGAACGGCACCGCCGAGGACTACGAGTTGCTGGGCCGAGAACTAGCCGTGCACAAGGCAGCCCATCTGGCCGACCACCTGCTGGACACGCTGAGGGCCATGGCCGGACCCACCCTCGGCTACCCGGTGGACCGCTTCCACCACTCCCTCCAGAGTGCAACCCGGGCGCTACGCAACGGTGAGGACAACGAGATGGTAGTAGCCGCCCTCTTCCACGACGTGGGCGACCCCATCGCCCCGGAGAACCACAGCGCGGTGGCTGCCGACATCCTCCGCCCCTACGTGGGCGACCGGACCCACTGGATCGTCCGGCACCACGGCCTATTCCAGGGGTATTACTACTTCCACCATCTGGGCGCCGACCCGAACGCCCGAGACCAGTTCCGGGAACACGAGTGGTTCGACGACTGTGCTGCCTTCTGCGCCGAGTACGACCAGAACTGCTTTGAACGGAACTACGACGAGATGGCCTTGGAGGAGTTCGAGCCCCTGGTCCGAGAAGTCTTCGCTCGTCAGTCTCGCTTCCCATTCCCGTCGATGGTCTTGGCCTGACGGACCACCCCGGCGGGGTCAGGGCTCCAGGACCACCTTGATGGCCCCGGCCTTCCGGTCGGCGGCCACCCGGAAGGCCTCCTCGGCGTCGTCAAGCCCAAACCGGTGGGTGACCACGGCGCTGACCAGTTCCGGGACGGCGGCCAGCAAGGCGGCTGCCTCATCTGTCTCCCGTACGTCGGGTCCGTGGCGCCCCGAGCACCCGTACATGGACGAGGGCTGGAGCCGAACCTCTTTGAGGAACATGGACATGACGTTGGGTAGGGCGACTCCATCCCAGTAGACGCCGGGGATGGCTACCGTGCCGCCCGGTCGGGCACGGTCGATGGCCGTCGCCAGAGCTCCCTCGGTGCCGGCCGCTTCAACCACCACGTCGTACTCCCCGGTAGCCGCTGTCCCGGCCCCCAGACGCTCCCCGGCCTCTACCTGGTGGGGGTGCCTCGCCGACAGGTCCACTTCGGCTCCGGCGTGGCGGGCTGCCGCCACGGCAGTCAGTCCTATGGTGCCTCCGCCCACTACCAGTACCCGGTTGCCCGCTTCCACGCCCCCGACGTGGACGGCATGGATCGAGACGGCAATCGGCTCCACCAAGCAGGCGTCACCCACCGGAATTCGGTCGTCGAGGGCCACCAGACAGGACGGGTCCACCACCAGGCGGTCGGCCATTCCGCCGTCCCGGCCGATGCCGTAGAGAACCATCGACCGACACTGCTGCGCGGCGCCCACCGAGCACCGATCGCAGGTCCCGCAGGCCACTGTGGGCTGGATGGCCACCGGCGTTCCGTCGGCCAGGCGTCCCGCCACCTCGTGTCCGAACGTGCCCGGAAGGCCGAACCCGGCCATGTGGAGGTCGGATCCACAGATCCCGGCCGAGGCCACCTCAACTAGTACGCCGTCGCTGTCGGGTTCCGGAACCTCGACGACCCGAAACGCACCATCCACCGTCCGGACCGCTCGCACAACGCCTCCCCTCGAGTCACGACCGTGGCGGGCCCACACCCGCTTCCCCCCAATCGCAGGCCCGACCGTACGATCCGCCCATGTTGAGAGACCAGCCGCGGAGTATCGACCTGCTGGACGGTGATTTTTACGTCAACGATCCCTACCCCACCTACGCCTGGTTGCGCGAGCACGACCCGGTGCACCGCGACACCGTGAACGACCTGTGGGGCATCTCCCGTTATGACGATGTCGTGGCCATCGAGCGCGACAAGGAGACCTTCGTCTCCTCGGGAACCGAGCGGGGCTACCGGCCCAACATCCCGGCGGACCGTTCGATCATCGGTCTGGACGACCCCCATCACACGCTGCGTCGCAATGTGGTGTCGCGTCGCTTCACCCCACGGGCCACCAGCCGGTGGGAGGATCATGTCCGCGGCGTGGTCACCGGCCTGCTGGACGACGTGCTAGCCGGCGGACAATCCGAAGTGGTCGGCGAGTTGGCGGCACCCCTCCCGGCCCAGATGATCGGCCTCCTGCTCGGGTTCCCGGCCGAGATGTGGCCGAAGCTCCAGGAGTGGTCGGAACGGACCATTGCTCTGGGCGGCGGCCCCCGCTACCACGACCAGTCGGGGATCGCAGCCGCCATGGAGTTCGCTGGTGCCTGCGCCGAACTCTACGAGTCCAAGAGGCCCGGGGTCACCGACGGCTGTCCCATGGACGACGTCATGTCAGTCTGGATCGACCGCCAGCGCGAGGGCATGGAAGGCCACGAATTCGGCCTGAGCGAGATCATCTCCGACTGCTTGCTCCTCCTGGACGGCGGAGCCGAGACGACGCGGACGGTGCTTGCCCGCACCATGGTGGAACTGGCTCGACAACCCGACCAATGGGCCCTATTGCGCGAGGGTGCCAACCTGACCGTGGCTACCGAGGAATTCATTCGCTGGGTGACGCCTATCCACAACATGTGCCGGACGGCAGCTACCGACACCGAAGTAGCCGGTACCACTGTCCGAGCCGGCGACCAGGTGGTTCTCATGTACTCGTCGGCTAACCGGGATCCGGCCCACTTCGCCGATCCGGAGACCTTCGACGTCACCCGGTCGCCCAACCACCACCTGGCCTTCGGGTTCGGAACCCACTTCTGCCTTGGGG
>Ga0208765_1001484_pt1 | contig 14097 bp, 15 predicted proteins | sample ETNtaG_2_FD_185783 | JGI IMG/M metagenome (GOLD analysis project Ga0208765, IMG submission 185783) | Marine microbial and viral communities from oxygen minimum zone, Eastern Pacific Ocean - ETNP201406SV203 (SPAdes) (version 2) | ecosystem: Environmental > Aquatic > Marine > Oceanic ... | reverse complement strand
CCATCCAAGAACATCTCTAGTTTCTCCTGATGCTTTCCCCCATCATTCCCCCCGGTTCCAAAATACTCGTGAATCATTTGCCACGATGATCCGTTATCGGACAACACCCCGTCGCAGTCGAAAACCACAGCCCTAATCATCTGAAACGCTCCAATTCAAGGAAGACGGCTATTAATTGGGCAGGTGGCTTGATTTGTCTGATTCCACAGGACCCTTCATGGAGGATCAAGGAGAGTCCAACCGTGCTATCAAGGTAAAGATGCTAATGTTCGGACCACTGGCTGAGAAAATGGGAACTAGGGAAATTGATGTCTCACTCATAGACGGCACTTCCCTGAATGACCTAGCAATGCAATTTGAACTAGTAGAAATGCTCTCCTCGGGGCTAAGGGTAGCAGTTGACGGGCATCTCGAAACGGATCTCTCAAGATTGCTCCATGACGCGGCCGAAGTGGCCTTCCTGCCCCCAGTTTCTGGTGGTTGACCGATAAAGATGCCAAAGCATTTGAAGAAGGGCCTCACACAACGCTCTGATAGCATGGCACTGGGCTCAACAGAAATCGTCATCTTGGTGGTCTTCGGCATCTTCCTTTTCGGAGCCAATAAGATACCACAACTGGCAAGGGGGGTTGGTCGAGCCAAGGGCGAGTTTCACATGGGGATGAAAGAGGCTTCAGAGATGTCTGCAATTGAGGATATGGACAGAGGGGGGATGACAGACGAAGTCTCCTCGGAGCAAGAGTGACTACTTCTTCTTGACCGATCTCAATTCAGATCCGCATTCAACGCATCTTCCTAATTCCTCGCTTGCAGGTCTGGTTTTCTCCGAACCAACTGCTACGGTTCCACAACCCCGGCACCTAATTTCCCAATTCCAGACCTCTGAGATTCCTTCGGATTCTACGGAAGACCACCTGATGCCAACTGAACTACAGAGGTTTTGTAGCCTGTAGTCATCGGTGTGCATGTGCCCTTCCAACTCGATTGCGAGGGCGAATAGGTGCAAATCGGTCTCTGAGAGGCCATCCAAATCCCCAGTATTTCTTGCGATAATGGTTGATTCTTGCACTGACTTGGGTGAAGGTGAACTCCAATTCACCCTTACTGCTTCTATTGACAACATTCTTTCGGGCGCAATTCGCTCTACTTCGGACCTCTGGCTATTGACCACAAAACCCCCCTCCAATGCATCTATTGGCCAATTAATTAGTGCCGAAGTGTCAAGAATGTTGGGTCTAGACATGGAATAGTCCCCCAGAGGCGATTAGAGTTCTGTTATCGGTTTTGCCCACGGCGGAATGAAGTAATGGTTATGCCATCACCTTTCGACGAATCATCATGCTCGAGCAGATAACTGCCTCTGTTGTTGACTGGGGGAGCGGGTTCGGACTTGCCGGACTTGCTGTGGTTTCTGCCACGGAGGCAGCACTCCAACCAGTCCCACCCGACCTTCTTGTCATCCCTATGTCACTTGATTCAAACAGTGAGTTCGAGCTTCTGGCGATCTTCTTGGTTGCCACACTGTTTAGCGTCATAGGGTCATTGGGGGGGTATGCAATCGGACTTTACGCCGGAAGGCCGGTGGTCGAGAAACTTGCAAAACCCTCACTATCTAGGAAGCTCGATGAACTGATTTCGAGGTACGGGGATGCCGGTGTTTTCATCGCTGCAGTCTCCCCAATTCCATACAAACTCCTGGCATGGATGGCAGGAGCCGGAAGAATGGATATTCGCACTTTCATTTCAGCTGGTATTTTTGGAAGGGGCATCAGATTCGGAATGGAGGTGCTGATTGTTGGGTACTGGGGGGAAGAATTTGTCCAGATGCTCGAAGAGCCCCTATTCTGGATTGTAGTTGGTGTGTTTTCAGTCGTGTTATTCGTACCATTGAACCATTGGTGGAATGATTTGGATCGCCCAGTAGACGAGCATCCACAATAGAACTGATTATGAGAAAGTAGCAACTCGGAAATATGCCGCTCCTGTGGTGTAGTTCGGTCCATCATTCCGGGTTTTCATCCCGGCGACCCGGGTTCAAATCCCGGCAGGAGCACCATTTTTGAAACAAACATCACCTAACCGGCATCACACGCGACTTGAAATCACATCACCATCTGGCAGTATTGGGTGTTGACGTGCCACTGGACGTAGAATCTATTCGTGCCGACTTCCCAATTCTAAGCAGGAAACTTCCAAACGGGAAGCAATTGGTCTACTTCGATAACGCAGCAACATCTCAGAAGCCACAGTGCGTGATTGATGCAATGTCGGAATACTACAGCGAGTACAATTCGAATGCCCACAGGGCAAACCACACTCTGGCCGATGAGGCGACCACTGCCTTGGAAAACGCTAGGAGATCCATTTCGAATTACTTCGGGACCTCTCCCGATCAGATGGTTTACACCAGCGGTGCTACTGAGGCGATCAACCTTGTTTCGTATGCATGGGCTAGGGAGAACCTCTCTACCGACGATGTGATAGTTCTAACCGAGATGGAACATCATGCTGATATTGTCCCCTGGCAGCAACTATCGAAGGAGAAAGGGGTCGAAGTCAGGTATGTACCGATAGACACCAATTCATTCTCTCTCGACATGGATGCCTTCGAGATCGCCGTTGACGGGGCATCATTGGTCTGCGTGGTCCACACTAGCAACGTTCTTGGAATTAGGAACCCAATTGAGAGAATCATCGAACTATCCCACTCCCAGGGTGCAAGGGTTCTGCTTGATTGTGCCCAGGGAGCTCCTCACGAGAGAATCAGATTCGATGATTCTGGAGTCGATTTTGTGGCAATTTCTGCTCATAAGATGGGGGGTCCTACCGGGATAGGGTGCCTCCTTGTGAAGAAAGACGCCATGAGTCAGATGGGCCCTTTCATGACCGGTGGTTCGATGATCAAGACAGTCAGTATTGACGGTTCGACCTTCCAAGAGGGCCATGCATTGTTTGAGACGGGGACGCCTAGGATAGCAGAGGCAATAGGTTGGGGCGCTGCAGTAGAATGGCTGGAGAGGTTCGACATGAAAGAAGTTCATTCCCATATCAACAAGATAGCCTCATGGACCGCTGAGAGAATTTCTTCGATTGAAGGGATCACAGTTTATGGGGATCCAAGCAGAAGCGATAGCAGTGGGGCCGTCTCCTTCCTTCATGACTCAATACAGTCCCAGGACCTAGCCCTCCTACTCGACGAAGGGGGGTTCGCTGTCAGGACGGGCCATCATTGCGCTCAACCCCTGATGGATGCGCTCGGGGTCCCTTCCACAAACAGGGCCTCATTCTGGCTTTACAACACCATGGACGAGGCAGAGGCCTTCGTAAATCATCTGGACTATGTTGTAGGCAGATTTTCAGACAAGTGATGAGCACTTTCAAGTCGGATAGTCTCGACGCCATTTCATGACTGAGTCTAGGGACTGGCCCGCGAAGCTCGACCCAATAGTGGAGGAGTTCTCGGCCTGCTTTGACTCAATGGAGAGGTATGAGCTTCTGTTCCAATATGCGAAAAGAAACCCCTCGCCATTGCCTCCAGAGGAATGGGACGAAGGCAACCAGGTTCACGGCTGCCAATCCCGAGCACATGTTTCCTGCTCCCTTGACGAGGAGGGAAATTTCATCCTCAGAGGGGGTGCCGATGCCCAGATAGTACAGGGATTGATGGCAATAACATCCATCGCAGTAAATGGGATGACTCCTTCCTATGTGTCAGCAATGTCCCCAGTTTTCGCAGAGGAGATGGGAATCAGGTCATCCCTCACCCCCAGTAGGGCCAATGGATTCCTGAATATGTTCAAGAGGGTCAAGGACGAGGCCACCATACTTTCCGGAGGGCAATAGATTGACCAACGAATCCGCAGTTATGGCATCTCTATCCAATGTGGAGGATCCCGAATTGAAACTAAAGGTGACCGATCTGGGACTTATTTACTCTGTAAGGATAGAATCGATGCATGTGGAGGTGGATATGACTCTGACAAGCCCCGGTTGTCCCGTTGCACCCGAGTTGATGGCTGCGGTACATAGGGCCGCACTAGCAACGGATGGGATAGAAACCGCCCATGTAAATCTGACATTCTCCCCACCTTGGGACCCTCGCGTCCATGCCTCAGAGGACGCCAAGTTCGAGATGGGAATCTTTGACTAATCTGCCTGCCATTCCGCTGCTCTCAATGTATTCCTCATCAGCATGGCTATGGTCATCGGACCTACTCCCCCGGGGACGGGAGTCAACCACCCTGCGATCTCGGACACCTCTGGCGAAACATCACCTGCTAGCCTACCCTCAACTCTTGATATCCCGACGTCAATCACAAAGGCGCCAGGCTTAACCCAATGTGCCCCAACCATGTGAGCAGATCCTACGGCCGCAACTAGTATGTCCGCCTCACTGCAAATCGCCTCTATATCGGCAGTCCTAGAATGCGCGATCGTAACCGTAGTATCACTCCCCTTCTGCGCTAACATCAACGCCATAGGCATTCCAACTATCCTGGATCGTCCAAGAACCACTGCTCTGGAACCCTCGATATTCACACCACTGGCCTCTAGAATTCGCATTACCCCAGAGGGGGTGCATGGGAGCAAACCCCCCGAATCGCCTTGAACTAGGCGTCCAAGGTTCACTGGGTGAAAACCGTCAACGTCCTTTTGAGGAAGTATGGAGGATGCTATGGCCAACTCGTCTACTCCTTTCGGCGCAGGGCTCTGGACTAGGATTCCGTGGATGCTAGAATCAGAATTCAGTCGTTCAACAACTTCGACAATTTCCTCCAGAGTCGAGGTTGCGGTCATGTCCACCCTAGTGCTTAGTATCCCACAACGCTCACACGCCCTCTCCTTGTTTCTGACATATACGTGACTCGCTGGGTCATCCCCTGCGATTACAACTGCAAGTCGGGGCTCAACACCCCTTTCTTTCAGTGCTGACACTTCGATGGCCACTTCTCTCTGAATATCCAAGCTGAGGGATTTGCCATCAAAGATATGTGCGCTCACATCAGGTCGTAAGTCACTAGGCATTTGACGATTGGCTCAAATCGGAGTCCAGAAACCCAGAGCTCTAGCCACGCACCAACCTGACCACCCCTCGAATACTGCAAAGGCCCCTCCTGCCACAAGTCCTGCAGGGATTAGCCAAGCCATCCAAATCCCTATGTCAACGATGAGTAGCATACCGGATAACACGATTCCTGTAATAATGCCGTAAATCCCATACTTCAGCCTATATGCCTTGCCCCTAGCATCGATATTGCACTCAAAGGCCACGAATCTCTCGGATTCGGCATTACTAAAAAAGGCGATTCTCAGTATGCTATCACTGCTTCAGAAATGGCATCATCAAGATTATCTGGAGCCCCAGGAGGGATTTGAACCCCCGGCCGTCTGATTACAAATCAGATGCTCTACCGAGCTGAGCTACTGAGGCGTGCTTCTGGCTACCCCGCTCTCCACTTGAACCCTGCACATGTCTAATCTCCTCAATAGTGCTGATATCCAACCTCATCGTCCAAGACGCATGAGCGTGCTTCCCGGAGTATCGAATCGTCGACTAAATGTCGTGATTTCCGCTTGGATCTGTATAGCATTGGGGGCCGGCCTTATTCTCTACGATAATTCCATGTTCGCCATGTCAATATCCGCCCCATTGTCCATTGGGGGGCTTATTCTGCTAATCCTCGGACTCTCAATGGATTACGAAGACGGAAAAACAGAGTCCACGCATGAGTCTTGGACACCAAGCGCCTCATTCATGCCCGATGCTGGACGAGCAATGTTCAGAATAGACACTACTCTTGAAGAACCGGTCAGAACTTCGATATTGTGTGGAAGATGCGCAAATATCGTTTGGGTCGAAGGAAAAAAGCCAAGCCATTTCACTTGCCCATCATGTGGCACGGAACTATGGGAATCCGAGGAAGAATGAAACGGGGAAACATGAGGTCTCGGCAATCGTCAAGTGTCGATTACTTCTGGAATGGCCGGAGAGGCAGGAATGAATCTGGGTAACAATGAGCGGAGAATGCTCAAGGGGATGCTATCCGAGCCAGAAGAGGAATGGTCCCTAGATCAACTCCTGTCAGTTACAGGATGGGATGACCAAGTCCACGTCGCTGGAGCAGGCAAGGGCCTGCAGGAGGCAGGAATGGTGGTGATCGAGGAATCGACTTCTAGGTTCGTCACCCTTGGCTCAGAGGGCAAAAAGGCAGCAGAGGGCGGACTTCTCGAATCAAGGCTCTGGGATTGGATAAGAAACGAGAAAGAGGATCAGAGGAACATGGGTTCTCTAATGTCCTCGGGATTCGATAGAGGTGAATCCGGACCAGGGATTGGGATACTGAAGGGATTGGGGGTAGACATAGTGTCCGGAAATCTGGTTTTCTCCAATGAGGAGGAAATCTCGAAGGAAATAGATCGGAGGGCAGATTTCATCAATTCGATATCCAATGCCCCGGTACAATCCTCAGCTCTAGACGAAGAGATGATTTCTCACTTCTCGTCCCGCAGCGGTCTGCTTGAATTCGAAGAGACCACCACACGAACTTGGAAGCTAACAAAGTCCGGCTCATCAGTAGACCAATCAGCACTGGTGGAGAATCAATTGATCGGGGAACTGACTCCTGAAATGCTCCAGACGGACTCTTGGTTAGAGGGGGTGTTCAAGCCCTTCGATGTCCAAGCACCAGCACCAACTCCAACAGGGGGGCGCCGTCATCCAATGCAGTCACTAATCGAACGGATCCGGTCGGTTTTCCTCGAGATGGGGTTCTCAGAGATAGATGGCGACTATGTGCAGTCGGCAGGTTGGAACATGGACTCCTTGTTCATCCCGCAATCACATCCAGCTAGGACAATGCAGGACACATTCTACCTCGACAAGCCTAGCAAAGTCGAGGTCGAAGGCCCCTACTTGGACCTCTGGGCCAGGGTCCACGAGCACGGTCACGATACTGGAAGCAAGGGGTGGGGGGGGAAATTCGACAGAGACGAGTCACAGAGGGCCCTGCTAAGGACCCACACCACCGTGAACACAGTGAGGCACATCGCAGATAACCCAAGTAAGCCATCGCGAGTCTTCGGGATCGGAAGGGTGTTCCGACAGGAGACGATTGACAGGACTCACATGCCAGAGTTCCACCAGATCGAGGGGATCATACACGAGCCAGATGCAAACCTCCCCATGCTGATATCAACTCTCAAGACGTTCTATGCAAAGATGGGATACCCTGACGTGAGGGTCAGGCCAGCTTACTTCCCATACACCGAGCCGAGCGCCGAGGTCGACATCCTCTGGAAGGGGGAGTGGCTGGAGCTTGGCGGTTCGGGAATCTTCAGGCCTGAAGTAACCGAGCCACTTGGTACCGAGTGGCCCGTATGCGCTTGGGGTATGGGCCTCGAGAGGCTCGCGATGCTCATACTGGGGCTGGATGACATCCGTCAGCTCTACCAGCCAGATCTCGAGAGGCTGAGGAAGATGCCACTGCTCTGATTGCTGATGCAGCAACAAACAACAGTGCTAGCCCCAATGCTGCTGATAATTCCCCCCCTCCTACTCCTATATCTCCGATTGAGGGTATGACAAGATTTCCCGAGGAATCCATCTGACCGCCTCCACAGCCCTCGGGAGGGGGTCCTATGCCAGGGCCCCACGTCTCTCCATGGCCAGAGCAGTCGGGGTCCCCTCCGTTGTCCCCCCCTCCTGATTCTACGACTCCTCTGTAGCAATTGATGAAGTAAGGGAAACCTATTCCTCCTTCTCCATTCTCCCATGTCGTGTGGTAATGGTAAACCCCATCCGGATAGTCAGGGGTGACTCCAAATTGACCATTGCATGAATCCAAATCACCCAGTCCAGAGACATACTCGTAGTCGTCAATGCCATTGTAGCCAGTCTCGCCGTCCTTGAGTCTGTACGACGAGGTCATTTCAGAAACCATCCCATCAGCATCCCAACCGACGAATCCATAGATGGGATATCCATCTAGGGCGAAACCAACGATTGGTGAATGACTGGTGACGTTTCTCGACGAATCAATGCTATAGTCAGCCCAGGTTCCCCCATTTTCCTCCTCTGGGTGCCAATGCATACAGTTTGAATCTGCGTGGTAGTGGTATTCTCCTCCGGGACCAGAGTGGGCATGACAGATCCCTAGCCACACATGCTGCCGATCTTCCTCGTACGCACCCTCTTGACCTGCAACGGCATCTCCGCCGGGCCCGTCCTCTGGTCCGAAGATGGGTACCCCATTTGCCGCGAAGGCCACAGCGCCCCTCTCCGGGGCCATGGTGCAACCATCGGTCGAAACGGAGGGATTGCACTCTGTCTGGTTGGTAGGCTCTAGAGGAATTGTCCACACATGCTCCTGTGCGCTTGTGCAGCAGCCCGGGCCGGATTCGAGATCGTGGTTCGGAAGGCCATTGGAGGCCACCTCTATGTGAGTCTCGTTCGTTGTGAAGCTGAGTTGGCACAAATGGTTGTCGAATCCGCTGGTGTTGTAGTCATCCACGCCGGTAGAATTCCCATCATCGCAAAGGAGAACGTCATGCCACCACTCTTCGAGGGTCGGGATAGTATCATTCTTTCCGCTCCCGTTCTGGTCGCCTGTGCTCCCGTTCTGGTCGCCTGCGCTCCCGTTCCCTTGTGGATCCGAACCCTGATCCTCGTTATTTTCCACATCGTCCTCATTCTCGATACTTTCTTCCACTATCGATATCAGCGCAATCCATGAGGTCCTCTGCCCTTTTTCATCTTCAGCAGAGATCCTAATCTTGTGGAAACCAGCATCAAGATCCGAGATCGTCACCACGACAAATTTACTCTCCAAACCATTGTCATCGTAACGCAATGTGAACTCCGTTCCGACAGGATTGTCATTCACGCTGACTTCTACAATCACCGTTTGCAGGGACTCATCTAGCAACTCTACCTCTATTCTATCAATATCGCCCTTGGTAATCGTCTCGGGAATCGAATCGTGGTCTTCCAATATCGGAGGAAGATCCTCTGGACCATCTTCCTCTGCCTCCAAACAACCCGATAGGGCAGAACCGATCATTATCGCGGCCAGGAAAACTACAGTCCCCCTGCCTCTTACTTCGATTCGCATGGAAGTAAATTACTTGCAATGGCATATAGTTAGAACTTGCAATCGATCACAAAAACTCGCAATTACTCATCCGCGAGACTCTTGACGTCCTGTAGGAAATCGTTCACATCCCAGTGAATGCCAGAGTACGCCACTCTCTTCCTCTGGTCCTTGTCGATGATGAAAGTCACAGTCGAATGGCCAATCTCGTACTCGCCGAGGCTCTCCTCATGTGGGTCGGTGTGGTTCGAAGAGTGCGATGAGCTGCCCTCGGAAACGCACGTCAACCAGTCATCTCCCGGCCGCTCCCAACCTTGGTCACACATGCAGTGGGAGCCGGAACCGGTCCCCATCACCCATCCCCTCCCATTGCAGTCCACACCTGGGGGGATCATGCTGATGTTGGCATTGCTTGCAATCCATGCCAGATGAGTGTCGATGCCGACTTCGATTCCAGATATCTCCCCTTCGACCAGTTCCCATGCTTCATTAGAGATATTCCAGGAGTGAAGATTCCACCCCCATGTGTCGTCAGATGTCCAATTTCCGATGGTCCCATTGTCCATGTCATAATGCACCCCTGAGTTATCAATCAGGGCGGACGAGGCGAAATCACCACCATCCTCGAAGCAGGTTAGGTTGAATGGGTCCTGACAGGGGTTGTCAGACGCCACAGAGGAGTTGTCGGGAAACAAAACCGCGAATCTAACTTCCGCCTCCTCTGGGGGGAGGCTGTTTGCTATGTGCTCGGCATCCACCACAACGTTCCAATCATCCCAGACCGCTTGAATCGCGGAACCTCGCTCGTGAGTCAGATGGTCCCACTCGTAGCCCCTGGCAGAAGTCCACTCCAGAAGGTGGGCCGCTGTGTCCCTAGCCGGATCAATAGTGATCGAGACGAATTCAATCATCTCGGCATGCTCCCCCAAATTCTGGTTCACATAGTCGAGGTTGGAGGAGATGATCAGACAAACGTCAGGGCAGGAGGTGTAGATGAATGCGACTACAACGACCTTCCCATCGAAATCAGATAGCGAAATCTCCTCGCCGAATTGGTTCTCAAGCGTGAAGCCCGGGGCGTCGGGGGGATCCCTGTACTCAGTACCCAGAATCTCCAGGTCATCGGAACCTGAGCATCCGGCCAGCAGGAAACACAACACCAGCAGTACGGCCTTGGATGAATCTCCCATATCTCCCCTCCCTTAACGAGGATATTTCACTCTTCTTCAACTAGGCTCAAGATGTCTTCAAGGACCAGTTCAGGGTTCCAGTCAGTATCTCCCCACCAGACTCTCTGATTCATATCCTTGTCCACGATTATAGTTCCCGTCGTGTGATCGACCCAGTAGTCCAGAGGATGATGGTTCGTGACAACCTCACCATCGGGTTGCTGAGTGTCCTTCCCACAGCCGTTGTTGTCAACCCCCTCTCCCTCTGGAGTGTCCGGACAACTATCGAATCCATCGGCAACCCCGTCATTGTCAAGGTCAGTGTCGTAAGTCGCAAGTCCAACGTCGAAGTTCATCCACACCGGTTCCAAGTCCTCCACACTCCCAGTTAGATGCGGCCAACTAAGCCCCCTGACGTCGGCGTAGTTCCCGAGTACGCTCGAGTTGTCGGTCCATGGGTCCACTGTTACGGTGATGATCTGCACAGAGGTTCCGTGAAGGTCACCGAGTTCCTGTGCAATAAAGGCTAGATTGGCGCTGACTACCGGACAGATGTCTGGGCATCTGGTGAAAAGGAATGCTACTACGACCACCTGTCCCTCGAATTGGGACATGGCGACATACTCGCCGCTTTCATCAATCAGGACGAACTCGTTTACTGCAATTGGGGGGTTGATGTCCTCCCCATAGAATTCGTCTGCCTCTCCTCCAGAAAGGCAACCTGGAGTCATTACCAGGGTGAAAGCGACGATCAGAGCAATCGCCCTATTCATCACTCTCCCTCCTAATTAACCAGACTAATGCCGAACAAGTCAAGAGGAATATTGCCAGATTCCTAAGTGATTCCTCCGAACTACCCTCATTTTGGTCTTCCCCGTCTGTAGAAGTCCCGTTGTTGAAATTGTAACCAGAGGGTGGCCCCAACTCTTCGTGATAATCATGGATAACCGTCAAATTAAGAGACTCCCACAGGGTATCGGAATCATTCGAGAAGACGTGCAGATAGTAAGTACCAGCTGCCCAACTTTCCGCATAAATCATGAAAGAGCACTCGTCCTTGATGGATGAAGAGTTTGATGGAGCTGTCTCGCACCTCTGGTCATACACCCCATCGCCGTCGATGTCGACTCGTATGGTGCGGTTTACATCTGCCACGTTGTAGAATGTCACAGAGTCGTTCTGCAAAACCTCTGCCTCGCTCGGCTGCATACTCGAACTTCGCAGGATGATGGAGAAGTCATTGGCCCCATGCGCTGATGCTAATGGCATGAACAAAGATACTGCTAGGAGTGCTGCTACTAAGCTCACCCTCATCTCAATCATCTTCTTCTATCGCCCATAGCGCTGGATAGTCGTATCTGGGATCATAGTCCTCGTCGAACTGCACCACGTAGATCCCGCTCACCATCTCAGAGATCATGACGAATCCCCGTGGGTCGTACTGCAGCCCCCAGTCGAATGGAATCATGCACGACGCCCAGCAATCAGCCATGTCATAGCCCAGTGTTGCCGCTGGGTCATCGATCCAGTAAGGCCCCGCTGGGAGGTAGTAACCAATGGTGTGTGTCGGAGCCAGTTCCTCAATAGCTTGGAAGCCTCTGTCTGGTTCTGGGACCCCATTCTCCCATTCTATCTCCTCCCAAATCCTCCCATGGTCAGTAACCCATGACCCAGCATGGTAGTGGGTCCAGTAGACGTGCCCGTTGACCCCTGTGTCGCCGTTGTGGGGGCTGAAGATGTACCCTCCAGGGATGTAGTGTTGCGGGTGCTTGGAACCGTTTGCCAGGGTCCCTTCTCCAGGAAGCCTCCATTTGGAAACGAGGAACGGCCTCGTCGGGTCGGTAGTATCGATTGTCCATAGGAAACCAGAATGCACTGCATTGCTCCCGTATTCTGGGGCTATGATGGTGTAGTGACGCCAGTTCGCACCATAGGTTGCGTCCCCTGGGCCAGAGCCGCATTCCGACGGCCACTCTGCCTGAGGGACGAATTCGCTAATGCCATTGCAGACCAGGTGTTCGTAGGGAATCGCATAGTGGATGTTGTCATTGCCCTGCTCGGCATCAAGCCACTCCTCCGGAGTCATATTGGCATGGCCACCACCATCCGGCCCGTACCACCCCTCGTCCGCAGACGGGCATCCTAGCCAGCGTCCGACCTCTGGAGGCCAAGAAATCCCCAGTGGATCAGCAACTACCGGTGGTTCGCTGACGTCCACGATTCTCAGCCCAGCACCCCAGTAAGAGGCGATCAGGAGTCTCTGCTTCGTGATTGGATGGACGAAGTAAACGTGATCGTGGTTGAAAATCGACCCTCCACAGGTCGTATCTGGTTCGGGTGTGTAACCCCCCCATCTGATTATCTCCCTGCTTGAGTTCTGCTGTTCGTCGTTCTGGTTCGGAAGCCAAGACTCGAATCCCCTGGGTACGTAGAATACTTGGGTCCCCTTGTAGAAAGTCCCCGAACTGCCCTCTACCATCTCTGGGTATGGGTCAGCCCCGAATAGGAATAGGCTGCACTCCTCTCTGAAGTCCAGTGCCCCACCCCAATCGCAGTAGACAGCTAGGTCTTGGTTGTGGAAACCGGCAGGGGGGTTGTTCCACTCTGCCACCTTGACAGGGCTCGTCTTGTCTCCAACGTAGATGACATCCAGCCTGTTGGTCCCACTGTTGGCATCGTCGTCGTTTGGTATCGGGTCGAGTTCGCTGTTGGTCAACTCGTGATTGACTAGGACCCAGTTGTTGTCTTCGGTGACCTTGATGTCGATCATCCTAGCGATCTCCGCGTAGTATGTCGACAGGAGCCTGATGTTGTTCGGTTCGCTAATGTCCAGTATCTCGAACTGGTTGTAGCTCGAGACATATGCAAAGCATCCCCCGCTGCCGTCAGCGTATATCTTGCAGTCCTCGTCGAAATTCCCCTCGATCGCTATCTCGGAGTTATCTCCGGGCGTCGGTCCGACATTCTTCCATTCATCATAGCACGGTCTTCCTGCCGTATTATCCAATTCGGGTGGCGGATAGACCTCTCCATCGCAATTCAGATTGTGATAGTCGATCAGCTTGGCGTTTGAAGTGGAAAGTCTGTGGGCCAGCAGGTCATTATGGGAATGGTTCGAATCCTCTATCTCCATGACTGGGTCGACCCAGTTATCTTCTGCCGTTCCACCGCCTCCATCATTTGGAGAAAGGCATCCGGAGACCGGTGCCATCAGCATAACGGCCACTGCCAGCCATACTCTCGTGCCCCTCATGCCCTCTCGCGTGAATAACTACGATATGAAATTGCACCTAATTAGCACCGTCACCGATTCAGGAGGAAAGAGGCTTTCCATACGGTTCATCTATGTCGAGTTGTACGATGTAAAGCCCAGTCGTAATGCAAGAAAGGTAGGTGTATCCCTTGTAATGCTCAGCCGTCCAGATGAAGGGGGTCCAGCCAAAGTCGTAGTATGAGCTGTCAAGGGGGGCCCCATCTGCACCATGCGGCAGATGGTAGCCAATGGTCGAATCCATGTGGGCATCAGTCTTGTTCCCACCTTCCAATCCAGCAACTAGTAACGACTCAATGTCGATTACCCATAGTCCCGAGTGGTAGTTGCCCATGTAGATCCTGCCATCCCATGCTCCTCCGTGACTGTTGTCGGGGAACCCAGGAAGGCCGGTCTGGAAAATCTCGTGATCCGCATTATGGGGGCTGAATAGGAGCCATTCCTCTCCGCCGGGGATGAAGTGGTGGTCGGCGAAGGGAGTCTCCCAGCCATGAATCAGCGCTGGTAGGAACCTGACGTTTCCATTCACCATCTCATAGGGAGTAGTATCCAGGAGGTAGGCCATTCC
>Ga0208765_1001477_pt1 | contig 14136 bp, 6 predicted proteins | sample ETNtaG_2_FD_185783 | JGI IMG/M metagenome (GOLD analysis project Ga0208765, IMG submission 185783) | Marine microbial and viral communities from oxygen minimum zone, Eastern Pacific Ocean - ETNP201406SV203 (SPAdes) (version 2) | ecosystem: Environmental > Aquatic > Marine > Oceanic ... | reverse complement strand
TCAGATGATTTTACTTATTCAGATGGGAGTCTTGTTGGAAATGGATCTTGGGTAAGCCATAGTGGAAATGCAGGTGATCTATTGGTTTCATCAGGTCAGGTAGTTGTTCAACACGGTACACCTAGTGAAGACGCACACTTACCATTTACACCAGTTTCTGGGGTCTTATATTTTGGAATAGATTTCTCTGTTTCCTCGTCAAGTGATATACCAGGAAGTGATAATGAATATTTTGCACATTTTAAAGATGACGGCAATGGCTTCCGTGCTCGTCTAGATGTTGTGCCAGGTACAGGTGGTGGCAATTATTCAGTTGGTATTTCATCAAGTGGGAGTACCGCAGATGTAGTTTGGGGTACAGATTTAACATTTGGTGTAACGTATCGAGCAATTGCGAAATATGATCAAGATAGTGGTGTAGCTGAATTATGGATAGACGCTTCATCTTCGGGTGACACTTCTATTACCGGTGACACACCTTCATCAGGAACATCTATTGAATCATTTGCGTTACGTCAATCTGATTCGAATAATAATGAGACTATTACTGTTGATAATTTGATTGTAGGTCAGACTTTTGCTGAAGTTTCAGGGGCTGCGTCAGCTGAATCATTACCATGGTCTGATAGTTTTGAAACAGCAGATTTAAGTTCATGGACATTAGTTTCTGATGCAGGTGATGCTCAAAACATATGGCAAATCAGTAGTACTGATTCATCTCAAGGAACTATTCCTTCTGCTGCTTCAGATGGTTCTGAAATGATGTCTTATGATGATTACAATACTTCTTCAGGCTTAAGTGCAACTATTACATCACCTGAATTAGATTTAACTAGTGCTACCGCACCTCAATTAACTTTTGATTATTATGATTATAGCGGTACTGATACTGTTGAGGTATTAGTTAATGGAGCTGTTGCCTATGAGACAGCGGCATCTACTAGTGGTTGGGAAGCAATTACAGTAGATTTAACATCTTATGTAGGAGCTAATGCTACAATTGCTTTTAAAGGAACTAGTGTGTACGGATACTCTAATCCACACGTGGACAACGTATTGGTTGCAGAAGCACCAACAGCTGCAAGTGCAGATTGGGATGTTTCAGCTGCTAATTTCTCAGACTCAGCAACTGTTTCTGTAACTGTGGCGAACTTTACTGTAGGTGATGGTAGTGGAGGATCTGATGATGGTCACATTCATTATACTGTTGATGGAGGTAGTACTGTTATGGTTTATGACACAAATGATGTTACATTAACAAGTCTATCTACTGGTGATCATACGCTAGTTGCATGGCTTGTAGATAATGCTCATGCAGACTTAAGTCCTGCAGTAACCGAGACAATAACATGGACACAAACTAATGCACCAGGATGTGGTGAGAGTTTAAGTTATGACTATTCTACTGGATCAAGTGGTGGATCTAGTTTTGCTTCAAACTTCACAAGCCCTGATTCTGCTGACTTGGTATTTACAACTTCTGTTGATAATGCAGGTGATACAATGACAGTTACAATAGGTGGTACTACTGAAAACAATTATGACTGGGTATATGTAACAGATGGCGCAGGTACTGTTCTTCAGGCACCAATTTCTGGTACAATGGGTGATGTTGCTGTAACATCTACAGATGGAACAATTAATGTATACTTAGCTTCTGATAGCTCAGTTACTTCTGGACCAGTTACTTTTACTTTCACATGTGAAACACCAGTAACATATGAATCAATTCCATGGTCTGATGATTTTGAAACAAATGATTGGTCTGCAGGTTGGACTAGTTCCGAAGCTGCTGGTGCACCTACTTCAATATGGGAAGTAAGTTCTTTAGCAAATAATACTTCAGGAGGAACATATTCTGCTCGTCATAATTATAGTACTGCTGGAACTTTTGATTCATACCTAGTAGGTCCTACTTTTGACCTGTCTGGAGCTACTAGCCCTGTTGTGAGCTATTCAGATTATGTTGATTGGACTTCAGATGCAGTTGTTCATAGTTTAGTATATTCTGAAGATTATACTGACGATGTAGATGCTGCTACATGGGTTGTACTGAATGATGTTCTTGGAAGTGAAGATACTTGGGTCGCTAATGGACCTTATGCACTTCCAACTACTGGAACAGTAACTATAGCCTTTAGATATGAAGGATATTATGCTGCTGAATGGTTTATTGATGATGTAACTGTTGAAGAAGAACCAGTATCTAATACTGTTTTAGCTGATCCTACACTTGCATGGCTTGGATATATGAATGTATTTGATCTTACAGCAGGTTCTCAAGGAGGTTATTTATGGGGTTCTGCATGGGGTGTGCCTGATGTTGCGACAACACTTAATACAGATGCAGATTATATGACAATCACTTTAGAGCCAAATTATAATGGATATGCCGACAATCCTGGTGATGCATATTGGCAAGATGGTGCAGGTGGTGGAGCTAAATGGATGGAAGGTTCTACATATGTAGAATCAGCTACGGATTGGAATGGCGGTGAACTAACATTCACAGGTTATGTACATCATCATTCATTAGCTACTGATTGGACAGCGAATGTCTTTATTAAAGCTCTCGATCCTAATGCTGGATATTCTGATGCTTTAAATGGAGCTTATATTACTGCACTGCCTACTGATGGTCAATTTAGTGTGACTGTTTCAGCTGGTGAATTATTAGCAGGTTATATTGTTCAAGCTGGATTTTCAGTTAATGGACCTAATGCTAATCCAGATAATCAAGCTGCAAATGGTAAAGTTATAATATCAGGAAATGTAGATGCTCCAATGTCAATTGATGATGAGAATATTCTAGATATGAGAATTTATCCAAACCCAGTAGATGGTAGCTTTGTTACTATACTTTCTCCGGTTAATGGTACTAAATATATTCAAGTATTTGATATCAATGGTAGAAGGGTGATGGATACATCTATCAATAACAACATGTTAGATGTTAGTTCAATCAATAGTGGATTCTATATGATTAAAGTAACAATAGATGGACAGAGCAAGATTTCTAAACTAGTTATTAGATAATCTTAATTGTTCAACTAACTATGAAAAAAGCACTCAATTTTTTGAGTGCTTTTTTTTATAGTATAATTATTTAGTTAATTAATTCAAATTTCTTAAACGAATCAACATCAGAATTCCCTCCTATATAAACATAGAAATCACCTGACTCAGATTCCCATTTTTTATTAACCGTATAATATTTTAATAAAGAATTATCGATAATAAAATCAACTATCTTAGATTCTCCTGGTTCTAGTTCAACCATTTCAAATCCTTTAAGCTCTTTTAAGGGTCTTGATAGACTTCCGTAAAGGTCACGGATATATAATTGTACAACTTCTTTTCCTTTATATTTCCCTGAGTTAGTCAAAGTAACAGAAGCAATAATGCTTTGCTTATTATTCATTTTTTCTGAACTTAATGTTAAGTTTGAATAATTAAAGCTAGTATAACTCAATCCATAACCAAATGGATATAGAGGACTATTTTCTACATCTGAATAGGCAGAAGTTGTAACCTGCTTAAATGATGTGCTTGGTCTTCCAGTATTTTTATAATTATAATATATAGGTGCTTGTCCAACATTTCTAGGAAAAGACATTGTTAATTTTCCACCGGGATTATAATCTCCATATAATACTTGTGCTATAGCATTTCCAGCCTGGCTTCCAAGCTGCCATGCTTCAACAATAGCAGGAATATTTTCATCTGCCCAACTAATATTCAATGGTCTTCCGTTTACTAAGACCAATACTACATTTTTATTTACATTATAGATTTCTTCTAGGAGTTCTTGCTGTAATCCAGGTAATAATAAATTTGTTCTACTTCTTCCTTCTCCAGTTTGATATCCTTCCTCTCCTAATACCATTACAACAACATCAGAAGATTTTGCAACTGATCTTGCTCTATTAAATCCATTTCTGTCATTATAATTTATATTAACTCTAGTGAAAAAGTTTGTTTCACCATAATAAAGATCAACACCTTTTCTATATATTACTTTATTTTCCTTGTAAGAATTTAATCCTTCTAAAACTGAGACTGCTGAATTAGAAGCTCCACGGCCTCTCCAATTTCCAATTGCACTATTTTTGTCATTAGCTAGCTGACCTATTAGTGCAATAGTTTGATTTTTCTTTTTAAGAGGAAGTAACTGGTTTTCATTTTTTAGAAGTACAATAGATTTTTTTGCAATTTCTAATACTGCGTCTTGATTTTCTTTAGATCCTAGAATATTTTTTTCTCTTTCTTCATTGCAATATTTATAAGGATCATCAAATAAACCTAAATCATATTTAACACCTAAAATTCTTTTTACAGCATCATCAATTAAGGAAATATCAACTTTTCCGCTTGTCACCAATTCATCTAATTTTCTAATATACAAACTAGATTCCATATCCATATCAGATCCTGCATTTGCAGCAATTTCAGCTGCATGAGCTCCATCTCTAGCATATCCATGTGGTATCATTTCTCCTATTGAGCCCCAGTCAGAAACAACAAAACCATCAAAACCCCATTCTCCTTTTAAAATATCTCGCTGTAAGAATGAACTTCCAGTTGCAGGAATTTCATCAACTGTATTAAATGAATTCATAAATGTACTTACTCCAGCATCAACAGCAGCTTTAAAAGGGGGTAAAATAGTGTTAAATAAAGTGTATTCATTTGTGTCAGCAGTATTGTAGTCTCTTCCTGCTTCTGCAAACCCATAGGAAGCAAAATGTTTTGCACATGCCGCAATAGTATTATAGTCAGAAAGATCATTACCCTGAAAACCTTTAACTCTTGCCTTAGCAATTAGGCTGCCAAGAAAAGGATCTTCCCCAGCTCCTTCCATAACTCTACCCCATCTCGCATCTCTAGAAATATCAACCATAGGAGCAAAAGTCCAGTTTAATCCAGCTGCAGATGCTTCAATTGCAGCAACTCTTGCTGATTTCTCTATAGCTTCTAAATCCCAGCTTGAAGATTCAGCAAGTGGAATAGGGCTTATTGTCTGATATCCGTGAATAACATCAAATGCAAAAATTAAAGGAATACCTAGCCTAGTCTGCTCAACTGCTATTTTTTGAAGTGCTCTAACTTTATCAACCCCAGTGACATTTAACATTGATCCAACTAAGCCATTTTTTAAATCTCTATATCTAGATTTTTGATATTCACCTTCTGGCATCGGTCCAGTTGCATCCCAAAAACCATTATACTGGTTCATTTGACCAATCTTTTCATCTAAAGTCATTTTAGATAATAGATCATTGATAAAAATTTCCTTTTCTGATGTATTTGCACATGAAAAAATAAGTAAAGTACTTAATAATAAAGTAATTAATTTCCTCATAATACATTAAATCTATTGGTAAACCCTAATATAATCAACTTCCATAGTTGATTCCACGAAATCAGGATCAATATCAAACCAGCTACCGCCCATAGCAACATTTAAAATAAAAAATGCCGGTGCGTCAAAAGGCCAATTAGTTTCAGTTTTTGGAGATGGATTATAGGTATAAAAGATATTATCATCTACAAAAAATTCTATTTTTTCTGACGTCCAATTAATGGAGTAAATATGAAATTGAGTTGAATAATCACTAATTATTGTCTCTCCCATTGTCCAAGTATCCCCAAAACTATCAGGAGTATGTATTGCTCCTGAAATAACTGTAGGCTGATGCCCCCAGTGCTCCATTATATCTACTTCACCACATGCAGGCCACCCTACACTTTGATGATTAGCTCCTAACATCCACAATGCAGGCCAAGTACCAGCGCCAGTAGGTAGTTTTGCTCTAATATCTACACGACCATATTGAAATTCATATTTATCTCTAGAAATAATTCTAGCTGATGTATAATTACTACCACTATATGATTCCGTCTTAGCTGTTATTTTTAGTAAACCATCTTCAACCTTTACATTTTCCACCCTGTCTGTGTAATATTGAGACTCGCCATTACCCCAGCCACATAAATCCGGACATCCTGTGCCAATTTCATAAATCCAATTCTCGTTATTAGGTTGGCCATCGATATTAAATTCCTCAGACCAACTAGCTACTGGATCTGATTCTTGAACATAAACTGTAATCGATTCAGATGTGCTTATGGAATGTCCAGTAGATGAATAAGCATAAACATATATTGTATAAGTATTGTTTCCAGGATTAGCATAGGTGTATTCATAATCACCTGAAATACTTTCTAATTCTGCTCCATTTCCAAATCTATATCCATAAGTAATTGCATCATCTGCATTTGCTGAACATTGAATTATCCCACTTCCATCTCCATTTGGATTATCATTATCAGATCCAACTATGCTAATAGTAAGTGTAAGATTACTGGGTATTATTTCTTGTGGCGGGTTAGGTATAGAATCATCACCATTAGATGAACATGATAAAAAAATAGTTAATAATATAAAATATAAGTTCCTGATCATATATAATAGGTTATAAATTGAGCGTAAATATAGAAATTTATTAAATAACTATTTTACTGCTCATTAGTAATTATAATAAACCAAGATAAATCATCCCATCCAATAGTTTTAAGATACATAGTATTAGAATTTCTTGACAAGATTTGATAAGAATGCGTACCTCCAACATAAAAACCTAAGAACCCATTACCAGTAAAAGACAATGTTTCTACACCGCCTGGCTCACTAATTGTCCAAACTGAATCAAAGTCATCAACTGGATAGTATTGATGTTCATTATCACTATTAGGATCACCCAGACCTTGATTGCCAAAAAATTCAGTCTCTAATGGTGGTGCTTTACCAAAAATACTTCCATTAGCTTGATATGTCATATTTCCTGCAGAAGTAAAAATAAATCTATCATCATACATGCCAGTATCAGCTTTATCAAAAGGATTTGCATTCCACCACAAAGCCATCCCATCAGGAGCTTGATCATCAATCGGTCCAACACCCATATGCCCTGGAGCTTCAGCTTTAACTCTCCAACTTCCAGTAGTTAAGGCATTTACTAATTCTGGCGGGGGTTCATATGTAACTAACACCTCTACTTCAATAGAGCCATTAGTCATTATTCCCGCTGTTCCTGAAGCAACTACAGCTACTTCATATATATGTATACCTGTAGTAGTGAAATTCATTGTAAAGACTCCGCTTGGACGCATATATTCAGTGCCATTATAAACGAATTTGTAGGTTATTACGTCATCTGCCACAGCAGTAAAATTAACTGTTCCACTGCCATCACCATAAGGATTTTCGGTATCAGCCCCAACTATATCTGCCGCAATTGCCAGATTAGAGGGATTTATTATGTCTCCAAATTCATAATTTTCAGTTTCACATGATGTTAAAAAGGTAGCTGTAAATGCTAATAAAAAAGCATAAATTGATAACCTAATATCTTTTTTTGTTATTCTCATAATTTAATATTTTAATTAACTAATTCTATCTCATCAAATCTATAAACTCCTCCATCTTGATTTCCAAAATCATAGAAAACAATAAACGAAATATAATCAAGATCTGGGGCACCAGAAAAATCGTAAATTAATGTCTCCCATTGATTTGCTACTGTAGTAACCATATCATATTCATAGGTTAATCCAGCAACATTTCCTGCAGAAGTTTCAAGTTTAACTTTTACCACTTTCCCAGCTTCAGGCGAATAAGACTTTAGTCTAATTTGACTAGAGGTTCCAGTAAAATCTATAACATCTACCTCAAAGCCCATTCCACCCCAAGTTTCTGCACCAGCATCTTTTACACATTCCATAACATTAGCTGTTGTATTCTCACCTGAACTATCAGGATTAGCAACTACAGCAACACCACCAACACCTCCGAAAGAAAAATTGGAAGGTACATCTCCTTCAAAATCTTCAATCATAGTAGATGGAGTTACTGTTGGTATAAATTCTCCATTTCCTACTTGTAATTCATCAAAATGATAAATTCCAGCATCTTGATTTCCGAAATCATAGAAAACAATACATGTAATATAATCAAGATCTGGGGCACCAGAAAAATCGTAAGTCAATATCTCCCATTGATTTGCTACTGTAGTAACCATATCATATTCATAGGTTAATCCAGCAACATTTCCAGCAGAAGTTTCAAGTTTCACTTTCACCACTTTTCCAGCTTCAGGGGCATAGGATTGTAATCTAATTTGATTTGTACCATTAAAATTAATTACTCCATTAACTGCAAATCCCATTCCTCCCCATGTCTCAGCGCCATCATCTTTTGTACATTGCATAACATTTGAAGTCGTGTTTCCAGAAGGGTTTGGATTAGAAACTACTTGAACATTGCCTACGCCTCCAAAAGAGAAATTGCCAGGAGTATCTCCTTCAAAATCTTCAAACGTACTAAAGTTAGATACTGCAGGCAGAGATAACATAATATTATCAAAATAATAAGATGCTCCATCTCCTACATTTCCAAAATCAAAAAATAAAACTACTTTATGGTACTCTTGTGATAAATCAGCAGTACTAAAATCATATGTTAATGTTTCCCATCCTTGTGATATGGTAGTTACCATATCAACCTCTGTAGATATATTAGGATCATCAGCATTTTCTAATTTAAGTTTAACAACTACACCGCCTGGGGCATTAGGACTGCCCGAGTTAGATGACCAAACATCAACAGCTATATTATTAAGTGAAGAAAAATCAACTGGATCATCTAATTGTAAAAATGACCCCGCCCATGTTTCAGCTCCTGCAGTTTTTATTGCCTGACCAACAGTCGAACTTTCATTAATTCCTCCTACCATAGGATTAGGCACTACTGTAGATTCATTTCCTCCAAAATTTACAAACTCATAATTTAAAGTAGAATCTTCAAAATCTATTGGTAAAAATAGTGGGTTAACTATAACTACTTGTTCCATATAATTAACGGTAGCAGCACCACCACTTAAGGCAACAACAGTTACAGTATACTCTCCCACTGAGGAATAAGCGTATGTTAATGTTTCTCCAATTTGCATAGCAGTAGGAACTTCGTCACTTCCTTGATCACCAAAATAAACTTCAAATGAGGTTGCTAAATCTGCTGTTGCGGATACTGTAATTTCAAAAGCACTCCCAGGTACATTTTCAATATTAACTAATAAATTTTCAGGTGCTGAAAAAGAAACTACAACAGTAATTATTGTTTCAGTTGTTTCACCATTTATTCCTGTAGCAGTAACTACAGCTTCATATGCTCCTTCTGGATATTGATTGTCTACACTATTTCCAGGATTTATAGTTTCTGAAATATTTCCATCCCCAAAATCAATAGTAAATGAAACAACCCCTTCTCCAGTTGGAGTAATAGTAACCATTCCCGTATTATCTTGAGTGATACTAACTAGTGCTGAAACATTAGTTGGAGAAGAAATATCATTTACAAAATCTAAATTATTTTCAAGTTCTTCAACACATGTAAAAAGCAAAAGTGTTGCAAATAAAGTACCTATTATATATTTTAATTTTCTCATAGTTGTTATTTTAATATCCAGGGTTTTGTGTTAATCCAGAAATGTCAATTTCTTGTTGAGGTATTGGAAAGACTTCATGTTTCCCTTGCTGAAATCCATCAATTATTGAAGGTGCTTGTCCTGTTCTTACTAAATCAAAAAATCTATGCCCCTCCATGGACAATTCAAATTTTCTTTCTTCCCATATTGCATCAGTTAAAGCTGTGCCTGTAAGGAAAATGTCATGATCCTGATCTCCAAACGCTCTTCTTCTAACTTGATTTAGATATTCTTGAGCAATTCCATCATCAATTCCTCCTCTATTATACGCCTCAGCTGCCATTAACAGCACATCAGAATATCTAACTGCCCTATAGTTTGTTAGGTAATTTAATTCTGTTTGTGCTCCAGACTCTCCAGCTCTTGGAATATATTTATTGTTATAATATCCTGTATGCTCATAACCTTCTGTATAGGTTGCTCCAGTAGCAGTAGCAAAAGCTTCAATATCTAAAACTGTTGCATCCTGTCTGGTATCTCCCGCAGCAAAAGAATTATAAAAAGCTTCAGTTGGGACATTAAAACTCCATCCCTGAGCATATTCAGGGCCACTCCAGCCTCTTGGTCCAGTATGTATAATACCAAAGTTCCCCTCTGAACATTGTGGGCAACCCCAGTCATACCAATTGGAAGTATTTGTGTATTGAACTTCAAAAACAGACTCAGGGCCATTTTCTCCTAGTCTTAAAAATTGACTACCATAATCACTTACTAAAGAGTAAACGCCAATTACATTGTCAAAAGCAGCAGCTGCCTCATTGAATTTGTCTTGATATAATAATACCTTACCAAGTAAAGAATAAGCAGTAAATTTATTTACTCTTCCAATTTGTGATTGAGATGTAGGTAAATTATCCGCTGCATTTTGTAAATCTATTTCTATTTGAGCATATACCTCTTCTTTCGGAACTCTAACAAGAGTTCCAGAATCTCCAGCAGTTAACCTTGCTTCCGTAAATAAAGGAACATCTCCAAAGAATTTAACTAATTGAAAATAATAATATGCTCTTAAAAAATAAACTTCTGCATATAAAGCTTCTTTACTATCGAAATCTATATTAGATTTATTTTCTTCCATATAATTAGCTCTATTAACACCTTCATATAACCATCTCCATATGCTTGTTAAGTTGTCATTATTTGGATAGTGAGTGTAATCGTCTATTTGCTGTAATCCAATTACATCTGTTGCACTCTCACCTCCACAAAGTGAATTATCTGTAGCAATATCGCCAATTAGAACATTTAGATATAACCACTGTAATGGATCATATGTGCCAACTAGTGCTGCTTCGTAATCAGACTCCGCCTGAAAGTAAACTTCAGCAGTAATTTGATATCCTTCAATAGCTTCATAATCTACGTGATCAGTACATCTACTTAAAAGAAAAGTAACACACATTAATAGTAAAATTCTATTTAAATTTTTCATAATCTTTTAATTTAAAATTTAATATTTAATCCTAGTGACCATATTCTTGGCTGAGGATATGTTCCATAATCAATTCCTGTATTAAGAACACCTCCTGCAGAAATTTCAGGATCATATCCTGAATAATTAGTTAGCGTTAAAGCATTCTTAACTTGGAAATAAGCTCTTACATCATCAAAACCTAATACATCAACAACATCTTCAGGTAAATTATATCCTAACTGAATATTCTTTATTCTCAAATAACTTCCATCCTCAACATATCTGTCAGAAGCTCTTCTATTATTATTTGAATCTACAAATGTAACTCTTGGTTCATTAAAACTAGTTCCTGGTCCTGTCCATCTATTTAGTGTAGAAGCAAATCTATTTGTATAGTTTAGGTTTCTTTCATAAGCTCGATAAATATCATTTCCAACAGAAGCATAAGTAAATACACTTAAGTCAAAAGAATTATACACTAAATTTAAGTTCCATCCTATTGTAAAATCAGGAAATGGATCTCCAATTTCAGTTCTATCCTCATCATTTACAACTCCATCATCATTTACATCAACGAATCTGATATCTCCTGGCGCAGCACCATTTTGTATAGCATGATTATTGATCTCTTCTTGAGATTGAAAAATACCATCGGTAGCATATCCATAAAAATACCCTGGAGAATAGCCTTCTTCAAATCTAACAATTGGAGTGTAAGGAATACCATAACCAGCACCCCATATATATTTATCTCCGTTGTTTATTGCCACAACCGTATTCTCAGCAGTTGTGAAATTTAAATTTGATGTTATAGCTAAAGCCCCAATAGATGTATTTAATGAAATTGCAGCATCAATACCCTTACTCTCAGTCTTTCCAATATTTGTTGTTGGGAAAGATGGAGTTCCTAGATACAATGATAAGTTAGGACTAAACAACAAATCATCAACTGTCTTTTTAAAATAATCAACAGAAATAGACACCTTATTATTAAAAATTCTAGTATCTAATCCAATGTTTACTTGAACCTGATTTTCCCAAGAAACATCATCATTAGGGATAGACCCTAGTGAAGAACCATTAACAATACTTCCATTAAACACATAGCTTGGAAAAGTTGAAATTAGTGAGAATTGGGGGCTTATATTGTCATTACCTAATGACCCATAACTTGCTCTAAATTTTAAGTAATCAAGCGGAACAGAATCAAAGAAATCTTCTTTAGAGATTACCCAGCCAAATGAAGCTGAAGGGAAAAACCCAAATTTGTTGTTTTTACCAAAAGAAGTTGAACCGTCCATTCTTCCAGTAAATGATGCGTAATACTTTTCATTATAATCATATAATACTCTACCAAAATATGAAAGATTTCTACTTACATATTGCCATGAGCCAGATGTTTGTTGAGTAGCATTTCCTGTAGCTGCACTTACATCAGCATAATCCCATGAATTAAATGGTACATCTTCATTTGCAGCACTAATATTACTTCCCTTGTTTTCACCTATAGAAAACCCTAATACCGTTTGAAAATTGTGATTTTCATTTAGAGTAAAATCATAGTTTCCAAATAATTCATACGTATAATTAAAGTAATTAGTATAATTCTCACCAACTCTATTGTGAGTAGATGATATGTTGCCTTCTCCGTCAATAGTTACTATAGGAGTTAAATCAGAATTTGCATTAGTCTGATTGTGTCCAGATCCGTAATACTGAAATGGAACAAAATATTTACTATAAATATCAACATATGTATAACCAAGTCTTGAAGTGACCTTTAGATTATCCATAAAATTATGTTGCAACTCAATTTTACCAGATATCTTATCTGTTTTACCTTTATTGTGAGTATTGTCAATTTGAGCTAAGGGATTAATTATTTCCTGTGTAATAGTTTCACTAATTCCAAATTGATTATCATCATATGGGTTGACAGTAGGATCAAAATTTAAAGCATTTGATAAAACACTAGTAATTCCATTTTCAGCAAGACTTTTTCCTTTGATATTAGTATAGTTAGTGTTAACTATTAATTTTGTTTTAGAAGTTAAATCTGTATCAATGTTAGTAGTAAAATTAGTTCTTTTAAAGAAAGATTTATCTCCTCCTGCTACCACACCATCTTGACCTAAATAAGCAGCAGAAACGTAGTAAGATGTATTATGGCTTCCACCAGATGCTGTAATAGAATGGTTTACAATAGGAGCATCAACAATTACTTCATCCTGCCAGTTGGTACCTGCTCCATACAAAGAAATATCTGGAAAAATTATTCCTTCTCCACCAGCAACACTTGCTTCATTTAAAATGGCTGCATATTCAGTAGCATTTAAAACATCAATAGTTTTAAGAACTTCTTGAGTTCCTACTGAAGTATTAAATGAAAAAGATGTTTTAGTATTTCTTTCTCCAGATTTAGTAGTTACAACAATAACTCCACTTCCACCTTTAACACCATAAATTGAAGCAAGGGCAGCGTCTTTTAATATATTAACAGACTTAATATCATTTGGGTTTAATGAATTTAAATCATCTATTACTGCTGAAACGCCATCAATAATAACCAATGGATCATTTCCCGCATAAGAAGTAATACCTCTAATTAACACAGTTGGTTTTGATCCCGGTGACCCACTAGAAATAATATTAATTCCTGATGCCTGACCTTGCAAGGCATCTTCGATTCTAACCGGAGAGGATTTTTCTATTGCATCACTACTTACCGTGGATACAGCTCCAGAAATATCGCTTAATTTTTGTGTACCATAACCAATTACAACTACCTCATCTAATTCACTTAAATCACTTTGCATCAGAATCATTAAATTAGTTTCTTCATCAACAGTTTGATTGAATGTTTTGTATCCAATGTAGGTAAAAATTAAAGTGGTTCCAGAGTCTACATTTGAAATATTAAAATTTCCATCAAAGTCTGTTACAGCCCCCTTATTTAATCCTTCAACTGCAATGTTTACACCCATCAAGGGAAGGCCAGATTCAGCGTCAGAAACATTACCAGTAATATCCTGGGCATATACATTCGTTACTAGTGTAAGTAGCGAAAAGAATATAGTACAAATCAAGTTTTTCATATGTTATATTTTTTGATGTATCTTTTTAAATATTGCTATGCACGCATAACAATTAAAAGAATAAATATATTGATTTATTCTT
>Ga0208765_1001474_pt1 | contig 14167 bp, 11 predicted proteins | sample ETNtaG_2_FD_185783 | JGI IMG/M metagenome (GOLD analysis project Ga0208765, IMG submission 185783) | Marine microbial and viral communities from oxygen minimum zone, Eastern Pacific Ocean - ETNP201406SV203 (SPAdes) (version 2) | ecosystem: Environmental > Aquatic > Marine > Oceanic ... | reverse complement strand
AGGGGCATGCCAGGATCACCAAACAAGTGAAAAAGTTCTCCACTGGGTGAACCATCTTTTACAGCCTGCATGATCACACCGATAGGTTCATTTGTGATGGTACCGTTAGGAAAAATTGACTTGAAAATTTCGCGGGTGAAATATGCGTTACTGCTTACAGTTATAAGTCTACTAGTGGATATTATAGCACTGGCACCATTATTTTCCATACGAATAATCTCTTCGGAAAACGCCTCTGCTTCAATTTCATCAAAATGACCCCAGGAACAGGTACCTGCGATCCATAATGGTAACTTATTTTTCGTCTGGATGCGGTTCAAGTCGTTATCTTGGTATAACAGCCGTTCCTGGGCCCATTGGTGGGCTGAACCATGGCCAATATAGTTAATAATAGCTGTACCTTCCGTGAGAATGTCTAGCAATGCCTGTGTGGCCTCTGGTTTAACAACGCCGTATAAGGAAGCATTGCTGACTTCCGGGAATTCCATCATATATAATTTTCGGATTTCGATGCTGGGCACTACAAGACCAGCTATGGTTTCTGAATTCTGAGTATGACTTTTTCCGGTTGCAATAGATCCATGAACTGGTTCGGGTCTAGCCGCATCATCTGCTACCAGTGTAACGCGCTGCCGCCATAAACCATAATCAGGATTTGTTTCATACTGAATAATCTTATCCACAAAGGCAGCAACATCAGTTACTGATTTGGCAGGATAGCGACCTATCGCTATATCAGGTATTAACCCATTAAATGCAGCCAAACGGTCATCAGCTGCACGATGATTAAAACTATTACCTATTTCAATGGTTGGTACTTGGATACTGGATTGCTGGGTTATATTACGGTAATCATAGTCTGCATCTCCCATGAGCATGACACAGTATGGTTTCGGCTCAAACCAGTTTTCCTGGGTCCACTGAATAAAATACCGTATGGCAACAGGATCAGGGTTGCCACCAGAGAATTCATCATAAATCTTGTCTAATTCGACATAGCGCGAGCTGACTCGATGCGTTATAAGGGGCGCAGTTACCGCTGAAAATTCTGTGGGTCCGATTACTATGTGATCCACACCAGATCCATTGTTTCGTAGCTCTGAAAAAGAATGGTTATCTATTAATGTCGCCGTGCTGACAAGGTTCAGTTGACCAGCCGTAAAAGCACAATAGCGAGCAAGTGTGTCCTGTGGTAGGATCACATCGAAACGGTAGCCTAAATTATCATTGCTAAGGGTCATTGCTTTTGGTACAGCAATATTTGTAATGTCCCAGATCGTAAGTTCAGATTCTGCTGTTATCCGAAATGTGGTAGCATTGCTGTGGATTGGCGCGAAAAATTCGTAGGGTAGCCCTTGATCATTCAGGTTGCGGCCATAATTTCCTACGAGATAGTCAAAATGGGGCTGGGAATAACTGCTGTTTGATTCATTATCTATTATGAAAACATTAACCCCATTATTCAAGCGGTTACCAGAAAAGCTGAAGGATACATCACTTTTGATTAATCCTGTCCAGGATTTAGTTGTTTGTAGAACGTCTCTCGAGTCATGGTAAATTTCCAGTAAATGAACTGGATTAGTTTGAACGTCGATCGATGAGGAGTTACCCAGGAATCCTATGGTTATATTCACATCCACTAATTGGTTGGGGAAATCCATAGTTGTTACAGCTGTGTGGGAACTGCCATTCATGATTGCAGCTCCTGCCCATGCTAAGCCACCAGCGAATGGATTGATCAAATCGGATTCGACGTAGAAGGGAGATATTCCATAATCCATTGTTACCCCAGTGTTCATTACTGGTTCAATGGAGGCAACACGTTTCCCTTGCAATGTATTGTCATCCGGGATCAATAGCCAATAAGTATTTTCTGTGAAGTAAATGTTTTGATGGTGACTAATATCTAAGCCTTTATGATCAATTCCACTGGACCCGCGGCCGTAGAAAATGATTTGATCTTCATAATCAAGTACTTCGTCATTTTCACCCTCAAACTGAACAGCAATTTCGACCAAATTATCGGGGATTGACCGATAGGATATAGCGCCGGTGATCTCACTGCTACGATCACGACCCATATTGGAACCAGTGAACACCATGAAACTTTGGGGATTTCGCTCAGTCAAGTTGGCTCCACTGGCTGAAATAGCGCTGCCCGGGAGGGCAGTGATACCGTCATTGCTGACAGTAAAACGTAGCCACTGACCTGCCGGTAAACTGGAACGCTGCAGTTTTTGACGCTGGTTCGGGCGCAACCATTGCTTGGCGATGGACCAATTAATTAAACGGTTCTTCAGTAATCTTATTTGCCTATTATTTGGTACAGTTTGTTGCGCAGGCACATTAGTATAGCGACAGGTTATCAAGATCTGCTCAAAAAAGTGGTTTTCATCCTCATTAGGGTCAATTTCCAGTGTCGCCACATATAGATTTTGCAGCCGCTGGTTTTGAATCCAGCGTATACCGTCACCCTTTGGCACTGACCAATTCCGGGGCAAATTTCTCTTGGTCTTAGTTTGGATATCCAGGTCAGGGTAATCTGCGGTCGGTGTACCAATCAGCAGATGAATCGGTTTGAGATCATCTTCTGATCCGGGTAATATATCAATGCGCAGTACAAGCCGCTGTGCTGTTGATTCAATAATGGTATAATCAATACCAGCCTGGGTATTTGCTATAAACAGTATTATTAAAATTCGTTTAAATAGCGGCAGCATTGCTGGGTGAATTTAGAACCAATGGTTGGTATTGAGTTTGAATTATGACGATTTAATGATGTATGTTTTATGTGGGATTTATTACGAAAATTAATTACTTCAGTTCCATATAATTACTAATAGGAGAATGAATTAGATGTTTGATTTGCGCATGATCGAATTGGTGTACAGCCAGTTGACTGATCGTGTTGATGCAGCAAAAAAATTTCTGCAACGCCCTTTGACTGCAGCGGAAAAGGTATTGTACAGCCATTGCTATAACCCCCAGATAGACGAAGAATTCAGTCGCGGGGAGTCATATGTAGAATTTTCTCCGGACCGGGTTGCAATGCAAGATGCTACAGCCCAGATGGCCTTGTTGCAATTTATGATGGCCGGCAAGGATAAGGTCGCTGCACCCACCACTGTTCATTGCGATCACCTGATTCAGGCCAAAGTCAATGCTGGTACAGATTTATCTGTCGCCAAGGATATCAATGGAGAGGTGTATGAATTTTTAGAATCTGTTTCAAATAAATATGGGATTGGATTCTGGAAACCGGGTGCTGGTATCATTCACCAGGTTATTCTTGAAAATTACGCTTTTCCCGGAGGTATGATGGTTGGTACGGATAGTCACACCGTAAATGCTGGCGGACTGGGGATGGTCGCCATTGGTGTTGGTGGAGCGGATGCAGTGGATGTTATGGCTGATATGCCTTGGGAATTATTGTTCCCTAGATTGATCGGTGTCAAACTTACAGGGGAATTAAATGGTTGGGCATCTGCTAAAGATGTTATCCTGAAAGTGGCCGGAATTCTTACCGCTAAAGGTGGTACCGGCGCCATTGTGGAGTATTTTGGTCCTGGTGCCGAAAAACTATCCTGTACTGGTAAGGGTACAATTTGCAACATGGGTGCTGAAATAGGTGCCACAACATCGCTTTTCGGTTTCGATAAAACCATGGTCAAATATCTGAACGCTACCGGGCGGGCCGAGATAGCAGAACGGGCAAGTACAATTGCTGATTATTTACGGGGAGATCCAGAAGTATATGCAAATCCTGATGTTTACTTTGATAAAATAGTAGAAATCAATTTGTCAGAACTGGAACCACACCTAAACGGACCTTTTACACCCGATCGAGCTACACCCGTTTCTCAAATGGCAGCAGCAGCTGAAACCAACGGCTGGCCCACCAAGATCGAAGTTAGTCTAATCGGTTCCTGTACCAATTCTTCTTATGAGGATATTTCGAGGTCTGCATCTATTGCCAAACAGGCAGTAGATAAACAACTCAAGGTCAAAAGTGACCTTACCATAACACCGGGGAGTGAGCAGGTTCGCTACACCGTACAAAGGGATGGTTATTTGGATGTGTTTGAGGAAATTGGTGGCGTGGTCCTGGCTAATGCTTGTGGGCCGTGTATTGGTCAGTGGGCCCGACAAAGTGATGACCCCGAGTCCAAGAATACCATTGTAACGTCCTTTAACCGCAATTTTGCCAAACGTAATGACGGCAATCCGAATACCCATGCGTTTGTAGGCTCACCAGAACTGGTCACAGCGCTTGCTATTGCCGGTGATCTGACTTTCAACCCGCTTGAGGATACGCTGGTAAACGCTGCGGAAGAGGAAGTAAAATTGGAACCGCCGGTTGGTGTGGATCTGCCGCAGAACGGCTTTGCAGTGGAGGAATCGGGCTATCAGGCTGCGGATGAAGATGGTAGTACAACGAAAGTGATCGTAAACCCCGATTCTGAACGACTACAGCTTCTCACTCCTTTTGAACCGTGGGCGGGCGAGAATTTAACGGGTTTGAAGTTGCTCATAAAAGCGCAGGGTAAATGTACTACAGATCATATTTCCATGGCAGGACCATGGCTGCGGTTCCGTGGTCATTTAGATAATATTTCTGATAATATGCTTACCGGTGCAGTGAATTTTTTCAATGGTAAGAGTAATGCTGTAAAAAATCAGCTTACTGGGGTATATGGTCCCGTACCAGAAGTCCAGCGGGATTATAAAAAGAATGACATTCCAACAATTGTAGTGGGTGATGAAAATTATGGGGAAGGATCTTCCCGTGAACATGCTGCCATGGAACCCCGCCATCTTGGCGTCAAGGCAGTTCTCGTTAAATCGTTTGCTAGAATTCACGAGACCAATTTGAAAAAACAAGGTGTTCTGGCGCTGACTTTTATTAATAAATTAGATTATGACAAGATTTTGGAAGATGATACTTTTGCATTTATGGATCTTGCTGAATTTCAACCCGGAAAAATAATAAAGATAAAAATTATACATAATGATGAAAGTGTTGATATTGTTAAAGTTAATCATACATATAATAAAGCGCAAATTACTTGGTTCAGGGCTGGATCTGCCCTGAATCTTATTCGTGAAAGTCAGAGATAAATCATGCTGAGAGTTCTTGTTTCTGATCCCGTTGCCAACTCTGGAAATGCCGTGCTAAAGGATGCAGGTTTTGATATCGTGTATGAGCCTGATGCGGATAAAGTTGCTCTTTTGAAAATTGTACCTAATGTTGATGGTTGGATTATTCGCAGTGGTACAACTATTGATCAAGACCTGATCGAAGCAGCAGATAAACTCCAAGTCATCGGCCGGGCCGGCGTTGGCGTTGATAATATCGATATTCCAGCGGCAACTCAAAAAGGTATCGTTGTAATGAATACGCCTGATGTCAATACAGTTTCAGCTGCAGAACATACTGTCGGTATTATGCTTGGTTTAGCACGCAATATTTCCATTGGTCATGGGGGGTTAAATATTGGAGAATGGAATCGTCATTCTCTCGTAGGTACAGAACTGAAGAACAAAACAATTGGTATCGTTGGATTGGGAAAGATTGGCCGCGAAGTAATGAGTCGCTGTTTGTCATTTGGCATGCGCATTATGGGCTATGATCCCTACATAACTGAAAATCTATTCAGTGCTGATGAAATTGTCCTCACGGATCTTGATACGTTAACCAGAGAATCGGATTTTATTACTCTACATGTACCGATGCTGGATTCAACGCGTAACCTGTTTGATCTGGAACGCATACAAATGATGAAACCTACGGCCCGAATCATTAATGTAGCCAGGGGAGGGATCATTAATGAAAATGATCTGGCTACTGCCATCAAGGATGGCGTTATAGCGGGGGCGGCTGTGGACGTATTTGTGAAAGAGCCTATTGAGAAGGATCATCCTCTGGTTAACCTTGAAAATGTTTTACTCACACCTCATCTTGGTGCGTCTACGAATGAGGCAAAGGAAGGTGTATCGATCGCCATCTGCGAAATGGTCCGTGATTATCTAGTTAATCAAAAGCTTTCTAGCGCACTAAACATACCGATAAGCGATATGACGGTATTAAAACAGATCCAGGCTCATTTAGATTTAACAGAAAAAATGGGTATTATCCAGGGGCAATTGGCCCAGGGTGCCATTGAAAAAGTGCATATGGAAGTTCAGGGAATTTTTGAAGATTTTAAGCCATTGATTTTGGCTTTTATAAAAGGATTATTGACCGATCGTATACCCGATCGAGTGAATTTCATCAATGCGGAATTACTAGCTAAGGAACGGGGTATTGTTATTGAATACGGTGCCACCAATGAAAAGGGTGCCTATACGAATCTGATCCAGACTAAGGTAACAACGAAAAACCAGGAAAATTCCATTACCGGAAGTGTATTTGATGGGAATCAATTGCGCTTGGTTAATATTCTAGGTTATGAAATGGACTTGAATCCTATGGGTAACATGTTGTTTGTCAAAAATAAGGATGTGCCCGGTGTGATTGGAAAAGTTGGTACATTACTTGGAAAGCACGAGATCAATATTGGAGCCTACCTTTTAAGCAATGATGAACACCAGGATGGAGCATTTGCCGCAATTCGGTTAGACAGTCAAGCGCCTGCTGATGTGCTGGACTTACTTATGGAAATACCTGAAATTATTTCAGTACAACAACTACATTGTTAGACACGCCATTAATACCACTTAATCCATGATCATTGAAGGAAAGGCCCCGATCCATATTGCTGGATCAGGTATTGCTGGTATGACGGCAGCGATTAACCTTTCAACGCGCGGTAAGACGGTCATTATCCATGAAAAGCATGACAGTATTGGTGCTTCAAGAGATGGGGACTTTGAGGGTCTTGAAAACTGGATCTTTGCTCATACAGTACCAGAATTTTTTAGTATATGCGGCGTTGATTTTAACGCACTGCCAGCAACACCAATATTTGACTTCAAGGTTCACATGCGTGGTTTAAAACCGCTAAGAGTCACATCTCCCGAACCATTTTTCTATATCGTTTCGCGAGGAACAGCTAACGCCTCTATTGATAATTATATGGCGAATATATGTCGTGCAAATAAGGTGCAGTTCAATTTTGGTAAAGCGCTATCCAAGGAAGATGCCGATATTTACGCAGTGGGCAAGGGACGGGCAGCAGCATTTATACAAGGAGCTACCATCAGAACGGACCAGCCAGACCAGGTCCATTTACTGCTTGGTAAAACTTTCGCGCCGAGCGGATATGCGTACCTTATAATAAATGGCGGTTGTGGCACTATTGCTACAGCATACAAAAAGAATACAAGTAAGACTGATCCACTGCTGGAAAGTATTGATTATTTCCAGGATATTGGACTCGACTTCACCATTGAGAAACGTTTTGCAAGCCGCGGTAGTTTTCACATGTCTCCGCTCTGGCAGTGGTCACGTACCATAATGGTTGGGGAAGCCGGTGGCTATCAAGATTATTTATTCGGTTTTGGTATGCGCATGGCGATGTATTCTGGCTTAGCTGCCGCTTACAAACTATGTGGTGAATTTTCTCTTGCCCATAGGATTCATAATGAATTGAACTTAAAAAGGAAAATATCTTTTGCTAATCGAGTCCTTTATGAGCAATTATCTCTAGCCAGTATGCACTACTGGGTCGAGAGATTTCACTCTAACAAAGCTCCCATAAATATTTTACGGAGAGCCTATGATTGGAATTGGAGAAAGTTAGTGCAATCCAATAAAATTATTGACCATTATGCGGTACGCTTTTCTTAGAGGACTACAGGTATTTGGTATGGTCGTGATTATTTCTGGTTTCATGACTGGTATACGTATGCGCAATATGAGTATAGAATTATCTGCGCTGGTTATTGGTGTTGTGATTTTTTTCATGGCAAATTTGTTTCTGGATAAAAGCAATTAATTATGAATCATAACTAGCGACTAGTAATTTCAATCAAAGGGGAATATGTATTATGACCAAACTTTGGAATGATCTGAAAAAAAATATGAAAGATTGGAGTTCTGCTGCTGTAGAAAAAGCGGAAGAGGTTAGCAAGATAGCAGTCGCAAAAACAGAGGAACTGACCAAAATAAGTAAGATTAAAATTGAGGAACACCAATTGCAGCGGGAATTATCGAAAAATTATGAAAAAATGGGCCGCATGGTAACCAGACATGCCAAAGATGATAATATGGTGAATTTTTCTGGTAATCAGGAATTTTTTAATCTCGTCGAAAAAATTGAAAAGATCCAAGTTGAAATTGATGCCAAGGTAGTAGCTATTCAGCGCATTAAAGATGAATACGACCTTACAGATAAAGATGTGAGCGCTGCAGTTAGTAAAGCGGAAGAAAACCTACATACGGATGAGAATCAAACCGATTTTGAATCGATAGTAGAGACTACTCCTGATGAGGCATCTGAAGGAGAACCAAAGGAAGAATAGATACCTGTTTGGCAAACCGTCCTGAAATAGGTAACAAACGTTCCCTCGAGTTATATCTTGGGGATATCAAAGACATTGAACCTCTTAATTCAAAAGAAGAAATAGTACTTGCCCAAAAGGCCAAAAAAGGAGAATTAAAGGCCTTTAATAAATTGGTAACACACAATTTGCGCTTCGTTGTTGCGGTAGCGAAAAAATTTCAAGGGCAAGGACTACCTTTTGAGGACCTGATCAATGAAGGTAACTTGGGGTTGATCAAGGCTGTTGATCGTTTCGATGAAACACGTGGTTTCCGATTTATTTCATATGCCGTGTGGTGGATCACTCAGAGTATTCGTCAAGCAATTCAAAAAACTGGACGCATAATTAAATTACCTGCTCACGTACGTGATTCGATGGGAAAATTATATCGTCAATCTCTGGAATTGGAACAAAATATTCAAAGAGAGCCAACTGCAGAAGAGCTTGCCGAAATAACGCAAAAGTCACCGGATTGGGTGGATGATTTGATCAAGGTTTTCAGTGAACCGATTTCCCTTGATGAACCTATTGGAGATTCAGAAACTGCGCTGTTACAGCTCATGGCTTCAAACGATCCCCGGCCAGAAGCAATGCTGATGAAAAAAAGCCTGGAAAAGGAGATTTTAACCGTTGTACATACTCTGGGAAAACGGGAAAAAATAGTTATTAAACATTACTTTGGCATAGGGGGAAGTGAAAAGAAAAATTTACAGGAAATCGCTAATGAGCTGCAACTTACAGGCGAACGTATTCGTCAGATTAAGGACCGCGCTTTGCAACGCCTCCGCCACGTCACGCGCTCACAATTACTTAAGATTTATATCGGTTAATCACTATAGAAAAAGATCGTTTTAAGTACACTTGAAAAGACATTTGTAATAATGGTGTGGATCGATGTAAAATTACTCAGTATAATCCTATGAATGTCCTAGGCAATGCTTAAAAGACGTAATAAAAGTGTAGGTGAGGATCACCGCTACATCTTCATGTCTCATCATGAGGATGGTGTAGGGCAGTGGGATTTCTCTAAACGGCAATTGCTGGGCATTGTCACTCTTTGTATAGCCATCATTGGTAGTGGTTTATTTATTACAACAGACTATCTAACTAAAGTTTTATATCAGACAAAATTGAAGAGCCTCAAACGTGATTATAATCAATTGTCACTGACACTAACTGACTTGCAGCGGCAAATGGATCAATTATCCACACATGTGGTTGACATTGAGGAAAAAGACCGTGCGTTCCGCACGTATGCAAATTTGCCGCAGATCGATAAGGATATTCGCAAGTTGGGTATTGGAGGTATGGAGGTAGCAAAACCAGTAACATTAGATAATGTTTCACCCACTGCGGAAAGCAAGCTATTGGATCTGGAAATGAATGTAGATATGCTTACGAGGAAGGTAAAACTGGAACTTGCTAGTTATTCGGATATTTATAGAAAAGTTATCAAGGAATCAGACCGCGTGAAGTCTATGCCATCGATTCGGCCGGTTCAGGGAGGATATTTGAATTCTGGTTTTGGTTATCGTAATGATCCATTTACCCAAAAACCGCGTTTTCATTATGGGCAGGATATTACAGTATCGTCTGGTTCAAATGTCTATGCACCAGCAGATGGTGTGGTCAAATATGCAGCGCGGCAGGGAGGTTTCGGCAAGGTCATTAAACTTGACCATGGCTATGGTTATAGGTCGATATTTGCGCACCTATCAAAATTTAATGTAAAGTGGGGGCAGAAAATAAAGCGAGGCGACCTGATCGGTCAAACCGGAAATACTGGTCGTTCAGCAGGGCCCCATTTGCATTATGAAATTCACCGGAATGGTGTTCCCCAAAACCCATTGGATTATTTTTTCAGTGGGTATATTAAATAATCTCCAGTATCTAGTTCACACACCGCGGATTTTCATTTTTAAGAATAATGGCAATGGGTAAATCTTATTACCTAGATACCTATGGCTGTCAGATGAATGTGGCCGATTCGGAGTTAATCGCCGGAATGTTGAAAAAGCAAGGCTATGTTGTCAGTAAATCCATGGATAACGCAGACGCAATTTTTGTGAATACCTGCGCAATTCGGGAACGTGCGGAAGATAAGGTACATTCCCGGCTTGGAGTATATTCAAAGATTAAACAAAATAGACCTGGGGTTATTATTGGTGTTCTAGGGTGCATGGCCCAACATCTGAAAGATGAAATTCTGGAATCCAAACCGTACGTAGATATTATCCTGGGACCGGATTCTTACAGAAAACTACCTGTATTGCTTGACCGGAACACTGAAAATACAAATAATACTGTTGATACGAAGTTATCCCGGTTTGAGGTTTATGATAACCTTTTCCCAAGTCGACAGGATGGTATTAATGCATGGGTATCAATTATGCGCGGATGCGACAAATTCTGCACATTCTGCGTTGTCCCTTTTACACGGGGTAGGGAAAGAAGTCGCAGTATGACTAGTATTGTTAATGAAGTTCAAAAAGCAATAGCTGATGGATATGTAGAAATTACATTATTAGGCCAAAATGTGAATTCCTATCAGCACGATGGTCGGAAATTCCAGCATCTGCTGCAGGCAGTCGCTGAAATTCCTGGTGTCCAGCGTTTACGTTATACATCGCCCCATCCACAGGACATGACAAATGAACTTATTCACGTAATGAACGATTATGAAAATATATGTAAAGCCGTTCATTTTCCTTTACAAGCTGGTGCCAATCGAATCCTCAAACGCATGAATAGGACGTATACTAAAGAATATTTCATTCAGCGTGCCCAGTGGATTCGAGAATTTCTACCAAATTGTGGTCTCAGTACGGATATAATTGTTGGTTTCCCAGGCGAAACAGAGGCTGAGTTTGAGGAAACGTTGGAAGTAATGAATGCTGTCAAATTTGATTCTGCGTTCACTTTCAAATACTCATTACGGTCCGGAACGAAAGCAGCCGAATATTCAGATCATTTGCCGGAAGCTGAAAAACAAAAAAGATTAGAGGAAGTAATCAAACTTCAGAAACATCACACTCTTTATCGTAATAAAGCTATCATCGGTCAGATTGAGAAGGTACTAGTGGAAAAGATAAGCAAACGATCAACTGCTCAGTGGGCAGGACGAACAGATTCAAATAAATGGGTCATATTTCCAAAAAAGAATGCGCAAATAAAAGATATAGTACCAGTATTGATTAACGATGCAAAAGGCATTAGTTTGCAAGGTCAATTAGTTAATATAAAAGAAGCTGCCTAATGAAATTATTCAAAATTTTCGGTGGACTGTTGTTACTGGTTCTTATCCTTATATTTTTACTGAAAAACACAAATGAAGTAGCTATCGATTTAGTGTTTGCTCGTTATGAACAAGTTAAAATTGCCTTTGTGATGCTGGGTGCTCTTGCTGTAGGTATCCTCATTGGCTACGGGGTTGCAGTTACTTCGATTATCTCCTCCAAATCAGAGATTCGCTCATTTAAGGTCAAGAATAGACGCTTGTCTGATGAACTTAACGATCTTCGTAATGTAGCAATCGATGAAGGTATTTATGAAAACGATGCTGGAGAAGATTAATCTTGGACCTGATAATTGTTTTAACAGTGCTAGCCATCACTGCGGCTGGTGGTATATTTGCCTATTTCAATAGGCGTCCAAAACCTAGAAAAAATACAGATTCCCTCTATACAGACGCACTGAATGCGATGGTGCGTGGTGATTCTGATGGAGCAATGCGTTTACTGCGGAATGTGGTCAGGCAAGATACTGATCATTTAGATGCCTATCTCCAATTAGGAGATATATTGCGGGAGGAAGGAAACCCTCAACAAGCGATAAAGGTACACCACTCGCTGACGGTGAGACCTGGCCTCAGTGAGAACTTTCGTATGCACATCCATAAATCGCTGGCCCAGGATTACATCGCTGTGCATGAACCAGTCCAAGCCCAGAAAGAAGCAGAAATGATCCTTAATATTGATAAAAAGGATGTCTGGGCTACAGAATTTCTCCTCAATCTTGCGGAGAAGAATAAAGATTGGGGTCAAGCGGCGCAACTGGTTAAAACTTTGGAAAAAGTGAAAAATGAAGCAGATATTACCCGACTGGCAAGGTTCAAAGTTTATGAAGGTATGGAAAAATTTGAAAGTGACGATCGCATTGGTGCAGAGAGTTGTTTTCAAAAAGCGGTTACTATGGCGCCAAATTTTGGATTACCCCATCTATACTTGGGTAACTTATTCTCCGAAAATCGTGATCTTGTAAAAGCTATCGATCACTGGGAACAATACGCACTACTAGATACAAAAAATGGATCATTAGTTTACGCCAAGATAGAAGCGGCATTATTTGATCTGGGGCGCTTCAGTGAAGTAGAGAAATTCTACCAAAGAGCATTGGACAAAAATCCAGAGAACTTAGATGCTTTGTCCAAGATTGCCAATGTCTTGGAAGAGAAGGGCGAACGCAGTCAAGCACTTGAACTGGTAGAAGATGCCTTAAATCGCTATGAGGATTCTGTTAAACTTCGGCTTATGAAACTGAAATTGTCTCTGCAAGCAATCCCACCGCCTCAGCTGGCGCAGCAAATAGACGAAATAATTGAGATCATGACTAAGGGCTCAAGCCAGTGAGACAAATCTTAAAACCCATATCCTTGTTGTTTTGTTTACATTGTGCTCTATTATGGGCCCAGGACATTGAACGTTACCTTGGACTAATAAATGAGGGTAGGATTAATGATGTACGATCTGCCTTACCGGAATTGGAAGCTGTATATAGAAATGATCCCAGTGTTCAATACCTAAAGGCGCTGGTTACTCTGAATGGAGAAAAAGCATTGGTAATTTATCGAGATCTGCTCAGGAATCATCCTGATCATGTTTATGCGGACGATGTTGCTATGAGAATTGGTGAATATCTTTTTTCACGTGGTCTTTACACTCAGGCCAGTAAACAGTTTCGTCTCGTACCGTTGGTATATACAACAACAGAACATTTTCAGCGAGCCACTGATCTCATGGTCAATAGTTATATAGCCACCGGACAAAGAGATAGTGCGGCATATTACGTGCGCCAAATTCGATCCATGCACCCGACCCTCGAATATGATCACTATGGAATGGCAACAATGATAGACCGACCAGAAGAAGCGAAATTAGTTAAATTGGACGAGGAAAAAGTTTCTGCAAAGATTAATGATAGAAAACAATCCTGGCGTTCTCCAAAACCAAATCCAACAATCCCTAAACCGGGTCCCAGTAAGACCAAGGATTTTGTAGTACAAGTTGGTGCATTTAGCAAATATGAGAGCGCGTTACGAATCAAGAATTTAATTCTGCAGGGTGGGTTCAAAGTAGAAATTGTTGAGGTCCCATCAGCGGGAAGGCGACTACACGCTGTACGTGTTTTACGATTCTATAGTCTGGACGAAGCGGAAACAGAAGGTGAACGGGTCAAAGATAAATATGGTCTCGATTATCGAGTGTTAAATCGACCTGAATAGGCCGTAATATTATTGGGAATGATTGCGCGGCTGGTGCCCGCTGCGGTCTTCAAAACCGTTGTCCCGGTGCTAAATCGGGAGCTGGGTTCGATTCCCAGGCGTTCCCGCCATTTAGAAATCCCGGTATTAACCGGGATTTCTGTATTTGATAGTGAGAATTTTATTTTATATTGATTTAATAAA
>Ga0208765_1001466_pt1 | contig 14202 bp, 11 predicted proteins | sample ETNtaG_2_FD_185783 | JGI IMG/M metagenome (GOLD analysis project Ga0208765, IMG submission 185783) | Marine microbial and viral communities from oxygen minimum zone, Eastern Pacific Ocean - ETNP201406SV203 (SPAdes) (version 2) | ecosystem: Environmental > Aquatic > Marine > Oceanic ... | reverse complement strand
AAAATTGATACTGATAGATACATTGGTCCTGAACAGGCTTCGGTACGTTGCCTGGGGGAAGAGGTTGGGCACGTTATCACCGCGGAATATGGTTCACAGATGCTCTCTCTTGGGGGAGTACATCATCTTACGGGGGGAAGCAAGCAGGAAGGCCGGGTTGCCTGTGAAATGATGATGGATTTGGGCAACAGGAAGCCTGTTGAACTTGAAGTGGATAACGGATCAAAACTGGTTATCAAAGCAGGGACCGCACCCATAATAGACGGGAATCAGGAAGAGCGAATGCGTGTCGGATGTGGTTCTGCGGCAATTGGTATATTTGCCCAACAATGGTTTGGACACGTGGACGAGGTTATTGTGGTGGATGAACATATCACTGGAATGCTTTCTGAGCATCAGGCAGGTCGGTTTTTAGGTATGGAACCTTCCGGAATACGAGTACGTGGACGACGATCAACTCCGGGGAGATATTTCCAGGTTGCCAATCCAGGACATGGCTGGGGAGGTACTGATGTTTCTGACCCCCTTGAAATCATAGACCGCATAAAAGAAGGTACCGCATATCCTGGATTGCGACTGCTGATGGTCAGCACAACCGGAGAAGATGCGGCATATTATGTATTGGACGAGAATTTGAAACCATGTGAGGAAACCATCCCGAAAGTGCTTCAAAAAGTGGTTGATCGGATTGGTGAAAACTGCGAACCCGCCCTTGCGAGTGTTCTTTTTATGGCCGGTGCAGGAGGCAGTTTGAGAGCAGGAGTTACTGAAAACCCCGTACGCCTTACACGCTCTGTGCGGACCCTCCTTACCCGTACAACCTGTGGGGGAGCACCTGTATATGTCTGGCCTGGAGGAGGAATCACTGTAATGGTGGATGTTACCAAAATGCCCGAAAATTCATTCGGGAGTGTACCCACTCCTGCTATTGTTGCTCCCATCGAATTCACCATGAAGCTCGATGATTATCAGAATTTGGGGGGACATATGGATAATCTAAAAAAACTGGAAGATATCACGCAGCAGAGGGAAGCCAAAATCTCTGAGTGGAATGAAGAAAATCCATGGCCATTTCCCCAATAATTTAAAATAAATAAAAAGGCAGTTTGAAGCAGAATTATAAAAAATTTTCAGATTTTAAATGCCAATTAATACCGGAAGAAAATCGCTTGTATTTACATCATGGACCGATTGATATAATTGCACATGTCGATGGGCCTGAGGAAATAAGAAACGATTTATACGAGTGCGCCAAAAAGCGATTCAGCACAGTTCTTGAAGAACTGGTTTCAGAGCTGGATTTATTGAAGCTTCCCTGGAGTGAAGTTCATCGGGAGCCTAAAGGCAGAATAGCACGCAAAATGTTTAATGCTGTTCGTGGGTCAAGGGCATTTATCACCCCGATGGCTGCTGTAGCTGGTGCGGTAGCAGAAGAGATTCTGGAAACCATGTTGAATCAGGCAAAATCCGAAGTTTCTTACCTGGAAAAAATCCGTAGGATGTATGTCAATAATGGAGGCGACATTTCATTTTGGTTGAACTATGGATCTGCATTTACAATTGGAGTTGTTGATAATCCGCAAAGGCCTGAGATGAATACAAAAGTCTGCCTGCCTTATGAAAGTCCTGTTCGAGGCTTGGCAACATCTGGTTGGAGAGGACGATCCCAAAGCTTGGGGATAGCGGATACGGTCACTGTACTGGCCTCTTCCTCAGCTTGCGCAGATGCAGCTGCAACCTTGATCGCAAATAGTGTCAATATTGAACATCCTGGAATAATAAGAAAACCTGCCTGCGATGTGAAGGACGACTCCGATCTAGGTATGCATCCAGTTACTGTAAAAGTACCCTTTCTTCATCAAAAAGAAGTTTCCCAGGCATTGCAAAATGGAGCAGAATCCGCAAAAGCATTGATTAGGAAAAATAAAATTCAGTCAGCATATCTTTCCATGCAGAAGCAGACACTCGTTATTGAAAACAATTAAACTGAGATAAAAAATGAATGAGCTGATAAAAGTCAGGAAAATAGTCACCCATGTAGAAAACATTTACCATGAAGGAGGTCAGGCACGTAAAGAAGCCATTAAAAAAGGGGCCATATTGATTGTGCTTGAAAATCCTTATGCGGGAGAATTTGTGGATGAGATTATTCCAATGATGGATGCCCTGAAGCCCGTCGGGCTGGATGCCGCAAAGCAACTTATTGAATTGCTTGGAGGAGCAGACAAAATACAGAGCTACGGTAAAGGTTCAATTGTAGGTGAATCCGGAGAACTGGAACACGGCGCTCTCTGGCATGTTCCCGGAGGTTATGCGATGAGAGAGGCTCTTGGTGGAGCACTGGCGATTGTTCCTTCAGCCAAGAAAATAGGTGGTGTTGGCTCACGACTGGACATTCCAATTACTCACATCAATGCCTCTTACGTGCGGAGCCACTTTGATGCAATGGAAGTGTATGTTCAAGATGCCCCAAGAGCAAACGAAATTGTGTTCGGCCTGGTGATGACGACTGGCGGACGTATACATTCTAGAGTTGGGGGGCTGCAGGCAGATCAGATTTCAGCAAATGACGGTCTGCGATGAAGTATGAAAAACGTTACTTTGATTAGTTTTTTTGAAGGGATTTATTAATGGAATTATTTATTGAAAAGTTTAAAAATAAGAATTTTTCATATTTATTCTACTTTGATTAAATCACTATGCTTTAAACATTTTCAGTTCAGAAATGACAAACCTTTACTCAAATTTAATTTATATTTTTTAACACCAAGAATATGAATTAGGTAAGATATAAGTTATTGATCTCTTAATTTTTGTGTAGCATTATTGTCAACCACTCCAGCTGACGTAAATACAACCCCAAAAAGATCCTGCGCCTGCCGCATAGTGTAATAACCTCGCTGTACATCCTTTTGAACCAGCTCAGGATTTCGCTTTAAAGCACTCTCATATCCGCCGCCACCAGGAGTTGAGACACATATTGTGTCACCGGCCTGAACATGAATGTTCTGATCTTTGGAAAGGTGCGGAGGAACATACGTTTGTCCATTATGTTCAATTTGCACTTTGTTTACCCCACCGTCTTTACCTCCCAACACACCTTGAGGACCAAATCGTCCGTGATCCATCACCATGGAAACCTTGGCGTTTCCTCTGCGTAGTTTTATTTTGTAATTTACGCCGAAGCCTCCACGTGATTTCCCTGCCCCTCCTGAACCCTCGTGCAAAGAATATTCTTCAAATAGGACAGGATAATACTGTTCCATTACTTCAACTGGAGTTGTTTTGGATATACCGATAGTGGAGCATCCGTTGGATAAGCCGTCTGTTGCAGCATTCCCTCCATATCCTCCACCACTAATCACGTACATTACATAATTTCGTTCACGAATCGGGTCATATCCTCCAACACAGAGATTCCCGCTGGTGCCTGCAGGTGCTGCAAAAAGCTGCTGTGGGATGGCCTGTACCAGTGCGCTGAAGACTGCTTCAGCAATGCGCTGACTTACTTCTGCTGCACAGCCTGAGACAGGCCGTGGATATTTTGCGTATAAAAATGTTCCTTCAGGTTCTTTTATATGCAGAGGATCAAATGTTCCGGCATTGATCGGCACATCGGGGAAAATATGCTTAATCGCCAGATAAACAGAGGATTTGGTAGTGGCAATAACGCTGTTCATTGGTCCAAGACATGGAGGACTTGAACCGGACATGTCAAAGTATAATTCTGTGTCATGCTTGCGAACTTTCATGTCGATGCATAGAGGCTCATCAACTACGCCATCTGAGTCTACAAATGCTTTTCCCTGATACAGGCCATCCGGAATCTCCTTGATTTTTGCTCTCATCTGCTGTGCCGCTCGGCTTCTCAGTTCTTGTATTGCAGAATTAACGGTTTGTTTTCCATAGCGGTCAATTAGCTCAGTGAAGCGCTTTCCACCTGAGCTCAGTGCGGCTGCCTGGGCCTTGATGTCACCAATACGCTGGTCTGCAATTCGAATATTGGAGAGAACAATTGAAAGAATTTCCTCATCCATTACTCCTGCCTTGTATAGCTTTACAGGAGGAAGTCTTAGTCCTTCCTGTTCAACTTCTGTAGCATTTGCTGAAAAACCACCTGGAACTGAACCTCCTGTATCCGGCCAGTGGCCTGTGTTTGCAAGCCAGGCAAACAGTTCTCCATCATAAAAAAACGGTTTTACGAAACGCACGTCCATAAGATGTGTGCCTCCTAAATAAGGATCATTGACAATGTACACATCACCCTCCTGAATATCCTTTGCTCTTTCAATCACGCATCTTGTACCGAACTGCATTGTACCGACAAAGACCGGCAACCCTAACTCACCCTGTGAGATAAGCTCCCCGTTGTCTTTATGATAAATCCCGTCTGATCGGTCTAGTGCTTCAGAAATTACAGGGCTGAATGCTGAACGTACAAAGGCAAGGTCCATTTCATTGCAGACTTGCTGCAAGCCGCTTTGAATCACTGTCAAAGTAATTGGGTCTAGTTTTCCTGCAGTCATTTATTTTTAAATTTAGTAAATTTTAATAACATTATGCATAATCCGCAGACTGAATTATAACGAAATAATTAAGTTACCTGCTTCATCCACTTCAACATGATTTTCAGGTTCCACAACAGTTGTTGTGTCTAACTGCTCAATTACTGCAGGGCCCTTGAATTTAATTTTTGGTGGAAGAAATTCTCTATTGTAAATTGGGGTATCATGCCAGCCAGAATCAAACCATACAGGTCGACTATGGATGATGCATTCACTCAGTTTTTTTTTGTGTTTTGCCTGTGAAATTAGAGAATTTAGCGGAACAGGTTTTCGACGTCCTATTACAGAGGTGTGAAGATTTACAAGAACCGCCCTGATTTCCGGAAGTTCCACATTAAAACGTTTCAAATATGCTTTTTCAAATGAGGACTGCAGGGCACTTCTACTTACACAGGGGTTCTGTACCGGAAAATTAAGGATATGAGTTTGTCCCTGGAACTGCATGTCAACCTGATGAATGATAACCATTTCCTCTATATCTATGCCTTCTGAGGCAATGATCTCTTTTCCTGCTCTGATCTGTGAAGCAAAAATACCATGAACCTGATCCATATCTACCTGGGCTAAAGGTACGTTGATGGAATTGACATAATCATGTCTCACATCTGCAACCACGCATCCTACAGCATTAGTGATTCCGGGTCTCATAGGCACCAGAACTTTAGGGATTCCAAGTTCTGCGGCCAAAGAAACTGCGTGCAGTGGGCCTGCTCCTCCGAATGCAAACAGCGCAAAATCTCGTGGATCATAACCTCTTGCAAGAGAAACCAATCGAAGGGCCCCGGCCATATTCATGTTTGCAATCCTTATAATCGCAGAAGCAGTTTCTTCCACATCCTTAAGTCCAAGATTTTTCCCTACATCATCTATAATTTTGTTACGCACTGTTTCAAGTGAGACAGTATTTTTGACTGAAAGCAGTGACTCTGGATTCAGACGTCCAAGAACCAGATTAGCATCGGTTATTGTAGGTTTGGTACCCCCTCGACCATAACAAATTGGTCCAGGCTGAGCGCCGGCACTTTCAGGACCAACCTGAAGCAAACCAGCGTCATTTACCCATGCGAGGCTGCCTCCTCCTGCTCCGATGGTGTGGACATCAACCATTGGTACATGAATTGGCATAGCGTATTCAATCTCAAGTTCTGAAGTAACTTGAGGGATTCCATCCACTATCAACCCTACATCGCAACTGGTTCCACCCATATCATAAGTAACAACATGACTAATTCCACACTGTATTGAGGTATAAGCAGCAGCCATAACTCCTGAAGCAGGTCCTGACATCACAGTTTTTACTGCTTCATCTGAAACGATACTTGATGATACCGTACCACCATTACCTTGCATTACGAGCAGATCTTTGGAATATTTATCTTCTTTCAACTGATGCTGCAGCCTTTGAATATAATTGTGCAAAACCGGCTGAATTGCAGCATTAATTGCCGCAGTAGTTCCTCGTTCATACTCCCGAAATTCGGTAACAAGTGTACTACCACAGGTGATAAATGAATTTGGCCAGATATCCTTCGCAATATCTGCAGCGATTCGTTCATGGATATCATTTTTGTATGAATGCAGAAAATGAATTATCAACGACTCTATTCCATTTTTCAGCAGAAGTTTCAAAGCTTTTGCTACATCATTTTCATTAAGTGGTTCTATAATTTCTCCGTCGCTGTCAACACGTTCCCTAACTTCCAGTCTAAATTCTCTTGGAATGATGCATTCAAAAACACCCGTCATTCCATATGGTTTAGGTCTTGTACGACGTCCTAATTCCAGTACGTCACGAAAACCCTTGGTTGTGATCAGGCCGACACGACTTATTTTTCGCTCTAGCAGTGCATTTGTTGTAACAGTGGTGCCATGAATTAAAGATTCTACTGATTCCAGATTTGCCTCAGCTGTCTCAAGAGCCTTCATTACTCCAAATGCCTGATTTTCAGGTGTGCTCAAAACTTTGGCAATTCTTACGGTATCTGTATTTGTGTCGAATGAGATGAGGTCTGTGAATGTACCTCCTACATCAACTCCGATAATTTGGGACATATTTGTATTGTCTTTAATTTTTTTTTGTCCGGTTAGAAATTATTTTCTGTGTCTGTTTGGAAAAATTAAATTAGCATTAAATTTCCGCTAATCATCAGCATCACAGTAAATGTCATATTTACGTTCTCACTTGTCTTAAGCATAATTTATGGCATTAAAATGTCAGTACTTTTCTCAATAGTTAATGTATCAGACTGCCACAGGAGTTGAAAGCAGCCACAATCCAAAAACCGTGTAACCAATCATAAGCAGTGTAGCCGGAATTTGTACCAGGATTGAATTTTGACCGTTTGGGGAATCATGAAGCTGAAGCAAATATGCAACTATTACTGCAGCTACGTGTGCCAGCACTATTGCGGAAATCTGCAGGAACCAAATCGTGACTACGGATTCAAAATCCGAAAGAAAGGATGCAGATACAGTCCATTCTGATGTGCCAAAAAGATTCCAACCCAGACTGAAAGGATCAGAGAGAGCAATTAGGGCATATTGAATATCCACCAGGAAGGTTGGTAAATAATGCGCAAAATGGTAACCGAATGCGATTGGGATCAGTGAGAAAATAAAACTTCCAGAAGGTTTTGAATGGGGGTTCAAGAAGCAGGAAATTATATGTGTAAAGTGATAAGCAGCTGAAAATACAAGAAATGTTGAAAAAAGACCTAATGTATTCGTCATAACCATAAAGGTTTTGCCTGGAAATTCGAGTGGGTTTATTCCGTTGATTGAGAGCCACCAGAAAGTCCTTGATAAGCCGTCGAATGAAACAGTTGAAAGTACCAGCAGTACAAAAGCTTTACCGCTGAGAGGCAAAAGTTCTGATCTTAGTAATCCTGAACATGGTATTCTTATTGAAATTATGCTTGAACTGGCCTTGTTTCTTTCTTTTGCTGGTATTAAGTAAATCGGGGAAAGCCAGGCCACCATGCGGAAAAAAACAGTAAAGGGCTCACAAGTGTTAAGCCATTGTTTACTCCCGAAAATCAGTATTCCTGAAGCTGTGAAAATCAGATAAATAACAATGATCCTTGCCAGAGTAACAGGATCCATTGGTGAGGGATGAACCAGTTCTAACCATGCATAAAGGAAGAATAATATTACTGCCGGCCAGTATGCCAGTTTGCTGAGATTTAGGCTTCCTGATTTTGTATTTAAATAAAATCCAGGAAAAAATGAAATAAGTTTCCCCAAGGCAGGCCATGGGCTGATAAAGTTCCAGAAATTACCAAATAATGCAGTGGCCATTGTCAGTCCTATCCACCAAACGATCCAGGTAGTTAGCGGCAACAGGTTCTGCATTGGATCGCTGTTGCCTTTAAACCCTATCCAGATCAGGATAAACATTGCGGTTAATGAAAGGAAACTTAGCCATGAAACTGTCTTGATCTGAGCCTCAGGCTGGTTAAGTTTTATGTTTTCCCCAATATCGGATTTCCCTGTAACAATAATCATAAATATGAAGGTGAAAGCAACAACTGCTGCACCTCCCCCAATGTACAAATCTGTTGGCAACAGCATCACGTGTCCACGCTGGCCGGCATGCGCAAAGGCAAATTCGGGAAGGATGAAAATGAAGGCCGATAACTGAAATTTTATGCAGGAAATATTATTTATAATTGCAGGTTTATGTAAAGGAGGGACTTCCACTATCTTTGTGAGATTTGACTCCGACATACTTTTCGAGCGGCTCGGGATTATCATTCAATTGCTGTGGCGTTGTTTCTTCTTTGAGTATGCCATTTTCCAGAAAAACAATCCTGTCTGATATTCGTAGAGTTCCTTCTATCTTCTGTTCAACCAGCAGCACACTAACATTCTCAGATTTAAGCTTTTCCACAATATCAAATATCGTCTCAATCAATCTTGGCATCAGGCCTTCACTCGGCTCGTCCATCAAAATATATCTGGGTTCAAGGCATAATGCTCTTGCAGTGGCCAGCATCTGTTGTTCTCCACCGCTCAAAGTACCAGATTTTTGCTTTAGTCGCGATTTCAGGACAGGAAAAAGAGAGAGTGCCCATTCCAGCACTTCATTACTGCTATTCCGGGCATAAAGTCCCATTTTCAAATTCTCTTCCACCATTAATTCAGGAAACAGACGTCTCCCCTGTGGAATGTATCCAATTCCGCATTCAGGTATTTCGTGTGCAAGCTTTTGGTTCAAGACAACATCATCAAGCTTAATTGTACCTTCATCAATTTTTACAAGCCCCATGATACTTTTTAAAAGAGTTGATTTGCCTGCCCCGTTTCTGCCCAACAAGCCCAGAACTTCACCTTCTTTAACATTCAGCGATACACCGCTAAGGACTCGTACCTGATCATAACTGCTTGAAATTCCTTCAATTATCAGCATCAGTTCCCCAGATATAAATCTTGTACCTCACGGTTATTTTCTATTTCTGAGGGAGTCCCCTCAGCCATAATTGTCCCACTATCCATAACGGTAACGTATTCTGCCAGACTGAAGACTACAGCCATATTGTGCTCAATCAGTAGTACATTTACCGATTTTGAAATATCACGGATTAAAGCAATCAGATTTTCTATTTCAGCCTGGGCCAGCCCCTGGGTGGGTTCATCCAAAATTAGCAGTTCAGGGGAGGCAGAGAGGCTCATGGCAACTTCCAGCAGCTTTTGGTGCCCATATGGCAAAGTTCCCGCGGTATCATATTCCTTACCATTTAAACCTACCCTTCCAAGTGATTTGGATACATGTTTCTCAATAACAGATTCACTCACCATGAGCAATTTACCCTGCATTGCTTTTAACGACCTTTGAACGGAGAGAGCAACATTTTCATAACAGCTCAGATTTCTGAAAATACTGGTTACCTGAAAGGTGTAAACGATTCCGGCTTGAACCCGCTTCGCACTGGATTGCTGAGAGATTTCTTTTCCTTTGTAAATTATACTTCCTGAAGTTGGCTTTTCCCTACCGCATATCAGATTCACCAGTGTAGTTTTTCCTGCACCGTTAGGTCCGATGATCGCGTGAATACGATCATGATGAATACTAAAATTAACATCGTTCACTGCAGTTAAACCACCGTATTGCCGAGTTAATCGATGGGTACTGAGAAATTCTACGGAAGCCATTTAAGCCATCGTTGTCTAATAGTTCCCATTATTCCTAATGGGAACCAGATGATTGTCAGAACAAGTATAACGCCAACCACCAGCAGATAATTGCTTGTTATGCCGCTTATAAAATCAATCAGATAATACATTATTCCAGTTCCAAGCAAAGGGCCTATTACTGTTCCAGCCCCTCCGAGCAGGGTCCATAGCAGGGGAGAAATTGAGTGGTGGATTTCCGCGAAAGTTGTACCAATGTACGAAAAAAGCAGCGCATGCATTGCTCCGGAAATGCCTGCTAATGTTCCGGAAAATGTGAGTGCAAATAATTTATAGGAAAATACATTGTAACCCAGCAGCTGTGTACGGGCTTCGTTTTCACGAATTGCTATCAAAATTCGACCAATGGGTGAAAGGATGATAATGGTCGTAATTAGTAGATATACCGCCAACAAAATTAGGGCAAAATTGTAGCGGATGACCGGGTTGCTGTATAAAAATTCTTCACCAAACAGGACCAAGGAGCCTAAATAATTTGTGAGTGAAAACCCATCCTGTCCATAAGTGAGTTCATTGTAGTAAAGGATTGCAAGATAAAACGTTTGCCCGAACATAAGAGTTACAATCAGAAAAGAAACTCCACTTGTTCTAAGCGCGAAAAGTCCAAAAATTAATGACATAGTCAGAGTAAACACTGTCCCAAAAACCATCCCCTCCAAGGGTGTGAAACCTAAGTAAAGAATGCTTAATCCTGCGGAATACATACCGGAGGCAAAAAACATGGCATGACCAAGGCTCATCAAACCTGTATAGCCCAGCAAAAAATTATAACCGACAGCATACGACGCCAGAATCATTATTTTGGAAAAACTACTGTGGTGATAGGTCGGCAGTATAAACTGCATTAGAAAAAGCAATAGTAGTACTCCGCCTTTCAGAAACAGTGAGTAAATCAGTGATTTGCGTTTCATTGCTGATTCTCGCCAAACAATCCGCTAGGTTTTATAATCAGAATCATTACCACAAACAATGTCGCCAGCATTTTTGCTAATGTAGGTTCATAGAAAACCGATATAATGCCGTCACTGATGCCGATCAAAAAGGCCGCAATGATGGTTCCCCGGATACTGCCTAAGCCCCCAATTATTACTACAATGAAGGAAAGTAGCAGCGGCTCCAGACCCATCAGGTGATCTGCCTGGCGAATTGGTACAACAAGCACACCAGCCAGAGCCGCCAGGCCTCCCCCCAGTGCAAACACAGATGCGTAAATTTTTTTAGTTGGGACACCAAAAGTTGTTGCGATTTCATAGTCCTGCTGAGTTGCCCGCATATATAACCCAAGTTTGGTGCGTTTTAGAAGTAGCCATACACCGCAAAGGCATAGTCCCGACATTACAGCAACCAGCAGTTTATATCCGGAATAGCCAAACCATGGAAACGAGACTCTGAAATATATTGGGGCTTCTACAGGACGAGCTTCAGGACCGAAACCCATCAAAGTCAATTGCTGAATTACATAGAGTATTCCGATAGTGGCAACTATGGTACTCTCAGGGTTATAGTCAACTTTACGCAGGATATAACGCTCAGATATAACTGCAATGGCTCCCACAATTACAGGGGCTATCAGGAGAGCCAGAACAAAACCCCAAACTGAGTCAGCTGTCCAATTATATGCAAACCACGAGAGCACTGCTCCAAGCATGAAGAATTCTCCATGAGCAACATTTACAATTCGCATCACACCAAAAACCAGTGATAACCCCAATGCAATCAGGGCCAGTACAAAAGCCGTCACGGTTCCATCCAGCACTGCCAGAAAAACCATTGGCAAGGTTTCTTCTATCCAGGAAAACACAATTAGGGATTAATAAGAAAGGACTTCCGGAAGAGAAGGAATTCCTCCGGAAGTTTTGCTTGATTAGAGAGACTTCTTAGTGTAGTCAGTTTCGGGTTCGTACATGCCGTCGGCTATCGATGTTCTATGAACAACGTTAAATTTGCCGTTTTTAACTTGGGAAACAAACTGCTGTCCATAGCCTTGATGTGTTTTACCACTGAAAACCTTACTACCCTGAGGATGAGCGATACCTTCGTTGAATCCAGTGAAACCTTCAAAGGTTTCAATAAGTGTTTTATAATCCTTTTTACTTTTATATCCACTTTGCTCAACTGCTTCCTTGATGGCAAATAATGTTTCCCAGCATCCAAACATATGGGAATAAGCAGAAACGTCTTTCGAATCAGATTTACTTGCTCCTGTATTATCTACACCAACCGCATCTCGGTAAAAATTAGATCCAGATGTTGGATACCCGTCAGCATAGCGAGGCATAGCCTCCCAGAAATGAGATCCATCAAGAAATTCTAGTCCGGAGCTATTGATATTTACTCCTTCCAGCGAGTCGATGAAACCAAATAGTTTTGGATGTTTTGTACCATAGTGCTCCCCCATTTCCCTGACGAAAGTTAATACACCTGGTCCAACCATGACGTGATATATTACTTCGGTATTTTTTGGTATTTTCACGAAATAACGCGTAAATGAACTTGCTGTAGGTGGAATAGCTATCTTTGCAGTAATTTTTGCTCCACTCTTTGCAGCTGCAGCAGAAGCATAATCTCTGTGATCGTATCCAAATGCATAGTCCGGATAAATCAGTGCCACATTTTTACCAAGATTGCTGAAAATCCAGTTAGAAACAGCGGTTATCTGGGAGCGGACATCTGTAATACAAGGCTGGAATACATAGCGATTCAATGCACCGCTTGCTACATGATATCCCTCACTCACTACGAAATATGGTATTTTTAGTTCTCCTGCACGTGGAGCGGAGCCCATCACCACATGCGAGAAAAGTGTACCGTAAACAAAATCAACTTTGTGCTTTGTTGCCAGTTTTTCAACAACATCAGCTCCACGCTTGGGGTCTGTACCATCATCTTCTGTAATAATTTCAATCGGCCTGCCGGCAATACCTCCAATACTGTTTATGTATTTTGCTGCCGCATTTGTAGTACGTTCATACCACCTGCCGTAAAGTGCGCCAATACCTGTACGGTGAGCCTGAAAACCAATCCTGATCGGTTTGTCGCTACCTGCAGCATAAGCTGTTTTAGCAACTGGATCAATCAACTGACTTCCGATAATTCCTGCACCGGCAATAGCTGCGCCAGCACCCAAAACGGATCTGCGGCTTAAATTCATTTCACTTTGCTGATCAATTTTTTCTTTCTCTTTATTGCTCATCATATTCTCCTGTAAGGTTAAATAAATGATTTAGACTGAACAGATATAATGTGACAATGCAGGCAGGTCAAGTTAATAATATTAAAAACAACAATTCACAAATATAATTTTGCTGCAAACTAGCATTTTTATAAATTTATTTTAAACTTCATTCAAACACGGTTGAGTATTTATGGTTCTTTCATTTGACACTTTAAAATTTAAATGATCTTTTAACTTGATTAGCTCATAACCCATGAATTAGCATTTTCAGGGTTTCTAAACTTTAACAATTGTTTCAAGAAAAACCATATCAAAATTGGGGTGGAATATGTCAGCAGAAAAAATTATCCAACACTTGGAAGAAGTCATGCCTTTATCCAAAAGCGAACTTGATCTAAGATCCAATGGAGAGCGGTTTGGTTTAATTATTGTGGACGAAGTCAACGGTTTTGCAACTGTAGGCGCCGGTAACCTTGCTCCTCAAACTCCCAACGAACAGGTTTCCACTATGGTTACAGAGACAGATCGCCTAGCCCGAGCATTCGCAGAGCAGGGTATGCCAGTGCTGGCATTTCTGGATACACATGAGCCTGGCAAACCTGAACCGCCTTATCCTCCCCATTGTGAACGTGGTACTGGCGAAGAGGATTTAGTCCCGGAGCTGAAATGGCTTGAGGAAGATCACAATGCCACACTGGTTAGAAAAGACTGTATCAACGGTTTTATAGGCGCATATCAAGAGGACAATTCAAATGCTGTCATTGACTGGGTCAGGGAGAATAATTTAGAGAATATTCTGGTTGTAGGAATTTGTACGGATATTTGTGTGATGGATTTTGTTTTGACGCTTCTTTCTGTCAGGAACCACGGGATGATCCCAAATTTGAAAGAAGTTATAGTATATGATAAAGGATGTTCTACCTACAGCCTGCCCAAAGATGTTGCGGAAGAAATAGGACTTCCTCCAAGCGCAAGTCACCCCCAGGATATCACACACTATATGGGCCTCTATTTCATGGCCTCACGCGGAGCACAGTTGGTAGATCGAGCAATAGTTTAAATTTTGATAAATAATTTTTAAGGAAACGTCCGGCTTATATATTCAGGTGTGATTTAAAAAATTAGGATCTTTCCTGACAGGAATGTTATTCGTTATTAACATAATTAAAGATGCTACATTCTGACTCTTTCACTTTTGGGATCATAAAACGCTGTTAATGAAGGACGTGCGGGATACCTTTCACCAGCAACCTCAATTTCAAAGCTGTTGGA
>Ga0208765_1001458_pt1 | contig 14243 bp, 10 predicted proteins | sample ETNtaG_2_FD_185783 | JGI IMG/M metagenome (GOLD analysis project Ga0208765, IMG submission 185783) | Marine microbial and viral communities from oxygen minimum zone, Eastern Pacific Ocean - ETNP201406SV203 (SPAdes) (version 2) | ecosystem: Environmental > Aquatic > Marine > Oceanic ... | reverse complement strand
GAAGGGGCACCCGTTCGGCCGGACCCGCGAGGCCAAAGGGATGCCACTCAAACTAGGGCCAGCAGGAGTTCCCCTCTCTTGCAAGGGCCGCACCATTGTCGAGGGGATGGACGACATCACCGTATTGGGATTGGATGCAATGGAGGTTCAGACAGTCCGAACCATCCAGCCCCAGCACTTCGACCAATACTGGCAGGCTGGCATCTTGTCGTGGAAGTCTGACTTCGAGATGAACATGCATGGGCCTTACTACGCAGAGCTACTTGGGAACAAGAGGGAGAGGAACAGGACCCTTTCAAAGATGGAAACGAGCCTACAGGCTGGCAAGATAGTCAACGCTAGACACCTGACATTCCACGTCGGCCCGTATGGAGAGTACGACCCGGGAACTGCAGCGAACGAACAGGTCGCAAACGTCATGTCGGGAATTGTCGAGAGAGTCAGAGAGGTATGGGGTGTCGAAGAGGAAGAGGAGGATTACGCCGCATTCCCTTGGGTCCACGAGTCGGAGCCATCACTGGTCGGGATTGAGACCTCGGGGAGGCAGGAGCTTTGGGGGACCGTAGAGGAGGTTCTGGAAGTCTGCAACCACGTAGAAGGGACTGTTCCAGTTTTGAATATGGGTCACATTCACGCTCGGGGGCACGGCAGGCTTAGGACCAGCGAGGATTATGCGGAGCTGTTCGACCAAGCCAGAGAAACCTACGGCGGATCCACGTTCTATTGCCACTTCGCAGGAGTCGAGCACAGGATGGGGAACGCACTCCACTACACACAGATCAAGAAGTCTGACCTGAAGTTCGAACCCTTCGCTGAGTACCTAGCAGAGGAAGGCGATTGGATGGACATCACGATAATCTCAGATTCCCCGCTACTAGAGCATGATGCAATGTACATGCTCCAGCACTATGACAAGGCGAGGCAGCGCCTGCTAGAGATCAGAGCTCGTGACGAACGTAGGGCTAAGCTTGCAGCCCAGCAGGGAATCGATCCAGAGGAGTTGAAGAAGAGGGAGGAAGAGGCTGCGGCTGCTAGGAAGAGCCAATTGACAGGAGATGCTGAGGAGCCGCCCGTGAAGGCACCTGCGAAGGCACCTGCCAAGAAGGCCCAGGCCGAGGGAAAAGCCAGTAAATCCAGTGGAATGATAGCAATTGACGAGTCTTCGGACGAAGATGACGTGTTCTAGCTTCAGTGACCCCAATCAGCAGTCTAGTTCAATAACCTGTTTTGGGGCCGTGGGTTCATGGCGACAGGAACTGTGAAGTGGTTCAACTATGTGAAAGGATTTGGGTTCATTGGACGGGAAGATGGCGATGACCTCTTCGTTCATACAACCGAAGTAAACGGAAGAATAACCGAGGGAGACTTGGTTGAGTTTGAAGTTGGTGAAAGTGATAAGGGCCCGAATGCGGTCAACGTCAGGAAGATCGGCGACGCAGAAGAAGAGTAAATCTTTGCCCCGACTAGGGCGATAGGGCCTCTCTAGAGGCCCTCCCTCACTCTTCCTCTATGCCAGTCTTTTCCCAATTCAGCACTATTGCCCCGTTGGCACTTATTCCCAGAACTGGTGACCACTTGCTGAAGTCAACATTGTTGTTTGCAGCAATCATTGCCCTTAGGTTGGAGACTAATGGGAGATCCAATCTAATCCCGAAGGGGGCTGTGTCCGATGCGAATAGAGGGGAGGGAGGTAGAGCCTCAACTGGTTCTGACTCGACTTCTTCTTCCTCGGATGAGTCGTCGATGGCCTCCGATGGACCGGATAATTCGGATGACTGCAGATCATGGGAGGAGTCGTCTTCGGTCAACGGCGCTTCTGGCTCGTAGTCGGAGACTCCGACCTCAGAGACGAACGGAGTTGCCCCCTCGATGGTACTGCCAATCTCTAGACCTCCGCGCGAAGCATAGAGGACCGCTTGTCCGATCAGTGTGAGCGCCGCAAGGAATAGCATTACGACCATAATTAGCTCGCCTTGTTGAATGCCCGTGTATATCAGTCCGGATGGCATGCCGACGAGACTGATCATCCTCCTCCAACCATGGTCTCGGCTGAAGCCTACGACCACATGATGGAGGGAGAGGATCACTATCGAGATTCCGAAGGCAACCTCAAAATCTATCCAATTGGAGTAGATTAGCATTGCGAAGAGGAAAAAGGCGGAGCCAAACAGGCCGAAGTCCTTCTCGATATCGAAAGCATCGTTGGCAGAATCCTCCGGGATAGTAGTCACCATTCCCTCGACGACCTGGCCATATGGGTCCTTCCTTGACCAAGATAGGTACACCATGGCCAGCCCAATAGCAATCGGCCACAGTAGCGCATTGTCGGAATGGGTGGAGAAATCCTCATTGATCCACCACCAAAGCGTCAGAGTCTGAACGAAGACAGAGCCATGGAGGAGGATCGGGATCCCCCTCTTGAGGCCCTCCCATGCTGCTAACAGGGCCGAAATGAACGGGATAGCACCGGAGATTCCCCCTGAAAGTAGGAAGAAAGAGTAACCTTGCAAGCTCGACGCTGAACCGACGTAGTCATAGAAATTGGTGTCTTGTTCGAAGGAATCACGGACGGCATTATTCAGGAGCACCCCATTACGGACTAGGGCGTACTGGGCCATTCCGGCGAGACCCCCGACGACCCTTGCGAAATCGGCGTCGATTCCAAACGATCCATCCCCCATGTAATCGAAAAGCTCCGATGAGGCCCAGAACCAGGCTAGGGGAGATACCCAGAACCAAAGCACGACCCCGTACTTCCATGCCGCGTATGTGAGAGCGGCCACGATGAGTATTGGTGCGGCTCTTGGATCTGGGAGCAGGAAGGCGATCCCCATGAGAAATGCCAATCCGGGCCCGAACAGTTGCTCGGGGCCATATCGTGATCCTTCCTCGCGTTCCCCCTCTGAGGGCAGGTAGAATGCGACTGCAGCTGGGATGGAGAACATTAGTATCGACGCCCACCTCGGGGTGTCGAAAACCAGCACATCGGTAGTCTCTCCCAAGTACGGCAGTTCTGCCATGATGTTCCAAATGATGTCGTTAGCATCAGGGTTTGAGCCGAAGAAGGACGCGTAGATTACAGCGAATACCGGCAGGCAGGCCAGCACCGGAGTGGAAACGTGCTTAGCTGCCCTCTGAACGGCGATTGCGAATACGGGAATGGCAAGTAAACCACCGGAAGTGTCGGTCAGACCAATGATCAGCAGGATCGACAGCGTCAGAGTCCCGAAGTTTCGTGCCTCCTGAGAGAGGTCAAGCAAGGTCTTCAGGCGGAAGTTAACTAGCAATGGGGCTGCGATGATCAAGAGGTCCCTAGTAGAGCGTGCAAGGATGTCGGCGCCCTCATCTGAAATAATCACAGCAGAGACCAGAGAGACGATGGAAAGGTATGAGATTCCGATTAGCCTCTCCAAAGGAGTGGTTTGGAAGGCGGCTCCCCCCTCGAATGCCAGAAGAGCGACGGCTAAGGCGGTGCATGCGAGAGTCATCCTGATGGCATCCGTAGGCGAGGTTGCGAACGAGCCAGAATCGATGTTGCACATCAGGAAGACAAATAGCAGGAAGAGGATGGCTGCCATCTCGGGCCTCAATGACAGGCTCTCGTTCTCCACCCTCCAATTATGGCAAATCGCGAACAGGCTAACGGCTGCCACTAGAGGGAGTGCTCTGGAAACAATGTCATCTGAAGATAAATCAAAGGACGAGAACAGTGTTGAGAAAACAACTGGGGATACTATCAGGGTCAGGAATGCGATCTCGGTGCCCCAATCAAGTTGGTTTTCGTCGCTTTCAGACCTGGTTCTCAGGAATGAATTCAGCTGATATAGGGTCGCGACTATTATTATTCCAACAAAGAGAAGGTGGGCCTCCTCGATAAGATCCACATTGAAGGATGCTAGCAAGAGGAGAAGGGAAGGCCCCTCGTAGAACCTAAGCCTCCCTCTGGATTGAGCCCAGATGCCCAGAGCCAAGACGGCAGGGAACAGAAGGAGAGATAGCCCGTCGATGACGCCGATAGTTAGTCCTCCGACTTCTAGGATGTTAGCCTCCGTTTCGCCTGCCCCGATGAACGAGGAAACCGTCCATGAGGCAACCATGGCGACATATGTGGCTCTGACTACCCAGTCCCTAGCCTGTGGATGGGTCTCCAAGTAGACAAAGGCAGAGACTCCCACGAACCATGCAAGCATTGCAGCCTCGTCGGAGAGCAAGGCCAGTGCAAGGGCCAGGCCAACCGGCATCGCTGGGGTCCTCTGCATCGTGGTCGGAGCGAACCAGCCCACGAGCAGTGCGACCCAAAGCCAGAAGGTAAGTCCGAATGGTGCCTGGGAAAGCGTTTTTCCAGCGATGATGAAATCTGTGCCGTCGGCAGCGATAATCTGGCAGAATAGGATGGCTGCCACTACCGCTCCGGAGCCGTTCTCTACCATTCTCTTGGAGAGGCTTCGATCGGTGGCTGTGATCCCGACCAGTACAACGGCGGGCACCAGGAGGCTAGCGTGCTCGGTCTCTCCCCATGAGCTCAGGGACATGAAGATCGGGAGTCCCACTGCAGCACCCGAGGCGAGGAGATAGAGGATGGCCCTGTCTAGCCTGAGTGAATACAGGATGGCGGAACCGGTAAGAAGAACGACTGAGATGGTGATGAATTCCTCCAACTCGCCTCTGGAGTAATCTAGCCAAATCTTGACCCCGCTGAAAACCACCGCCAAGGGGGCTAGCACCACCACAGTCCTTGGGAGGGTCCCGAGCGAATGCCTCCGTATTGAGAAGGTGCTGATCTCCATCACTAGAAGAATTGCCGCCGTCTGTAGTGCCGCTAGCCAGACTGGCATCCAAACATCCCCTTCTTGGAATTCTATCCACCCCATCTCTGGTCCCGCGTAGAATACTGCGAATCGGGAAAGCCACACAGCTGAGAGGGCCCCCATCAGAACCGCTATGGCCCCTCCGTACTCCTCTATCGGGTTCTCCACCCTATCTTTCCCGTATTGATGCCTGAACCACTCGTGCATGCCTATCACCGAAACTGCCGTGGCTCCGGTAATGATTCCCAGAGTCAGGAACGAGTAGTCGTCGGTGACATTTACGACGGTGACGTAGTATATCGCATAGGCCAGCATTAGCCCACCTGCGACTAGGGATGCGTATAATCCGATAATCGATGCATCGTAATCTGAACGTAGGACTGTATTTTGTGGGCTCTGACTCATGGTCCCTCTTATGTCGAGTGGGCTTTCTACTTAGTGCCGGAACGGAGTTTGTTTCCCACCACCTGTACTAGGAAGGCTTGAAGTCAGGACGGTGGTGGCGGGGATGCTACGGGACTGTAGCTCAGCTGGGAGAGCGCCGCACTGAAGATGCGGAGGCCGCTGGTTCAAGTCCGGCCAGTCCCACCATCAACTTGCATCTGAGAGGATGTCAGTCTGGAGTTGGTGCAATTTGGAAATTCCTATCTCTGCCGCATCGATCAGAGCATCCAGATCCTTCCTAGAGTAGGTCGCCTCCTCGCCAGTACCTTGGACTTCTACGAATTCACCTGCACTTGTCATCACGACGTTCATGTCCACATCCGCATTGCTATCGAGGATGTAATCCAGGTCTGTCCAAACCTGTCCTTCAACCATGCCCACGCTGATGGCAGCCACATCGTTTGGCATCACGGACATCTCGTGCGAATCCATCTCTTTCTGGCTGAGTTTTTCCTTCTCTACCCCCTTCCTAATATCCTCCCTGGTCAGTCTCTTCCCCTTGGGGAGGCACTCGCCCGAGGCGATTAGGCGTCTCACTGCGAGCCTGAGAGCGATATTTGCTGCCGTTATCGAGGCGCACCTCGTCCCCCCATCGGCATTCAGGATGTCACAGTCGACGGTGAGGGCCACTGGGCCTAGTTGCTCTAGGTCGACAGCCCCTCTCAGAGATCTTGCCACTAGCCTCTCAATCTCCATAGTCCTACCCTTGGCCCCGCTTCTTTCCCTGCGGAATCTAGTGTCTGTTGAGCCTGGCAGTAGAGAGTACTCGGCATGAACCCAGCCCCTGTCGGAATCCCTTGGGAACCATCTTGGGAGTGATGGCGCCTTGGTTACGCACACTAGCACCTGAGTGTTTCCCTGATTGTACAGGATAGATGCCAGGGCATTGGGGGTGAAGTCAATCTTGACCTCGATTTCTCGGATCTCATCATTTGCTCTGTCGGTACTGCCGACGCCCGTCTTCATCTTCGCCATAGCCTTCCGAAACCAGTTCCTCGGATGAATCATTCGCGTCGCGCGTGTGGAGGTCTGAATGAGTCAACCACCTCAGAATCTGTTGTAATGTAGGGCCCTCCGATCAGATCGACGCAGTAAGGGACAGCTGCAAAGACCGAGTCAAGAATCTCCCTTATTGATCTTGGAGAGCCAGGGAGGTTGATCACCAATGAGGAGCCCCTGACTCCAGCCGTCTGTCTTGAGAGCATCGCAGTGGGAACGTAATTCATCGAAATTGCGCGCATCTGCTCTCCGAAGCCGGGAAGCATCCTATCGCAGATTGCCTCGGTCGCCTCGGGCGTTACATCCCTTGGAGATGGGCCGGTTCCCCCCGTGGTAACGACGACGGAACATCCATGGTTGTCGATTAGATCGACGATGGCCGCCCCTATGTCCTCCTTCTCATCTGCTACAAGTCTCCTAATGACTTTCCACGGTGATGTCACAGCGTCTTGGAGGAATGACTCGATGGCCGGTCCACTTAGGTCCTCGTACTCTCCCGAACTAGCTCTGTCAGAGGCGGTCAGAACTCCGAAATGGCACAGTTCGGAAACACCCATTGGCAGTCCGTAGAGGCAACCAGAGAAAACGCCGCCGGTACACTTGGAATTCAATGGGCACGTTCAAAGACCGTCGATTCGAACAGGCATCTCCGGAGGTAATGAGGTGCCGAGTCTTCCCCAACACGCACTGACAATCGTTTCCCAAGTAACGTCGTGTCTGGTGCATCTTTGGCCAAATGAATCGTTGGTTGAAATAGTCTCGTCGCCCAATCTCTGATACGGGTGATAGAATGAGTGACCAGACGAAGTATGCAAACCAGATAGCAATAGTGAAGCAAGAGTGCCCCAATGCCGATGAAGAGGAGATTGGAAAGGAGTTTGCTAGGTATGAGGGGGACTTCCTTATCCCTCCCGAGGATGCATTGAGGTCCGTAATAAGGAAGTTCCAGGTTTCCACTGGTGTTGAGGTTTCAGCCAATACCTCCTCGCCAGTCAGTGAAGAGAAAAAGGTCGACAGGTTCTCAGAGTTGGATGCCGACGACAGGAATGTTGCAATCGAAGTGGCGGTTGTTTCCTATACGCCAAGAACCCAGATGGTTAGGGGCGAGGAGAAGCAGATTGCCTTTGGGTGGATAGAAGACAACCCCCATGAGGCTAGCTCCGAGAGGGTTCGATGGGATTACAAAGACTGGGGGAACAAAGGCGAGTCCATGATTCCTGGTTCAATCGTAAGGCTAGAGGGCGCCTCCGTAAACGAATGGAACGGGAAGCGGTCCCTGAACATCAATCGAACGACGAGGGTGACGGTTGTGAAGGAGGGGAGTGGTGCGGCACCTCCAACAAGCAACGAGCCATGGAGTATCGCAAGAGCCTCTGAGGTTGAGGGGTTCGTAAACGTGGTCGGGAGAGTCATGTCAGCAAAGTCCGATGTAATTGTTAGAAAGGACGGGAGTGGGGAGATCCCCATAGTTCGTGGGAGGATATCCGATTCATCGGGCAGCATAGGCTTCCTCTCATGGAAGGATTTCGAGCATGAAGAAGGATCGCTAGTGAAGATCGTTGGAGCGTCCGTAAGGAAGTTCCGAGAGACGCCGGAGATTCAAATCAATGATGGGACTGTAATCGAGGCATATCACGATACATCCTTCCCAGAGGTTAGCGAGTTAGCGAAGTCGGAGAAAGTGAGCATCGCTGACCTGAGAAATGGAATGAGGGACGTGTCTATCACATTGCAGGTTGAGAGTTGGGTACAAAGATCATTCGAAAGCCAGAATGGCGAATCCAAGACGGTTAGGAGCGGGGACGTGATGGACCCTAGTGGAAGATGTAGGCTCACGGCATGGTGTGAATTCGATCCCAGTCCCGGGGAAACCATAATGATCGAAGGAGGGAGGGTTCAGTTCTGGCAGGGCTCTCCTGACTTAGTCATAGATGACATGAATCAGGTGAAGGTCCTCTCCGAATCACCATGGGATGCAATAGACCCCCAGAATCACTGGGTTGAGGTTGACCTGACTAGCCTCACACAGGGGGGATCCCGAAGGGGAATTTCAACTTCAGGAAGTATCGTGATGATAAGACCAGACTCGGGGATGATAGAGAGATGTCCCGAATGTAGAAGGGTGATAAGAGATGGTTCTTGCTCAGAACACGGGTCTAAGATTGGAGAAGAAGATCTGAGGCTCCGCTTTGTACTAGATGACGGGATTTCTAATGCTAGTCTGATCCTCGGTAGAGAAACATCCGAGGCTTTCCTGGGAATGGGAATGGATGATGTCAAGAGTGAGATATCCAATATTGGAAGAGAGGTTTTTGTTTCAAACCTAAAAAATCGCATTCTCGCTAGAAAGATGGGGGTGCACGGAAGGTGCTTAGTTGACGGCCAGGGTGCAATGTTGATGGCAGAAAGAGTAGAAATTCTAGTTCCGGGGCCGAAAGAAGAAGCCGAAGAAGTCATGAAAAGATGGGAGGTGGAAATATGATGTCAACATCTGGAGTCAGAGTAGGCAGGCAGAGTTCAATTCGGATTTTTGCACAGGAGTACTCAGAGTCCTCCTTAGTAGAGAGGGGCATAGGTGAGTTTGCGCCGAGTTTTGTCATCACCAAGCTAGGTGCGAGGGTGAATCGTTGTCTGATCTGCGGGGGCCTAGAAAGAATGGAGAGGAGAGATGGTGATTCGGGACCTTACTATGCAGGACAACTCAGAGATCCTTCGGGAACTCATTACTTCAATGTAGCTCCATTCCAACCAGAGCTTCATCCTGACGCAGAGGAACTTCTAGCAAGATTTGAAACTGGAGACTCGGTTCTTGTTTCTATGATAGGCAGACAACAAACTAGGGAGTCTGAGGATGGTGGTATTTTCACCTCAATTAGAGCTGAAAGCTTCACCGAAATAGATATCGAGACATACAAATCATGGATGGTAGAGGCTGCTGATGCTACCCTCAGGAGGTTGAGCGCATATGATTCATCACAAGGCGCTGAATTAACTGAAGAAGGGTTGAGGAACGCTGGGATTCCGAATGATCTTGTTTCGGGTTTGGTTAAGTCTCGACAACATTACTCTGAATTTGATACAGAGGCATACAGGGTTTGGGTCCTCAAGGCTTTCTCAAGGGCCCTCGGAAGAGCAGAAGATACGGAGGAAATTGTCTCTAACAATGATTTCGAACCTGCCATTGAGACTACTGTTCAGTCGAACGAGGGTGCTGATCCAAGAGACGTAATATTGGGAATAATGGGTTCTAATGGGGGGGAACTAGTCGGATACGATGACCTTGTTGCGGCTTGCATCTCGGCTGGCTCTTCTGGAGAAGCGGCAGAGGATGCCATAGAGCACCTCAGGGACGTTACAATGGAAATCTCAGAACCTAGATTCGGTTTCTTCTCCAGTTCTTCGTGATTCTTCCCTACTCGCCGTTAGAATCTAGTGAAGATAGCTTAGACCTGATCCTATCTATTGCTTCTCCTGCATCCTCCACCAAGGGTTTGTTTTCCCCGTCTGAGGTCATTTCTGCACCCTTCACTTCAGCGATGTTGGTCGCGACCATGAGGACCCGATGCCTGACGAATTGCTCGTTAATTGGCCACCCCCTCCTGTCGGCTAGTCGCAGTAGGAGGTCCCGCTCAGAATCCCCCCATGAGCCTCCGTGACCTCTTAGGATGGTCCCCACCATTCTCTCCAGATCACCCACTCTGGCATGAATTGTCAGAATATCCCCCTGTACGTGACTGGGTTGATTGTCCAGGCCCATCAATAGTGAGTCACTGGCATCCTCCAGCAAGGCTTCTGCGGGAACTGCATGGAATTCATCTGTGGCAATCTCCGGAGTTGTCCCCCCTTCCACCTTGACTTCTGGCTCTGATTCCTTGAAATGAGAGGTCTGGAGTCCATTCCTCCTCAGGCTTCGCTTGATCCGCCCCCACCCATTCATCTGACTTGTTAGCACCCCTGCGACCCTCCCCATCAGAACGGTTCGATTCCCAGTAAGATCCAGCTCTAGCTTCTTACAAATCTCATGCAAGTCGTCTCTATTCATCTCGGCCAGATTCTCTATTGTCATCCTTCGTGAGTCGTAACTCAGGTGCAACCAAAGCCGCTGTCTCCTCTCCTTGTGGGATCCCGAAGACTTGATTCCGAAGACCTTCAGAACATCCCTCATTTCCTTGTGGGACATAGACTGGATACCTTCCCAAGACAGATCTAGTTCAGCGAGGACCTGGCTTCTAATCAAACGGGCTCGGAGAACCTCCACTGAACCGGACTTCGATATCCCCGAACTCTCCGCCCTCTGCCTCAGATTCTGAAGACGCTCCGTATAGAGGGAGTTCAGTAAATTAGAGTCCACCCTCATGATAACAATAGCTCCTCGAGAGGGTTCCTTAGTTATCGGTTGCCCCGATCTTAGCGAGTAAATGGTGATTTGAGGGGTGTACAATCGTCACGGTTGCTATTCTGGGATAAATGGCGGGGCATCTTCGTCAGTGGGGTGATCACGGGGGACATCCCTTGTAGACTCGTTTACGAGATTCCCCCAATCCATCAAAAGAGCAATGACGGCCCTCTGATACTCGCTCATTGCCACTAGCCTCTCCAACGAAAGCGTCCTCCTCCCATCTTTGGACAGCGTTTCCATCCGTATCTCAACCCTGACCTCATCGTGGTAAATCTCCCCATCAGGGTCGTGGCAGGATTGTTCCAACACCAAGTCGCGATTCGCCTCTGCCTGTCTGAGGATAGCGCCTACATTCCTGTGTCTAACCTCCAATCCTATGACGTCATGCATCGAGGTTTCCAATTCCCTCATTATCCTACTCTGGACCCAAAGAACGGTATTGCCCTCGGGTTCGGTGAGTTTTGCTGCTAATCGATTTGGGAATCCTTTTCGAGAAACTACGGCGATTAGGTCGGAATATGGAGGTGGGACAAAGTGGGGTGCACCTCTCTCATTCGGCTGGGACATCAGAGTGTGCCTCCTCTCAGTCTGGTTCGTCTCATCGTACTCTGACCTTGAAATCACGAATCCGTCGATTTCTCCTTTCTCCAGCAGTTCGGCCAACGCCTTAGGGAGGCCTCTGGGGTCCTCTGGTGGTACGAAACCGGAAACCAAGACCCCCAGTTCCTCGGATGAGACTGCTTGCAGGTCTGGCCTCGCCCTGAGAAGTTGTCTGCGGATCAAAACTGAATCTGAGACTATTATTGCGGACTTGGGCTGGTATGTGAGACGGTCTGGGGATACTAGAACCTGACTTGCGCGTCTGGGAGTTCTGGCCCCCATTACCTGACAGCCACTATCAGAGATCGCTCCCTCTCTTCCGGAAATCTCTGTCGCTGGTATTGCCAACAGATCGAGGTCCCCCTCTGAAAGCGATTTTATTCCAGCGTCTAAACCCTTGACGGAAACGACTGAATGCTCGATATCCTCCAATTCGTTGGACTCGAAGTGAGTGGATATCTGTGAAGACACTTTGCAAGAAGGCGAATCCAGAGTTCCAACAACTATCCGGTTTTCCATCGCATCCACCTCAAGGGGGGGGCACGCCATGTACCCAATCTGAGCGGCGTGCGCACCCGTTGATATATGCGACCCCTAGGCTGAAGACATCATGGAAGCGGAGAAAATGGAGTCAATGACTCTAGATTCTATCAAGAACTTAGTCGAGGAATCCATAGAAGAGTTGGTCCTAGAAAAAATGAGTTCGAAATTCGATAAGCCGGTGATGTCCATCGCTAGTGACGTGCTTCTGGGAGGGGGGAAGAGGTATCGCCCCATACTGGCCATACTTTCTTACAAAGCTGCGGGGGGAAATGACTACAGAGAGGCATTAGACCTAGCCCTATCCTCTGAGTTAATTCACACGGCGACTCTAGTCCATGACGATGTGAACGATCAATCAAAAATGAGGCGTGGCAAACCGACAATACACTCGACCCATGGGTCCTCTCATGCGATAATCTCTGGTGATTACCTGTTCGCATTGGGTTTCGAACTCGGGGCCAAGTACGAAGAAAGAGTAGTCGGAAATGTGAGAGACTCGTGCGCAGGGATAGCGTCGGGAGAGATCCTGCAGATCGAGCACATAAATGACCTGAATACAAGTCCAGAGGACTACTACGCAATTATCGATGGCAAGACTGCTGGGCCCTTCGCCTCAGGATGCGCGAGTGCCGCAATGATAGCAGGTTCGAGTGAGGAAGTTTCCGATGCATTGTGGGGCTACGGGATGGAACTTGGGAGGGCCTTCCAACTTGTGGATGACATCCTGGACTTGGTAGGGGACGATCTCATCGGTAAGCCACGCGGAACGGATGTCCACGATGGGAAAATGACGTTGCCCATCATCTACGCACTAACAATGCTACATGGGGCCGATAGGGATCAACTAAGAGACGTCCTGATCAACTTCGGAGGTGACAGGCTGCATGAGTTGGTCGAACTACTGGAGCAGGCAGGTTCATTCGAATATGCTAAATTACTTGTTTCTAACCATGTGGAGAGGGCTCTGGACCATATCGAGAGTCTCCCCGACTCTGAGGAGAAGGAAATGCTAACGGAGATCGCTTTGATCTCGGAGTCAAGGACCAACTAACTGAGGTGCTTCCCCTGGACAAGGAGAAGTACTGGGATACGATAATCATCGGTGGTGGCCCAGCAGGTAGCACCGTTGCAAGGTATGCATCGGAAGGTGGTTTGAGTGTCTTGGTTATTGATGGCAGGGACCCAATAGGTTCTCCACTACAATGTGGAGAATTGGTCCCTACAAACGAGGAGATGAAGAGACTGTGCCCCCGGGTTCCAGAAATGGACGACCTTTTCAGAACTCCTGAGAATGCCGTCTCTAGAATCTGTGAGAAAATGAGGATTGTCAAGCCAAATGGCAAGGGTATGGACTTCGATTTCGAAGGGATGGTGCTGGACAGGGTCGCACACGATGAGGCTTTAGTCGAGCTAGCACGTTCAAAGGGTGCAGATTACCTCTTAGGGGAACGCGTCAAGCGTGTCGAGGGGAATTCCGTGGTCCTATCCAATGGGGCAACTATGAGAGGGAGGGTGATTGTCGGGGCCGGAGGTCACAATGACCCGATTAGAAAGCGATATTGGGGCGAGGTTTCCCTTAACATCCCTGTAAAATTCGCACTCAAGAATGGGCGCCATTCCGACGCGCTAGAGTTGCACTTCGGATCCGTGGCCCCAGGTGGGTATGCCTGGGTCTTCCCGAAGGACTCAGGGTCGAATATTGGATTAGGAATACAGAGAAAGATGTCTAGGGGCAGGAGCCTGGAGAAATATGCGAATGATTTCATCGAACGATTCGAAGGAGAGGAGAGTTTTCGAGGAGCTGGATATCTTCCGATGTCAGGGGCCGTTCGTACTTTTGTGAAGGGCAATTACCTTCTGGTCGGGGATTCGGCAGGAATGGTTCTGCCATCAAACGGGGCAGGCATCACCATCGCGATGATTGGAGGGAGGATTGCAGGAGAGGTGATTTCCGAGCATCTCAATAACGGCACGGACCTGAAAGAATATGAGAAGAGATGGGAGACCCAGATGGGGCATGTGATGCGAAACTCGAAGAGGGCTTTCGCCATTGGAAGCATTATGTTCAGATTCCCCGATTGGGTCCTGAATATTGTATTCAACCGTCTGACGAAGGGGATGATTTGGAGGGCTGTGACCTGTCGGAGAGTCTTCTGGTTATTCTAAGGCGCGCGAGCGGACCAGATAGTTGCCATTCCTGGGAAGATTACTCGAGCCTTGACATCTACGAATCCGACCTCCTTCAACATAGAAACATAATCCTTGGTTGTTCCGAATTCGGAGTACGTCTTTGTGAGCCACTTCCATGGGTGGTCTCTCTGACCACATACTAACCTGGCATATGCCCCTACCCAGACCCTCATCCATAGAACTCCCAGAAAACCGTGAACTCGATTCATCTTGGCAGGATCTACAATGATAATGGGAGAGCCAGGCCTTAGAACTCTTAG
>Ga0208765_1001453_pt1 | contig 14301 bp, 17 predicted proteins | sample ETNtaG_2_FD_185783 | JGI IMG/M metagenome (GOLD analysis project Ga0208765, IMG submission 185783) | Marine microbial and viral communities from oxygen minimum zone, Eastern Pacific Ocean - ETNP201406SV203 (SPAdes) (version 2) | ecosystem: Environmental > Aquatic > Marine > Oceanic ... | reverse complement strand
CCGCTATCAAAAAAGGCGTAAAAAATAAAACTTTGGTGGCGACTATCAAATCTCATAACCACAATGTGCCCACTTTGTTAATAGAGCATTTACGCTAGTCTTAAACAGCTCTATATTTACAAAATTATTGCCAATCTTTAAAATGCCCCCAATCGATATTTGATCCGATTGTTGCGATTTAAAAGAAAATGCTAAGGTAATATTTTGACTGACTTAACTGTAAATGAAGTATATGCAATTGGCGCACCAATTGTATTGGCGATGATCTTTGCCGAAATTTTAATTTCTAATTGGCAAAACCGAAAATACTATAAAAGAGAAGATACATATTGCACCGTTGGTTTGTTGACAGGAAACATAGTGATGGCTTTTGCTATCAAGGGCCTAGTCTTGGCTTTCCACTTTTACTTATATCAGTTTAGGGTCTTCGACTTCGCTAACACCATACCGCCTTGGGTAATGTGGACTATAACTTTCATAATGATTGATCTTGTTTTTTATGTTTATCATAGAATGTCACATAGAATCAGATTCCTTTGGGCTATTCATCTAAGCCATCACTCAAGCGAAGAAATGAATTTCGCAGTATCGTTTAGACAAGCGTGGTTCGGACCAATTTCCAAAATACCATTCTTCATGACGCTTCCTTTGCTTGGATTTGACCCAACAATTATCGCAGTAGCAGGCGTAATTAGTACTTTATGGGGGATAGTTGGCCATACCCAAATCGTAGACAAGCTTGGCCCCCTTGAGTGGGTTTTTAACACCCCTTCTCATCACAGAGTCCATCATGGTTCTAACAAACAGTATATTGATAAGAATTATGGGAATTTATTGATTATATGGGACAGAATGTTTGGAACATTTGAGCCTGAAGAAGAGCCTGTAACGTTTGGTTTAGTAAATAATGTCAATACATTTAATCCTGCAAAAATAACTTTTATGGCCTGGTCATCCATGATTGAAGATATCAAAAATAAGAACGATTTTAGCGAAATGTTAAAAGCAATCTTTGGGCCACCAAACACCCATATAAAAAATAAAGGTTAGAGAACTCATTAACAAAAAAACTCAGATTTTAAAATAATTTTTGACTTATTTAACGGGAGGTTTATATTTTTATAATCATGAATAATTACAATAAAAAAACTGTTGCAGAAAAAAAGCATGCATTAGTTGAATCAAAACCATTTATTTTATTTGTAGGATTGTTATTTTTTGGTGCCCCGGTATTTTCTCATAACCCAGATATACAAAACTGTGCAAGCATAACTGACCCTGCTGCAAGATTAATTTGCTACGATGCTTTGTTCCAAGATACACAAAAAATTGATAAATCAGAGAAAGCCCAAAAAACCCCAATAGTTAAAAAATCAGATAACACAAATAAAAATGATTATGGTTTGGAAAAACCAAAAGATGATTTATCGATCACAGCAAAAATAATAAATGTAAACAAAAGCGGCAATTACAAGATTTATATTACCTTAGACAATAAACAAACTTGGAGAAGCGTTAAGGATATCTATGATCGAATCCCAGTAAATGAGGGTCAGACAGTATCTATTTCTAAAGGTTTCATTAGTGGCTATGTTATGAAAGTTGAAGGTAAAAAAGTAAGCTTAAGAGTAAGAAGAGTAAAATAAAATGGACATGTGAAATCCAATCAAAGGACATTGTTCTCTTGCAAAAAAATCATGATTAAAGCCCCCGTCTCATTTATACAACGTTTAAAATTTATTGGGCCCAGCATTATTGTGACTGGTAGCGTTGTGGGAAGTGGCTCAATAGCCTTATCACCCTTGTTGGGAGCCGCAACTGGTTTTGCCCTTCTCTGGTGGCTTTTATTAAGTCTATGGAGCAAACCGCTTATTCAAGCTGAGATTAGTCGCTATGTCATAGTTACCAATCAAACTTTCTTGGAATCTTTCTCAGATATGCCAGGACCAAAAACAAAGATTAGAGGAAAAAAGGCCTCATGGTTGGTTTGGTTTATGTTTATTGGCGTCATTCCGTCAGTGGCTGGTATGGGTGGGCTTGCAGGGGCTGTGGCAGAGGCAGGGCATCTCATGGTACCCATGCTAAGTGTGGAAATGTGGGTGGCAACAGCATGTTTTATTACTTGGTTTATTTTATACCTAGGCACCTATCAAACACTGGAAAGAATTTTACTAGGGATGGTTTTCTTCTTTTCGGTTGTAACTTTAATTATTGCTATTTCAATGCAGTCAACACCATATGCAATTTCAGGTCCCCAAATTTTAAGCGGGCTCTCATTTTCTTTTCCGTTTGAGCATGCTGCTTTAGCTCTAGCAGTTTTTGGCTTTACTGGAATAAGTTACGGAGAAATCATGGCATACACCTACTGGTGTTTGGAAAAGGGGTATGCCAAACATAGTGGTGATAAACAAGAAATCAAAGCCTGGATTAAAGTAATGCAAACGGATGTTTGGGCAACAGTCTTTTTTGTAACTATTGGTACTCTGCCATTTTTTCTTTTGGGCGCAGCCGTTTTAAATACACTGGGCCTTTATCCACCCCCGGATGGAGACATCATTCAAACCCTTTTAAATATGTTCACTACAATTTTAGGAACGTGGGCTAAATGGTTTTTCATTCCCTTGGCGTTTTTTGTTCTTTTCTCAACTTTGCTTTCTGGAACAGCCGCATTTACTAGAACGATTTCAGATTATTTTATCTCTATTGGTTTGGTTGGCGAAAGAGATAATACACGCACTAATTTAATTAAAATTATTGCATTCGCTATCCCGCTATTTTCATCTATTGCTTATTTTTTACTTCCTAACCCAATTACACTTCTATTAATAGCTGGAATCTGGGCCGCATTAGGCCTTCCAATAATAAACATCGGCGCTTTATACCTAACAAGTAAATTGAGCAAAGAATTACAGCCCAGGCCAATGACTAAAATGATTCTTTGGATCACGCTGATCCTTCAAGTTTCGATGGCGATTTTAATTTTATACAGTCAAATAACTGGGTTTAGTTAACATTAAATTTTCAAAAGCTCTTTTTATGACATAAAATGCTCGCCTAATTCAAAGAGTGCTAAATGAATCAGTTAAATAAAAAGAGATCCTATATCCATCCTGAAGGCTGGAAGTTTGCGGCAATTTTTCTTGCCGGCTCTATAGTTTTGCTTTTCCTATCGACGGCAATAGCCCTAGTATTAATTGGTTTTTTTCTTACATTTTTTGTTATTTGGTTTTTCAGAGATCCTGAAAGAAACACCCCACAAGATCAAAATTTAATTGTCAGCTCAGCAGATGGTAAAGTTTGTTTGATAGATGAGGCCTATCCTCCAGAAGAGCTGCCAATAGATTCAAAAAAAATGAAACGGATTTGTGTTTTTATGAATATATTTAATGTTCATGTAAACAGAAGCCCCGTTCAAGGAAAGGCTGAACATATCGTATATAAAAAAGGCCAATTCTTAAATGCAAGCTTAGACAAGGCTAGTGATAAAAACGAGAGAAGTAGCCTGGTTCTAAATACCGAAAATGGAGCCAAAATTGTGGTTGTTCAAATTGCAGGCTTAATAGCCAGAAGAATTCTAAGTTTTATTTCGCCAAACCACATGCTTACACAGGGAGAAAGGTTTGGACTAATAAGATTTGGTTCAAGAGTTGATATTTATATGCCGCTTGATGCAGTTACGAAATGCAAGGTTGGGGACAAGGTCCTTGCCGGAGAGTCAATTTTAGCAACCCTTAAATAATAAAGATGAAAAAACTAGATTTTAGAGTTTTGTTGCCAAATGTTATTACTTTGACAGGTCTAAGTTTTGGTTTGAGCTCAATTAGGTTTGCGCTTGAATCAGATTTCAACTTAGCCATCGTATGTATTTTGTTTGCTGGAGTATGTGATGCATTGGACGGCATGTTAGCTCGACACCTTAAAAGCGAATCAGATCTTGGCGCTCAACTAGACTCTTTATCTGATTTTTTAAGTTTTGGTATCGCGCCTGGATTGCTTTTATACATGTCTATTTTTAACCAAGATAGCCAGATAGGAGCTTTTTCAGCTTTAGTTTTTATAATATTTTCTTGTCTAAGGCTTGCCTTATATAACGTTAGACTCGAAGAGTCCAAGGCAACAGACGGGGAGCCCGAACACTTTTTTACTGGTATACCAACCCCAATGGGAGCAATCTTAATTGTCTTGCCATTGACACATTCATATATGGGTTATGAGTGGGCCTATGAGAATCTTAATTTTGTTGCTGGTTACACAATTTTAATTAGCGGTTTATTGGTGAGCAGGATTCCAACTTTTTCAATAAAAAGAAAACAGCCATTCATTCAATCAAAAATAGGGTTTCTGGTTTTATTTTCAGTAATCGCAATGAGCATGATCAATTTCTTATGGATCACCATTAACATATTGGCTTTAATTTACTTGCTGACGATTCCTTTTTCCGTTCTCGCCTGGCAAAGCGGCTCTAAGTAGAGGCCCCGCTTCCCGCACGGAGCCCTATATAATTTAATTAATTTCCAGGAGAAGACTGAGGTTGGTATGAGTAATAGTCAACCAAAGGTATCATTAGATGAGCATAGGGAGAGCCTTGAAACATTACATAAGGTGCCCCCGAAGTATAGTCAGTTGATTGCGCATCTAAAGAGGAAGGGTCTTTTGGCATAAGCATCATATGTGGACCTGATTCAATGTAATGCTTGTGGCCAGCATTTTTTTGTCCATCCGTTCCAAGGGTAAAATTATCTACGCCTAAATCTCCATGTAGCATCCATATCCATCCATCTCCTTCCATGTCAGGAATAGTTCCAGCCTTGTATGCATTTGCCCATGCCACAGAATTTTTGTCTGAGCATGCAGGCGCCGCATCATGTGGTTTTTTAAAACCGCCTTCTGGCATAGGCATAAAAGCTTCACATCTCCATCCATTTGTACCTTCCCTAAGCACCGATCCATCTGCCCCTATTACGGTTGCAAAATCACCAATAAAATCTGGAGCGGCTGATGTATAAGCCCAGATTTGCCATTTATCTGAGGCATGAGAGCCATATGGCGGATATCCTGCTGATAAATTAAAAGTTACCATGAGAGCTAATATAGAAAATAGTTTTATATTAATTGTCATTTTTGTTTCTCCTATTAAAAGTTTATTATTGTTTATAAGAGATAGCTCTTATGAAAACATTTTTTAAAATTATTGCATACTTTTGTATTGCTACAACACCCATACAGATTCTAGTTGTTTTATGGGGTATACAGGTAGTGCTCTCATCTGATTATGGAATTCTGTCATTGTCCAACATTGAATTTATAAAAAACTACTTTACATTAATCCTCCCACTAGTTGAGTGGTTTTATTCCTGGTTTTGGAATGTTTGGCTAGATTTCATTTTTTCATTGCCACTTATCTTATCTCAAACATTCAAAGCTATTGTTAGCACTTGGCTTGGTTTTTGGATACTTGGGAAGTTAAAGTAGCTTATGAAAAAAACTCTACTTATCTTTGCATGTTTTCTTTTAGCTTTTATTGCATGGGCTTTTCCTTATATAGACGAACTCCGCGATCAAGGCCTTACTGCTGATATAGCCTATGACTATTTTTTTGGTGGACCAGATCATTCATTTAATCCTAACGACGCTGTTCCTCAACTTGACTATTCTAAAGAAAGCTCCTGGGCATCTCTCCCATCTATTGAAGATGAGGCAGATTTAATCCCCGCAGGAGAAGAAGGCATAGATCAGCTAAATTCAGATGTAGACGTATTTTTTGTCCACCCAACTGGATATTTAAAAGGACATTATTGGACCGATCCCTTGGAAGAAAAGTCGGCTACAAAAGAAAACACCCAGTGGATGATGACCAATCAAGCGAGCGCCTACAATGGTTGCTGCAGCATTTATGCGCCTCACTATCGCCAAGCATCAATTTATAGTTATTTTGGTGACGATGAACTTCGTGAGGAGGTGCACTCATTTGTATACCAGGACGTGAAAAAATCTTTTGAGCATTTTATTGAAAACTTTAGCAATGGCAGACCGTTTATTCTTGCAAGTCATAGTCAGGGCACGCATCACTCCATTAGGTTGTTGGTCGAAGAAATTGATGGATCAGATTTATACCCAAGGATGGTAGGGGCTTACATTATTGGTGGTGAAATTTCTAAAGACTGGATGAAAGGAATGAGTGATATCTCTGTTTGTAACAGCGCAACCCAATTAGGCTGCCTTGTTCATTGGGATACGATCAATATGACTCATTTAAATAAGAGGAGGATGTCGCGTTATAAAAATAATATCTGCGTTAATCCCATTACTTGGAAAAACGAAGGCTCTTTATCTGATCTTGCTGATGCTAAAGGTGCTGTTTATGTTTCTGGTGAATTTGCTTTAGACTTTTCAGGCGATGATGGTCCTAAGGGCGAGATTTTTGGTCCTTTAGAAGCGCCACTTAAACAATATGTTCAAGCTCAATGTAAAAATGGGCTCCTTTTTGCATCAGATCAAACCGGAACCAGATTTCAAACTTTTACTGGTTCAGGCGGGAGCTATCATGGCTTGGATTACGCTCTTTTTTATATGGATATTCGTAAGAATGCAAAACTAAAAGCACAAACCTACCTAGAAAATCTCTCACAATAGGACGGAATTAAGTTATGTCAGCATATTTATCTTTACTAGGCGCAATTGTATTTGAAGTTGCAGGAACTTTAATGCTTCCAATAACAAAGGAATTTTCAGAAAAGATCCCAACAATTATTATGAGCATTTTTTATTTTGCCTCTTTCTATTTTTTAACCCTTGCTTTGAGGACAATACCTCTTGCAATTGTTTATGCTTGTTGGAGCGGCTTGGGAGTTTTATCAATAGCGGTTTTATCTTATTTTATTTATGGTCAGGGATTAAGCTGGCAAGCAATCTTGGGACTATTCTTAATAGTAAATGGGGTAATTCTTGTTAATATATATTCCAGCCACTAATTAAGTGCCAAGAAATCTGCCCAAAAAGATGTAATACAAAAGATTGCAAATGCTGTCGAAAAATATCAAAAGTTAACAGACTTCAAAAATTAGTACTAGATATTAAAACCATATAGACTACCCCCAATGAGCAAATATAAAATTTTTATTCCTGAGCACCTTCGTGCATATAGACCAAGAATTTTGAGGCTGCTGGGTAAATTTTTAATGAAGGTCACTGGCTGGAAAACTACCGGCCATCTTCCCAAGGAGCAGCGGGTGGTATTAATAGCTGGCCCACATACCTCAAACTGGGATTTTGTGCTTGCCATGTCACTTATCTTGAGTCTTGATGTCCATATCCATTGGGTTGGAAAGCACTCTATCTTTATAAAAGGTTTTCGAAGATTGCTAAGAAAGATGGGAGGCATCCCAGTAAATCGAGCTAACCCGGAAGCTTTAAAAAATGAGATTCAAAATGTCACTGATAAGTATAAAGGCTTTATTATTGCTATAGCGCCAGAAGGAACCAGGCAAAAGGTTCAAAGGTTAAAATCAGGATTTCTTCGGATTGCCAATGAAACTAATAGCAAAATCATGATGGCCGGAATTGATTTTTCAAATAAAACTGTCGAGTTAGGAGATTTTTTTAGCCCCTCAGGCAATGTTGAACAAGACCTTAAAATCATTAAGGAGTATTTTTCTAATTTTGGAGCTAAACGCCCAGAACTCTCATAACCATTTACATTTAATAATCTTTAATTGGAGTAAAAAATGTTAAAAAAATCATTATTCTTACTCCTCATTTTCCTGCTTGCTTTGCTTTCAATAGCTTTTTTAAGAACTTTTATGCATGTTGCCCCCGAATCAGAAATTGCTAGAGGAGAGGTTGCTTCAATTGATGAAACTGCCGCTATTCAAAACCTAGCAGCCGCCATAAGATTCAAAACAATTTCTCATCAGGATAGAGAAAAATTTCCTAAGCAGGAATTTGATAACTTTATTAATTGGGCCGCTTTAATTTACCCAGAGCTTCATGGCAGCATGGAGCTTGAGCAGATTGAGCACACCCTCCTTTTTAAATGGGAGGGTAGCGATTTAAAGCTGGCTCCAATTTTATTGACTGGTCATTATGATGTGGTTCCAATCATTCCAGGCACCGAGAACCTATGGGAAGAAATGCCATTTGCCGGAGTAATTTCAAATAATAGGATTTGGGGTCGAGGAGCGCTTGATGATAAAAGTGGCGTAATAGGGATGATGGAAGCAGCAACCTATTTAATTAAAAACAATTTTAAACCTCAAAGAACTGTCTATTTTAGCTTTGGCCATGACGAAGAGATTGGCGGCTTTGGCGCAGCTCAGGTTGCAGAAAAACTTAAACAAAAGGGCGTTCAACTGCAATGGTCTCTTGATGAGGGCTCATTTGTAAACAGAGGATTTTTCCCAGGTGTTGATAAGTTAGTTGCTCCTATCAATGTGGCAGAAAAAGGTAGCACAAATCTTTTAATTGTTGCAAAAGCAAAAGGCGGGCATTCTTCAACGCCTCCTAAGAAAACAGCCGTGACCATTCTTGCAGATGCTCTAATCAAGTTAGAAAATGAGCCACTTCCTGGAAGTTTAGAAGGTTTAAGCGCGGTTATGTTTGATCAAGTCAGCAAACACATGCCATTTGGATACCGTTTTCTTTTTGCAAATAGGTGGCTCTTTGGAGGCTTGCTAGACAGCCAGATGTCTTCTACTCCAATAATCAATGCAATGATTAGAACAACAACGGCACCAACAATGCTAAGTGGGAGCATCAAGAGCAATGTTTTGCCAATTGAAGCCACAGCACTCATTAATTTTAGGCTTCATCCTAGAGATTCTGTTGAAAGTGTGACCGAGCACGTAAGAAGAGTCGTTGGATCCGATCAAGTGGAAGTGCGAACTTTGAGCGGCAGGGAGGCTTCAGACGTTTCTTCCTGGGAATCTCCTGGCTATGAGATAATCTCATCTTCCTTAAGTAAAGTTTATGGCGAGGTTGTATCTGTCCCAGGCATTATGATTGCAGCATCTGATACTCGCCATTACTCAAAAGTTGCAGATAACTCTTTTAGGTTTAACCCCTTTATTATTGTTCCAGAAGATATGACTGGCTTTCATGGAACAAATGAAAGTATAGGTGTTGATAGTTTTGTTACAGGCATTAAAACCTATGTTGAAATTATTAGAGAGGGTTCTAGCAACTAGATCTTCTTATGGGTGCGACCAGCTTAGCCTTCAAAGTTTATTTAATTCTTGGCTTTGAGTTAGCAGTTCTCTATGGCTGCGCTTTTTTTATTATCCAGCAATGCAAGAAGGCTTTTTACGCAAATAAAACATTTCTAGGCATTTCTTTTGCAGAGGCAGTTAATCAGAATAGGCAGACCGACATAACCATTGTGCAAAGTAAAGCCACCACTCTTTTTTTCTTTTGGTTTATTATATTTTCTATAATTTCATTGTGGACAGCCACCTTTGTAATTCTTTTTTCAAGCTCATTCATCCAAATTATTTTTATGACCCTTAGCGCAATAGGTTATGGCTCTATTATAGGCTTCATCATTATGGACATGGATGAAAACGATGGCATGACAGGTCTCAAAGGAGCGACTTTAACAACCGCTGCAATGTTTATCTTGGTTTCTGTTAGTGGAATAAACTTTGCAAATTTAGCCTTCTTATCAAGTGTTGCGTTTTTAATTTTAATATTAATTATTTGGGAGGTTGCTGCACTTATCAGAGGCATATCAAGAGGGGCACAAAAAATAAAAGCAGTGACAGGAATTGTTGTCTTCTCTATGTCGTTGCTTGGCTCTATTAGCTTGGTTAATGTGAGTTCTGATCAAGGTTTAAATGATTGGGATACAGCTATCAACCTTGCCTTTGGCATGTACCTAGACATAATTAATATTATTTTGTATTTCCTAGAAGCCATGAGTAGCTAGCAACTGTATAGAAATGAATTCTAAATTTAGATTAGAGGCTCTTACTGATAGCAATAATAGCGATGCTCAATTGCAAGCAATATATGCCCTTAACCAGGCGAATACCCCCGAGGTTGGGTCCCTTGAGTCTACGGAGGATTTAAAAAAACTAATAGAGCTCAGCGCATACAATTTATTAGTATTAAAAGGTGTTGAGATCGTTGGATTTATAATTTGTATGAGAGAGGGTTCAACTCATGGGTCTGAAAATTATAAATTCTTTACCAAAAGGCTAAAAAAATTTTTATATGTTGATAGAGTTGTAATCGACGAACGCCATAGAAGAGAAGGCCTTGGCAAAGCTATTTATCATGAAATTTTTAACCTGGCTCGAAAGGATAACTTACCCATAGCTCTGGAGGTAAACACCCAACCTATTAATCAACCATCTTTAGATTTTCATGAGAAAATGGGCTTTGATCAGATCGGAACCAAAGATTTTGAAGACCATAGTGTGGCTTACTTTGTTAAATAACTTTATGGAACAAGTTTCTTATTTTTTTATTTTTATCTTTTTGATAACAGGTTGCAGTAATACGTCTCAACCCCCAATTCAACTTCAAGATTTTACAAATGATATTTCTGTGAAGAAATTAGGCGAGAGATTGATTGATCTCCCTTATGGGTTGAATGCAATGGAGCCAAGTCACGAAGAAGCACAAGAGATTTTTATAGCTGTGCATGGAGGAAGCAGTCAGGGCTATGAGTGGATATACCCTTTAAAAACAATTGATACAAAACAGAAGGATATGTATTTTTACCGATGGCCTGATAATAGGTGTTTTCAGGGTTCTGCTGAAAGCCTGGTGAATGAGATCAAAAATATTTTAAGTCTAAATACTGCATTGAAAAAAGTTTCCTTAATTGGCCATAGTTATGGTGGAGTATTGGCTACATATGTTTTAAAGAATTGGAAGCATGCTACCCCCATTGAAGTGCATGTTGTAGCCTCACCTTTGCAGGGTACACCCATGCTAAACAATATGTGCAGCTATGAACCCATAAGAAAAATTCCAAATAGCTCTGCGCTTTACGAATGGAGGACCCAACATCAACTTGATAATGTATATAAAGATTTATCTGAAGATCCGCAAAGGATAAAAATAGAAGGCAGTTTAGTAACCATTCTTCCAGAGACATACAAGGGCAATCGACTGGGTCATAATTGGTCAATTAGTTGGGTTGCAGACGAAGCCTTTTAATCATTTAACTTCTATTTAATACCACGGAGGTATAAGTTAAACTAGCTTTTTTAAACAAGGATCATCATGGCGCTTCCAAAAATTTTACAAGATAATTTAGCAATTCCTGTTATTGGCGCTCCTCTCTTCTTGGTCTCCGGGCCTGAATTAGTTATTGCTCAATGTAAGGCAGGAATTGTTGGATCTTTCCCAGCTTTGAATGCTCGACCTCAGCATGTTCTTGAGGAGTGGCTCATAAGAATTAAGGAAGAACTAGCTCAAGCAAAAGCCGAGAATCCAGATTTACCAATTGCTCCCTATGCGGTTAATCAAATCTGCCATGGATCTAATGATCGATTGATGGGAGATATGGAGATATGTGTTAAGCATGAGGCCCCAATTATTATTACCTCTTTAAGACCACCTGAAGAAATTGTAACGGCTGCCCATTCATATGGTGGACTTGTTTATCATGATGTAATCAGCGTAAGGCATGCAAAAAAAGCTGCGGAACAAGGAGTTGATGGTTTGATTTTAGTTTGCGCTGGAGCTGGTGGTCATGCTGGAACACTGTCACCTTTTGCTTTGGTAAGAGAGGTAAGAGAATTTTTTGATGGAACCATCATTCTTTCAGGCTCCATAAGTTCTGGCAGCGCGGTTGCTTCCACTCTAGCTCTTGGAGCTGATCTTGCTTATATGGGCACAAGATTTATTGCCACAGAAGAAGCAAATGCTGAACGGGGCTACAAAGATATGCTTATTGAGAGCGTCGCAGATGATATTATTTATTCTTCTTTGTTCACAGGCGTTCATGGCAATTACTTAAAGGGCTCAGTTGTGAATGCCGGATTAGATCCTAATAACCTTCCTGAAGCTGACAAAGCATCAATGAATTTTGGCTCTGGTGGAAACATGGATGTAAAAGCTTGGAAAGACATATGGGGTTCTGGTCAAGGAATTGGTTCAATCAAAGACTCACCAACCGTTCAAACTTTGGTTGATCAATTAACCTCAGAGTTCAAAGATGCTGTCGAAGACTTAAAACAAAAATCTACTTATTAGTTTAAAGAGAATTTAGTTTTGCAATTATAAGTCTCCATCCTTCCTATGTTCACTTCGATCTACCTTAAACTTTTCTCCATATCTTGCTTCAAGCTTGTCTTGGTTTTCTTTAATAACCTCATAGGGATCAAGCTTTAATGCCATACAGGCTGTAGCCCAGTACCACATAATATCTCCAAGCTCTCTTTTCATATGAAAAATATTATCTTCAGAAGCAGGTTTCCCTTGGAGGAACATCTTTTTCACTATTTCTACAAATTCACCTGTCTCACTTCCAAGCCCCAAAGCTGCAGTTAAAAGTCTTGCAGATTCTATGGGTGATGTAGAATCAATCTCTTTCATTCGTGAATTTAAACTTTTCTGATTAAGGCTTGGCTCACTCGTAACTTTCGTAACAAACTCACTATAATTATTTAAAAATTTCTTTGCTTCATCACTCATAAAGTTCTCCTATTTTTTAAGTGGGTTAATTTTCCAATCAAGCGATTCGAGAAAATCAGGCTCGGTTGCTTTTTTTATGTCCGCAATAATTTTATTTTTTAAATCTATGCCGCTGATTGAAGCATAATCTTCCAATGATCTTTCTTTGCCTAAGTTCATTGGCTCCTCAACATTTCCCGCAAATAAAGCATCCAACCTCTCTAAGCTTTTTTTATCAAGCTCTTTCCATTTCACCACTCGATTTTCATCGTCTTCTGGATCCCAATGAAGCTTTCGAGGTATGTTTCCAGTATCTGTGTAAAGGTGAAACAGGGGAACATCTGGAATATGAAAAAATGAATAGCCCTTAGTAAATGCTCTTAATGCCATGGAAAGCTCTTCCCCATAAAAATAATAATTTGGATCATAAGGTATCTCTTTTACAAAAGACCCTTTTGTAAAAATACATCCCGCAGCCATTAATATTGCATGAGTAATATCGCTATGTTTTGTTGGAATACCGATTTGTCTTGAAAATGAGCCTTTAGAAAATAGACTATCTTTTCTATATGTAATGACCTGAGTGTGCTTATCTCCAATTTTGAGTTGAAATAATCCCTTATCAAAATCTAGAACTTTAAAGCTGCGAGGATAAGAGGTAATAATTGGTTTTTTAAAGTACCCATCATCTGATTCAATTGATGAAATCTTATTTAGTTGTTCAATAAACATAGAGTCCCACCCTGGAGCAAATTGCGTGTGTGAGTCAATCTGAAGGAAAAAATCTTCTTCTTGAAAGAAGCTTTGAGCCCTATGCCTGGCCCAGCAGGGCCCTTTTGAAAAAAGAGGGTCCATATGTTCATAATGGATTTGATTGGCAAAAGAAATTTCTTCAACTTTTATACCTTCATCTGACTGATCACAAATGCTAAAAATAAGCCCATCTTTATTTTGAGCATTGTCATGGGCACTAAAAATTGTAGATACCAACAAAGGGTCTTGATAGGAAGCGATTGAAATAAATATGCTCATTTTGTATGCGTTCTTTACTTGGTTAGCATACAATTATTTCTAGTTATGAATAAGGAATTCCCCAAAAAAATTGCTGATAATGTCACTATGTTTTCTGCTGATCCTATTTTGTATGTGGTAAATGATTTTCTTAGCAACGATGAATGCCAAGCATTTATTGAAGCTGCAGAGGGAAAACTTAAGCCCTCGACCGTTATTAGTCCCGATAAGCATATCCAGCATAAAAGCAGAACCAGTGAAAATTGTTGGATAGAACATAATGCCAATGACATTGTTCATGAAGTGAGCAAAAGGCTTTCAATTTTAGTACAAATGCCAATTAGGAATGCAGAACAATATCAGCTTGTTTATTACAAAAAGGGCGCTCAATATAAACCTCATTTTGATTCATTTGATTATGAAACAGAGGATGGAAAAAATAATTGGGAACCAGGTGGCCAAAGAATGATCACGGTTATTGCCTATCTAAATGATGTGGAAGAAGGCGGTGAGACTGGGTTTCCAGAACTAGGTATAAACATTCCACCCAAAAAAGGGAATGTAGTAGTTTTTCATAACACCTTGCTTAATGATGCTGCTGCCACTTATCCAAAAATAAACCCCAGATCTCTGCATGGCGGCATGCCAGTGATCAAGGGCGAGAAGTGG
>Ga0208765_1001447_pt1 | contig 14343 bp, 11 predicted proteins | sample ETNtaG_2_FD_185783 | JGI IMG/M metagenome (GOLD analysis project Ga0208765, IMG submission 185783) | Marine microbial and viral communities from oxygen minimum zone, Eastern Pacific Ocean - ETNP201406SV203 (SPAdes) (version 2) | ecosystem: Environmental > Aquatic > Marine > Oceanic ... | reverse complement strand
CCTACCGGCCATCCCCAGCCCGTAGGCAACGATCAAGACCCGCCTTTGGCAGCGGCCAGCACCGGCCGTACGATGTTAGGCATGCTGAACAGGCGGGTAGTCGTGCCCCGGGCCACGGCCGAGGACCTTTTGGTCGACAGCCTGTCGGTGGCCTACGACGGCCCCCCGGTTTTGCACGACGTGACGCTTGATGTGGCTGCGGGCGAGATGGTCGCCCTCCTGGGACCCAGCGGCTGCGGGAAGACGACGCTCCTGCGAACTATCGCCGGTCTCGAACGCCAGATGTCGGGCACTGTCCGCCTGGGCGAGCGCGTTCTCGGCGACGGACACTCCTTCGTCCCACCGGAGAAGCGGCGGATCGGCATGGTGTTTCAGGATGGGGCGTTGTTCCCCCACCTCGACGTTGGGCAGAACGTGGCATATGGACTACCGCGCGCCGAGCGCCGGTCGACCCGGGTCACCGAGACCCTTGAGCTGGTCGGCCTCGACGGGATGGAGGATCGACAGCCCGGATCCCTGTCCGGCGGCCAGCAGCAGCGCGTCGCCCTGGCCCGGGCTCTGGCCCCCCGCCCCGGGGTCCTGCTGCTCGATGAACCGTTCTCCAGCCTCGATACTTCGCTTCGAGTCCAGGTGCGTGCCGAGATTCACCACCTGCTGCTGGAACTGGGTGTGACGACGGTGTTCGTCACCCACGACCAGGAGGAGGCATTCGTCCTGGGCGATCGGGTTGCCGTGCTGAACGAGGGCCGAATCGCCCAGGTGGGAAGCCCTGACGACCTGTACCGACGCCCCGCCGACCGGTGGGTGGCCGCCTTCGTCGGCGATGCCAACCTGCTGGCAGTAGCCGACGCCACAGGGACCTGCTATACCGCAGTCGGTCCCGTTCCGGTGGCCACACAGGCAGACGGGCCGATGGGCCAAGTGGAGGCCGGTCCTGCTGTACTGCTCGTTCGACCCGAGGATCTGCGGCTGACCGAGGGTTCGATGGGCACCGTGGAGCTCGTCGAGTACTACGGACACGACGCCATGGTCCGGGTGCTGCTCGAAGACGGTTCCACAATCCACGCCCGCACCGGCTCCGACGTCCGTTGGCAGCGGGGCGACCGGGTCGGTGTGACATATGTCGGCCCCGGAGCGGTCCCCCTCAGGGTGTGAATTCGGAGGAGGGTTGTTAGGTTGCCCTTACTTATAGTTAGGGTACCCTTACATACCCCTCCGATCCAGAAGGTGAATCACGAAACATGAACGAACGTTCGATCTCTTCACGACTGGTCCGCTCCGCGGCAACCATCCTGATGCTCGTCGGCCTCACGGCTTCAGCAGCGGCCTGTGGCGGCGGCACTGACTCGCTGACCGTCTATTCCGGTCGCAGCGAGAAGCTCGTCGGCCCGATCTTCGAGGCCTTCACAGCCGAGACCGGTATCGCACTTGACGTGCGCTACGGCTCGTCGAACGACCTCGCACTGCTGCTGGCTGAGGAGGGAGACAAGAGCCCAGCTGACGTATTCCTATCCCGGAGTCCCGGCCCCGCCGGCTACCTCGACGACCTCGGCATGTTGTCCGAACTGAACGACGACGTGCTCGACCGGGTGTCGACCACCGACCGTTCGCCTGACGGAACCTGGGTCGGCTTCGCCGGCCGCGGACGGGTGCTCGTCTACAACGTCGACGAAGTGGCTGCCGCCGACCTTCCTGACTCGGTGTTCGACCTGACCGGGCCGGAGTACTCCGGTCGGGTGGCCGTGCCGGGCAGTAATTCCTCGTTCCAGGACTGGTTCACCCTGTTCCGCCTGCGTAACGGCGACGACGTGGCTATCGGATGGCTGGACGCCATGGTGGCCAACGACAGTCGCTTCTACCCGAAGAACGGAGCCATCGTGGAGGCCGTGGGCCGCAACGAGATCCAGTTCGGCCTTGTCAACCACTACTACAACTTCCAGAAAGTGGTGGCCAACGGCGACACCCAGCGCTCGGCCAACCACGGCTTTGCTCCTGGAGACGACGGCGGCCTCATGATCATCGCCACGGCGACGGTCATCGACTCCAGCGACGAGAAGGATGCCGCCAACCGGCTATTGGCCCACCTGTTGAGCGACGAACAGCAGCGCTACCTCACCAACGAGGTCTACGAATACCCATTGGCTATCGGTGTGGCCCCGTCTGACGTGCTGCCGCCGGTGCCGGGAGACCGGGTCGGCGCTGTCGACATCGATGACGTGGCCGCCGAGTTCACCCGCACCATCGAGATCATCGAGGCCAGCGGAATCCTCGACCAGTGATCGTGTGCCCGTGCTGAACGGGCCCACCAGGGTCGACCGCGTCCGGGCGGGACGCGGTCGACCCCAACCCCACCTAGTGGCAGCGGCAGTCCTCGTAGCGGCCGCCTTCGCGCTCCCCGGCGGCTACGTGGCCTGGCGAGTCATCGGTGGTACCGAATCACCCCTGGCCCTCCTTACCAGCCCCCGGACGCTGTCCCCACTGTGGCGCACCGTGCAACTAGCCGTCCTCGTCTCGGCATCCACCGCCGTGCTAGGCACTGCACTGGCCTGGATCACGACCCGTACCGACCTAGTCGGACGGCACTTCTGGCGGATCGTCGTCCCCCTTCCCCTCGTCTACCCGAGCTTTGTGGGCGCTGCGGCCTTCATCTCCGGATTAACCCCGGGGGGCATCGTGCACGACCTGGCTGCAGACCTAGGGTTTGACCTGACCCTGCGACTCCACGGCCTTTCCGGTGCGTGGCTCGTCCTGACCCTGTTCACCTACCCCTACGTGTACCTTCCGGTGGCCGCCCGTCTGGCCTCGCTACCCACCGCCTTTGAGGAAAACGCCCGCCTGCTCGGCGACCGTCCGGCACGGGTGTTCAACCGGGTGGTGCTCCCCCAGATCGGCTCATCAATCGCCGCCGGTTCACTGCTGGTATTCCTGTACACCGTGAGCGACTTCGGGGCCGTCCACCTCATGCGATTCGAGACCCTCACCCAAACCATCTTCCGGACACGCCTATTCGACCGCGACCGGTCATTCGCCCTCGCCCTCCTGTTGCTCATTCTGGCCCTCGTAGTGGTGTCGGCCGAACGGACTATTGCCCGGGCTGGCGCAAGGCGGGGGGCCCTGCTGACCGGCGATGCCACGGTCGGCGACCGCCGAGCCCTGACCGTGCCCCTCGGCCGGTGGGCTTCCCCGGCAATCGGACTAGTGGCTGCCGTAGTAGGACTGGCGCTCGTGGCTCCAGCGGTCTCACTGGCCGACTGGGGACTCTTCGGCTGGCTGCGATCCCGGCGGGGAGGGACTCCACTCCGCCTGGACTGGGGGGATGTGCTGACCCCGACGTGGAACACGGTGTGGGTCGGGGTGGCCACCGCGGTGATCGCCGTAGCCGTCGTCCTCCCGGTGGCCTACCTCACCACCCGCCACCAATCCCGCCTCGGTGGTGTCGTGAACGCCGTGGTAGTCGCCGGATTCGCCATCCCGGGGCTGGTCGTCGCCCTCTCACTGGTCTTCTGGACACTCCACGCCTCACCGTTCGAGTTCCTGATCGGCTCAATGCCCGTGCTGGTCTTCGCCTACGTGGTGCACTTCGGCGCCCAGGCCGTGCGGACCGCCCAGGTCGCCGTCGACGCCGTCCCCCGGCGAATGGAGGACGCCGCCCGCCTCCTAGGTGCGGGAAGGCTCCGTCGACTGGCCACTGTGGAACTGCCGCTCATGCTGCCCGGCCTGGCCGCCGGTGCCGGCCTCGTCATGCTCTCGACGATGAAAGAACTGCCAGCCACCCTGCTGGCCTCCCCCATCGGGTTTCGCACGCTGGCCACCCAGATCTGGGGGACCTACGAGGCACTCTTCCTGCCCGAGATGGCCATACTGGCCCTCGTGCTACTGGTCATCAGCGCCCTGATGACCTGGCTGCTGGTTGTGCGCCGCAGCAGTCACCTCCACTGATGATCTGCCGCTGGCGACGTTCAGGCTTCAGCGGGTGATGACGAGGATCCGATCGGCGGCGAACGGTTCAATTTCGACCCGACCACCACCGATCTCGACGGTCATGCCATCACCATGGGAATCCGTGACCGAGCCTTGCTCGCCGGGCACCAAACTTGCGTCCTCCAGGAACTGCAACAGTCCCTCGGTGAACTCCAGTTCCTCGGGGATCCGACTGACTGTGAACGACTCGCCTACCCCAACGTCGGACAGGTGGCGGGTGTCGGGTTCACGGTACGAACTGCCGGGAATCGGGTTGCCGTGTGGACAGGTTGTGGGCTCTCCGAGCAACCGGTCCAGGGCGGACTCGACCGACGGTGAGATGATGTGCTCCCACTTGCCCGCTTCGTGGTGGGCCTCGGTCCACGTGAGGCCAAGGACGTCGGTGAGAAACCGCTCGGCCAGTCGATGACGTCGTACCACCGAGCTGGCTAGCTCCCGTCCGTCATTGGTCAGGGCGAGCCCGTCGTCGCCGACCCTGACCAGATCCGCCTTCTCAAGCCGCCTAACCATCTCTGACACCGCCGGCCGACTCACGTCGAGGCGCTCAGCAATTCTGGCCTGGATCACTTCCAGGTCGTCTTCGGCGAGTTCGAAGATTGTCTCGCAGTACTCCTCGAAGGCTGGGTGGTACTCCGGCGTCTCATACGGCACAGGACTGATTGTAGGCGCCGCCACCGAATGGTGAACAGGGCCGGTTCTTCCCAATGGGCCCGACCCGACGATGATGGCTCCGTGGTCTTGGATCCCCGCACTCCGGTCATTGTCGGCGTTGCCCAAGTCACCGATCAGGTGGACGATCCAACGATGGCCCGGACCGCAGTGGAGCTCATGATCGACGCCTGCCGCTCGGCTGGCATCGACGCTGCCGGTTGCGGAACTGCTGTGAGGGTCGACATGTTGGCCGTGGTAGGCGGCATCTGGAGCTACCGGGACCCGGGGCGCCAGGTGGCCGACGCCCTCGGCGCTAGCAACGCCACCACCCTGCTCACCGGCCTGTCCGGTACCTCGCCCCAACGACTACTGGCCCATCTGGCCGAGCTCGTGGCCGATGGCCGAATCGACGCCGCCCTCATGACCGGAGGCGAGGTGTTCCGATCACGACGTCGAGCCCGAAGGTTCGCGGTGGAGATCCGTCGCGACGTCGACGAGGCTTTGACCCCAGCTGAACGCTTCGAAGGCGGCCTGGAGATGGCCACGCCGCACGAAGAGTCCCGCGGCCTCATCGAACCCGGCGTCTTCTACCCAATCGCCGAGTCGGCTATCCGTCACGACCGCGGCGAGACAGTCGACCAGCACCGCCGCCGGGTAGGCGCCCTGTGGACCCGCTTCAACGAAGTGGCATGTGCCAACCCCCATGCGGCAATCCGTACGCCCATGGGCGCCAAGGCCATCACCACGCCATCGGGAACCAACCGCATGGTTGCCGCTCCCTATACCCGAGCCATGATGGCCAACAACTACGTGGACCAGGCCAGCGCCGTCCTGGTCACCTCGGTAGCCCGGGCCGAAACCCTGGGCGTACCTCGTGACCGATGGGTGTTCCCCCACGTCGCCACTCGGGCCGACGACCCGGGATCGCCTAGCGTCCGGATGCACCTCCACCGCTCACCGGGTGCACGCGTCAGCGGCAACAGCGCACTGGCCGCCGCCAGGCTCCACCTTGACGAGGTCGACCACCTGGACCTGTACGCCTGCTTTCCGGCATCGGTCCAGGTGTGCGCCACCGAGCTGGGCCTCGACGCCGACGCCGAAACCCGACCCCTAACCGCCAACGGCGGCCTTACGTTCGCCGGTGGGCCGCACTCCAACTCGGTGGGCCAGTCATTGGCCGCCCTCGTAGGCCGACTCCGCGAGGCGCCGGGTACCGGCCTGCTGTACGCCAACGGCGGCTACCTCGGCAAGCATGCCTTCGGCATCTACGGCACCGAGCCTCCCGCCGTCCCGTTCCATTCGATCGACGGTGCGGACGCTATGGCCGAACAGTCTGCTGACGGGATGACCCGCCGGCCTGACCCGGAATTTGCCGGGACGGCCATAATCGACGGCTACACGGTCCGCCACGACCGAAACGGTCTGCCCACCGAGGCCCTGGTCGCCAGCCTCTCCCCCGCCGGCGCCCGGGTGTGGGGTGGCACCACCGACCGTGGCACGCTCGACGCGTTGCTGGCAGATGACCTCGTCGGTCGGTCTTGCGAACTCGACCTCACCGGCCAGGTCGCCATCTGACCCGGCCAATAGCCAACTCCGGAGAAACAGGAGATCCCATGCAGACCCCGATAACCGAGTTGTTCGGCATCGAGTTCCCGATCGTGGCCTTCACCCACTGCCGCGACGTGGTGGCCGCTGTGTCCCGGGCCGGCGGCCTCGGCGTGCTGGGGGCCGTGGCCCACAGCGACGAGGCATTGGAGACCGACCTGGCGTGGATCGCTGACGAGATCGGCGACCGTCCGTTCGGAGTGGACCTCATCGTCCCTGCCCGATACGCCGGATCCGACGAGGGCGGCCTGACCGTGGCCGACCTGGTGGAGGCCATTCCCGGCGCCCACCGGGAATTCCTCGACGAGCTGCTGGAGCGCTACGGCGTGCCGGAGAACCCCAACACCGCCGGGTGGGCCGAACGCCCGGGCGACGCCCCGTTCTCGGCCAACAGGGCTATTCGCCAGTTGGACATCGCCCTGGCCCATCGCCCGGCCCTGGTGGCCAACGCCCTCGGCCCGCCACCGCGTGAGATGGTCGACCGCTGCCACGAGGCTGGGGTGACAGTGGCCGCCCTGGCCGGCACGAAGGTCCACGCCGAACGCCACGTGGCCGCCGGCGCCGACGTCATCATCGCCCAGGGCACCGAGGGGGGCGGCCACACGGGCCACATCGGTTCCATGGTGCTCCTACCCGAGGTCGTCGACGCCGTGGCGCCCGTCCCCGTGCTGGGCGCCGGCGGTATCGGCCGAGGCCGCCAGATGGCCGCCGCCATGGCCCTCGGGGCGGCCGGCGTGTGGTGCGGATCGGTGTGGCTGACCACCACTGAGGCTGAGACTCACCCGGTGGTCAAGGACAAGATGCTGGCCGCCGGTTCGGGTGACACCCTGCGCTCGCGCTCCATGACCGGCAAGCCGGCGCGCATGCTGCGAACTGCCTGGACCGAGGAGTGGGACCGCGACGACACCCCGGCCCCTCTGGGCATGCCGCTCCAACCAATGTTGACCGGCGCGGCCATTGACCGCATCAACCGGGCCGCCCACCAAGAGGGATCGGGCGCCGAAGAACTGGCCACCTACTTCGTGGGCCAGGTGGTGGGCACCATGAACCGAACCAGGGGTGCCGGCCAGGTGGTACTGGACATGGTCGAGGAGTTCATCGACGCTGCCCAGACCGTTGCCGCCCAACTAGAGGTCTAGATATTTCCGGCCGTCAGTTGATGTTGATGAGTTGACCACCGTCAACCAGCACGGCATGGCCGGTCATCCAAGAAGCGGCGTCAGACGCTAGGAACAGCGCCGTGGAGGCGATGTCCTCGGGCTCGCCGAGGCGCTTCATGGGCAGGGCCTCGGCGATGGCGTCGCCGCGGCCGTCTTCCCACAGGGCGCGAGCAAAGTCGGTGCGGATGAGCCCTGGGCACACCGCGTTGACTCGCACGGCCGGGCCCATCTCGGCCGCCAGCTGCTCGGTCAGGTGGATCAACGCTCGCTTGGTCAGGTCGTAGACGCCGAGGATGGCGTTGGTGCCGAAGGCACCCACCGACGAGATGTTGACCACCGAGCCGCCGTGCTCCTTCATCCACCGGTTCCAGCAAGCCTGAGTCCACACCAGCGGGGTGGTCAGGTTGGTGGCGAACGTCTTCTCCCACCGAGGGACATCGATGTCGATGACGGGTCCGGCGTACGGGTTGGTGGCCGCGTTGTTGACCAGCACATCGATGGCCCCGAACGCCTCCAGTGTGGCATCCAGCACCCGGTCCATGTCCTCGACCTTGCCCACGTGGCCTGCCGTGTACGCCAGGTCGCCGCCAGTCTCGCCCCGGAGTTCTTCAACGGTGGCCGCGCACGAATCCTCGTTGCGGCTCGTAATCATCACCTTGGCCCCCGCCGCCGCCATAGCCGAGGCAATGCCCCGACCGATCCCGCGTGAGCCACCGGTGACGATGGCGACCTTGCCGTCCAGTCTGATGTCCATGGGCAGCGACCCTAGGGGGGCACCCCCGAGTCGTCCGAAGCGGGCTCAGCCGACCCGGCGGTCGTGACCCTCCCAGTAGGGCTCTCGGAGGATGCGCTTGAGGATCTTGCCCGTCGGGTTGCGGGGTATCTCTTCGATGAAGTCCACCGTCTTGGGGCACTTGAAACCCGCTAGCCGCTCCCGGGCGTGCGCCAGAATGTCCTCGACGGTCACCCCTGAGTCGGGCACCGGGATGACCAGGGCCTTGCCCGCTTCGCCCCACCGCTCGTCGGGCACGCCGATGACAGCCACGTCGGCGACCCCGTCGTGAGACATGAGGGCGTTTTCCACCTCGGCCGGGTACACGTTCTCACCGCCCGAGACGATCATGTCCTTCACCCGGTCATGGATGTACAGGTAGCCGTCCTCCAGGTAGGCGGCGTCACCGGACCGCAGCCAACCATCACCGGGCAGGGTCTTGGCCGTCTCCTCGGGCAGGTTCCAGTAACCCAGCATGTTCCCGCCATGGCGCATCCAGACCTCGCCCACTTCACCATCGGGCAGCGTCTCGCCGGTGTCCGGGTCAACAATCTTCATCTCCATGCCCCGGATGGGCTTGCCGGCTGACCGCAGCAGCTTCGGATCCGCGTCGCCACCATGGTCCTCAGGTGGCAGGGTGGTCCCGGCACCGGTTGTCTCGGTCATGGCGTACACCTGGAAGAACTCACAACCGAACTGCGCCATGGACTTAACCAGCACATCCTCGGTAATGGGCGATGCGCCGTAGGCGATGCGCTCCATGGACGACAGGTCGATCCCGTCGGAAGGCACCATCAGGAAGAACTGCAGCATGGCTGGCACGAAGATGGCGTGCGTAATGCCTTCGTCCTCGATCCCCCGGAGTACGCCCGCCGGGTCGAAGTCTCGAGCGGTGAACGTGGTGGCCCCGTTGGCCATTCCGAACAGGGCCCAACCGCCACCACCAATGTGGAAGAACGGGAGGATGGCCATGTTGCGCGAATCGTCGCCCATGTCCCAGTCGACGGTGGCGAACAGGGCCTGGAAGTTCGCGTTGGTGCTCTGCACGCCCTTGGGGTGGCCTGTCGTCCCGGAGCTATAGAGCTGCGAGGAGACGTCGTCATCACCTGCCGGGAGCTTCTCGCAATCGGGCCCGTGGGCGTCGCGCCATGCGGCATACGAAGTGTCGTCACCCCCGTCTCCGATGACCACGATGGTCGTGACGTATTCCAGGTCATCACGAAAGGCCGCTAGGTGCCCAGCGAACTCCTCATGGACGATGAGCACAGTGGCCTGTGAGTCGTTGACTATGTAGGCCATCTCGGGCGGGGCGAGGCGCCAGTTGACGGCCACCGTCACCGCGTTCCGGTAGGCGCAACCGAACTGGACCTCGAAGTACTCGACGGAGTTCTTGTCAATTAATGCCACCCGCTCCTGGCCAGCCACCCCCTCGGCAGCAAGGGCGTTGGCCACCTGACCGGCCCGGGCCTGCATCTCGTTCCAGGAGGTCCGGTCGTCACCGATGACGAACATTTCCCGGTCTCCATGGGCCGCGGCCCCCAGGTCGACGATGTCGGCGAAGTTCTTAACTAGTGACGAGTCCATAGGGACCGAACCTACCCCCCTACCAGGGGTTCGGATGCAAGCCGCCAATGGACAACCACCGTCTGATCCCTGCCCTCCCGCAGGACCAGCGCCGTTGTCCCTGCCGATGCAGGCAGGTCGGCAGCCAGGCCGAACGGTTCCTGACCGAACCGGGACGGAACCCCTACAGGATCTTCGTGACGCCGGAGACCTCGTAGCGGTCGATGGACACCCCGGCCACGCCACAGTCGCGCAGTGACCTCTGGAAGGTCCGGCTGTGCTCTGCCTTCTGGTGGACGCCCAGGTACTCATCGGACTCCCATCGCTCAAACAGGTTGAGCTGGCCGGCCACTAGTGGGTCGGCCGCCATCACATACTCGATACAGCCCTCCTCGCTACGGGTGGCCTCCACCACGGCGGCCACCGCGGCCAACATGTCGTCGGAACGTTCGGGATCGAAGGTGATGGTGCCTGCGAGGACGATCATGAGGACCTCCATGGGTCGATGGGAACGGCGCGGAGCGTACTGTCGGCCTCCATGTCCGACGGAAGCGGGGAACTCGCCACTGACCTACTCGTGGGTACCGACGGCAGGGTCCGCTGTCCGTGGCCTGGCGATCACGACGACTACCTCGCCTACCACGACAACGAATGGGGCCGTCCGGTAGTCGACGACGTCAGACTGTTCGAGAAGGCCTGCTTGGAGGGCTTCCAAGCTGGTCTGTCGTGGCTGACCATCCTCCGCAAGCGGGAGAACTTCCGCGCCGCCTTCGCCGGCTTCGACCCGGTCGCGGTGGCCTGCTTCACCGACACCGACGTGGCCCGCTGCCTCACCGATACCGGCATCGTCCGACACCGGGGGAAGATCGAGTCGACCATCAACAACGCGGCTCGGGCGCTGGAGACCATTGAGGAGTTCGGGTCGCTGGCCTCCTACCTGTGGGGCTTCGAGCCCACGACACCCACCCGAAACGACGGCGCTACCGGCACGGCCACCATCCCGGCCACCACGCTGGAGTCCACGGCCCTCAGCCGCGACCTAAAGCGGCGAGGTTGGTCATTCGTCGGACCGACCACTGTCTACGCCCTGATGCAAGCCATGGGTATGGTCAACGACCATCTTCCGGGTTGCATCCTGCAGGCCGTGGTCGACGCCGAGAGGGCCGCTCTTGTTCGGCCCGTCGCCCGCCTACGACCGACGGCCACAACGTGACCCGCCTTTCGGTCCTGGACCAGTCACCGGTTCCCGAGGGGTCGACGGCCGGCGATGCCCTGCGCAACACCCTGGACCTGGCCCGCCGGACTGAGGCCCTGGGCTACCACCGCTACTGGGTGGCCGAGCACCACGGCATGACCGGACTGGCCGGATCCAGCCCCGAGGCCCTCATCGGGTCCATCGCCAGTGTTACCAACCACATCCGCGTCGGTTCCGGCGGTGTGATGCTTACCCACTACGCCCCACTGAAGGTGGCCGAAGCGTTCTGCGTGCTGGCGTCGCTGCATCCGGGTCGTATCGACCTCGGGGTGGGTCGCGCCCCCGGTTCGGACCACCTCACGGCCGCCGCCCTGGCCCGGGGCGGCGCCCGAACCCCATTGGAGCACTACCCCAACCAGGTGGCGGAACTGGTCCACCTGGTCGACGACACCCTGCCGGCCCACAGCCCCATCCATGGGGTCCGGGCTACGCCACGGCCCGACGAACCACCCGAAGTGTGGCTACTTGCCTCCAGCGCCGACTCGGCTGCCTATGCCGCCCACTTCGGCCTGCCCCTGGGTTGGGCCGACTTCATCGCCCAGGTGGACGGTGCGCCGATCGTCGACGCATACCGGCGTCAGTTCCAACCGTCAGCCCGCTGCGCCGAGCCGCGGGTCCTGCTGTGCGCCAGTGCCGTGTGTGCCGACACCGACGAGGAGGCCGAGTCCATCGTGGCCGCCGTCCGAGCGTGGCGAGCTTCAGGCCTACGGGGGCCCGTACCCGCAGCCGGTTCAGACGAGCCGCCCAGTGTCGCGCCAACCGCGCCGCTGACCGTCCAGCCGGGTCGGCGATCCATCACCGCTGGCACCCCCGAGCGGGTGGGCGCCCGACTTGAGGAAATGGCGGAGGCCACGGGCGCCGAAGAGGTCATGGCGGTCACCATCTGCCACGACCACGAGGCACGGGTCCGCTCCTACGAACTGCTGGCCAGACGATTCGGTCTGGAGACCAGGCCGTGACCGCGACCGACGCTGCCCACGCGGCCACGCTGGCCGACCGGATCCCGGCGGGTACGGACCCGGACCTGCTCCTCGAACTGTTCGTGGACTGGGCTGCCGAACGCAACCTTGACCTCTACGAGGCCCAGGAGGAGGCAATCCTCGAACTGCTGGCCGGCACCCACGTGATCCTGGCCACCCCCACAGGTTCAGGAAAGTCGCTGGTAGCCACCGCCGCCCACGCGGCGGCGATGGCCCGGGGTGAACGCAGCATCTACACCGCCCCCATCAAGGCCCTCGTGTCTGAGAAGTTCTTCGCCCTGGCCCGAGACTTCGGACCCGAACACGTCGGAATGGTCACCGGCGACGCCTCTGTCAACCCCGCCGCCCCGATCATCTGCGCGACAGCCGAGATCCTTGCTCACCAAGCTCTCCGTGAGGGTGCCGACTGCCCATTCAGCCTGGTAGTGGCCGACGAGTTCCACTTCTACGGAGACCCCCAGCGCGGCTGGGCGTGGCAGGTCCCACTACTAGAGCTGTCCGAGGCCCAGTTCCTGCTGATGTCGGCCACCCTCGGACCGACGGCCCGCTTCACCGAGGACCTCACCGACCGCACTGGCCGCCCCGCGGTGACCGTGGCCGGCACCGTCCGACCAGTGCCGCTGACGTTCGAGTACCGGGAGACCCCCCTCCACGAGTCGATCACCGATCTGATCGACACTGGTCGGGCACCCGTCTACATCGTCCACTTCACCCAAAAGGCGGCCGCCGAGAAGGCCCAGGACCTGTGCAGCTTGGACGTGCTCAACAAGGACGAGAAGGCCGCCGTGCGAGAGGAGGTCGGCGGCTTCCGGTTCGACACCCCGATCGGCAAGGATCTCAAGCGGTTCATCGGCCACGGCGTCGGCCTGCACCACGCTGGGATGCTGCCCCGATACCGCCTGCTAGTCGAGAAGCTTGCCCAAGCCGGACTGCTGAAGCTCATATGCGGAACTGACACCCTCGGGGTAGGGGTCAACGTGCCCATCCGCACCGTGCTGTTCACCCAGCTATGCAAGTACGACGGCGTCTCCACCCGCCTGCTTGGCAACCGGGAGTTTGCCCAGATCGCCGGCCGGGCCGGACGGCGCGGCTTCGACGACGAGGGTCACGTGTGGGTCCAAGCACCGGTCCACTGGATCGAGAACCGCCGGGCCGAAGCCAAGGTGGCCGCCGACCCAGGCAAGAAGAAGAAGTTGGTGAAGAAGAAGCCTCCCGAGCGGGGCTACGCCCACTGGAACGAGGAGTCGTTCCAGAAACTGGTGGACGGAGCCCCTGAGCCGTTGACATCCAGCTTCGACGTGACGCACCAGATGGTGCTCAACGTGTTGTGCCGGCCAGGCGACGGTCGGCTCGACTTGAAGCGCCTGCTGCTGGACAACCACGAACCACGGGACAGACAGCGCCAGCACGTGCGGCGGGCGATCGGCATCTACCGGTCGCTGCGGGAGGCCGGCGTGGTCGTCGAGTTGGACGAGCCTGACAATGAGGGGCGCCACGTGTCAGTTGGCGTGGACCTCCAGGACCGCTTCGCCCTCCATCAACCCCTGTCGCTGTTCGCCCTGGAGGTCATCCCCGAACTGGCCGACCGCCCCGAACCCGAGCCCGAGCCCGAGTCTGAGCCCGAAGAGGCTTTCGGGGACGGCGTCCAGGCGACCCGGCATGTCGAACCTGAAGCGGCGGCCCGTGAGCACGCCCTGGACGTGCTGTCGGTCGTGGAATCGGTGCTGGAGAACCCGGGCGTGATCATCGCCGCCCAGATCAACCAGCTGAAGGGCGAGTTGGTGGCCAGACTGAAGATGGAGGGGGTGGAATACGAGGAACGCATGGAACGCCTCGCCGAGGTAGAACAACCCCGCCCGCTAAAGGAGTTCCTATACGGGACTTTCGACGTGTTCCGGAGCCACCACCCTTGGGTGGGGACCGAGAACGTGAAGCCCAAGGCGGTGGCCCGCGAGCTCTACGAGACGGGCTTCGACTTCCGCCAGTACATCGAACACCATGGCCTGAAGCGCTCCGAGGGCACCGTCCTTCGCTACCTCAGCGAGGCCTACAAGGCTCTCGCTCAGACCGTGCCTGAGGACCACCGGACCGAGGCGGTACGAGACCTCGAGGCGTGGTTGGGCGAAACGGTCCGCCAGGTCGACTCCAGCCTCATCGACGAGTGGGAAAGGCTCCGGAACCCCGAGGAGGAACCCGCCGTCTCCGACGACCCGGCCGGCCTCGATCGGCCCGACGTGACCCACAACGCCCGGGCCTTCCGGATCATGGTCCGCAACGAGGTCTTCCGGTGGGTACAACTTCTGTCACGACGACGGCTCGACGACCACGAGGCTCTAGCCGAGGTCCCGACCGTCGACGACTCCCGGCGGACCGTCG
>Ga0208765_1001445_pt1 | contig 14357 bp, 16 predicted proteins | sample ETNtaG_2_FD_185783 | JGI IMG/M metagenome (GOLD analysis project Ga0208765, IMG submission 185783) | Marine microbial and viral communities from oxygen minimum zone, Eastern Pacific Ocean - ETNP201406SV203 (SPAdes) (version 2) | ecosystem: Environmental > Aquatic > Marine > Oceanic ... | reverse complement strand
TTATTTTTCATCTTGAATATTTAAAGAATTGCGTCCGTAGCTCAGCTGGATAGAGTGTCGGCCTCCGAAGCCGAATGTCGGGTGTTCAAATCACCTCGGGCGCACCAACTTGGTAATCATTATAACTATTGAGTAAATGTCATTCATTCATAAAAATGCAACTATTTCAGATTGTCGGAAATACAGGTATGCGCTTTCTCGTACCTGGGATGATAAAATGAGAACTGTTTTATTTATCGCTTTAAATCCGTCGACTGCGGATGAAATAAATGACGATCCAACCATACGTAGATGTATTAACTATGCAGAAAACTGGGGATATGGAAGTATTTTAGTTGCTAATCTGTTTGCCTACAGAACGACAAAGCCTGCAAAACTTAGATATGTGAAAAATCCAGTCGGCAATGACAATGATCAACATATTATGGACCTTTCAAAAAAGGCTCATATAATAGTTGCTGCATGGGGGAATGAAGGATCTCTTTTCAATAGAGACAAAGAAGTTGCAAGGTTAATTCCAAATCTTAGGTGTTTGAAGGTAAATAAATCTGGCCAGCCTACACACCCTTTATATCAAAAAAAAGATAAAGAATTAATCAGATTTAACTAAAAAAATTACTATATATAACTCTCAATAAGTTTTTCTTTATTGCTAATATTAATTCATTTTTTCATTTACTTTGGCCTATTGAATAACTAGTTCTACCTTATAATTTCTCATACATAAATTATGAATTATATTAGCATTGACCCTGTAATCTTTGATTTAGGTTTTGTAAAAATCTATTGGTATGGAGTAATGTATCTGCTGGCATTTATATCGGCCTATTTATTAGCAAAACTAAGAAATAAAAAAAACCTCTTATTTACAAATAAGGAGATCGATGATCTAATCTTTTATGGCGCTTTAGGTGCCGTAATAGGTGGACGTTTCGGCTATCTAATATTCTATAGTTTGCCCAGTTTTATTGATAACCCGCTAATATTTCTAAGTTTTCAAAATGGCGGTATGTCTTTTCATGGTGGCTTCATTGGGGTATTACTTTCAATGATGTTATTTAACCGCAAAGCCAGTAAAACATTTTTTCAAACGACAGACTTTATTGCGCCATTGGTGCCAATAGGTCTATTTTTTGGTAGGATTGGCAACTATATTAATGGTGAATTATGGGGAAAGATCACTAATAGTTATTGGGGAGTTTATTCCCCTGATCATCTTGGTGAGTGGGCATATCGCTACCCAACACAACTTTTTGAAGCGTTTCTTGAGGGCGTATTGCTTTTTGCGATTTTATGGATATTTACCAATAAATCTCGACCATTAATGATTACATCGTCCTTATTTTTGATACTTTATGGGCTCTTTAGATTTATAATTGAGTTCATTAGAATGCCGGATATTCAACTAGGATATATAGCCTTTGAGTGGCTAACAATGGGTCAATTATTAAGCCTGCCAATGATCATTATTGGCATCTTTTTATACTATAAAACGCAACTTACAGGAAAACAATTATGAAACAGTATTTAGACTTTTTGCGACTTGTCAGAGAAAATGGAGCCGTTAAAACTGACAGAACATCAACCGGCACATTGAGTCATTTCGGGCACCAGATGCGATTTAATTTGCATGACGGCTTTCCATTGGTAACAACTAAACGTATACATTTACCTTCAGTTGTTCATGAGTTGTTATGGTTCCTCAAAGGTGATACCAATATTAGGTATCTTAATGATAATAATGTTAATATCTGGAATGAGTGGGCGGATGAAAACGGCGAATTAGGACCAGTGTATGGAGCTCAGTGGCGTCGCTGGAAGGATTCAGACGGTAAAGATATTGATCAAATTTCTAATGCAATTAGGTTAATCAATAATTCACCCGACTCTAGAAGAATTATTGTTTCTAGTTGGAATGTGGGAGAACTATCAAATATGGCTTTGCAGCCTTGCCATGCACTTTTTCAGTTTTATGTTGTAAATAATCGCTTGTCTTGTCAACTTTATCAGCGTAGTGCTGATATTTTTCTTGGGGTGCCATTCAATATAGCCTCTTACGCACTACTTACACATATGGTTGCGCAGCAATGCAATCTTGATGTTGGTGATTTTGTATGGAGTGGCGGAGATTGCCATATTTACTCTAACCATTTTTCTCAAGTCGATGAGCAATTAAGCCGAAATCCTAAAACTCTGCCAGAGTTAGTGATTAAAAGAAAAGCCGAAAGTATCTTTGACTATACTTTTGATGATTTCGAATTCTCTAATTATATCCATGATGCGCCTATTCCTGCCCCTGTCGCAGTCTAAATCGAAATAATATTTATGGAAAGACTGCAAAAAAATATTGACTATAGTTTTAATAATATCGACTTACTTAAGCAAGCTTTAACGCATAGAAGTGTCGGTAAGCAGAACAATGAAAGACTGGAATTTTTAGGTGATAGTGTCCTAGGCTCAATTATTTCAAGAGAGTTATACCAGCGCTTCCCTTCGATTGATGAAGGCCAGTTATCTCGCCTCCGATCTCATATGGTTAGAGGACAGACACTTGCTAAACTAGCAAAACAAATTAATTTATCTGAACAACTGATATTAGGACAGGGAGAGCTCAAAAGTGGTGGCTTCCGCAGAGAATCAATACAGGCAGATGCTTTTGAAGCCGTTTTGGGGGCTATTTTTCTCGATTCTGACTATTTGACAGTTAATAAAGTTATATTGAAACTGTACAAAGAATTGCTAGACGAAGCTAATCCTGATGATTCTCATAAGGATTTTAAGACTCAATTACAGGAGGCTTTGCAAAAGAGGGGCTCTGACCTACCGCAATATGACTTAATTAAAACTAGCGGAAAAGATCATAACGCTGTTTTCTATGTACGATGCTCTCTTACGAATGAAAACATAAAAGTTGAAAAAAGTTCAAAAAGCATAAAAAGAGCAGAACAAGCTTGCGCTGAAGTTATTCTAGAAAAGTTGTCAATCTTATGAGTTTCCAGTCCGGTTTTGTAGCTGTAGTTGGAAGACCAAATGTTGGAAAATCCACCCTTATCAATGAAATGGTTGGGCAAAAAATATCTATCACTTCACATCGACCTCAGACAACTAGGCACCGAATCAATGCCATAGATACTCAACATAAATACCAGATGGTTTTTGTTGACACTCCAGGCATCCATGTTGGAGATAAAAAAGCCATCAATTCATATATGAATAGAACTGCGAGTTCAAGTTTTTCTGAGGTAGACATAATTTTGTGGCTGGTCGAGGTTGGAAAATGGACTAAGGAAGATAAGAGGGTACTAGAACATATTAATAAAACCAATATTCCAGTTATTATTTGTGTCAACAAAATTGACAAATTAAATAGCAATAATCTTGTTTTGCCTTATTTAGAGAAAATAAAGGAAAAAGTCAAGGTAAATGAAGTGTTCCCACTCTCTGCATTTAAACTTTCAGATACAAAAGCTTTAAAAAAATTGATACTCAAATATCTACCTGAGCAAAATGCGCTCTACGAAAAAGATTATATAACTGACCGTTCAGAGCGCTTTATTGTAGCTGAATTCATTCGCGAAAAATTAATGAGAAACCTCTCTAGTGAAATACCTTATGAATTAACTGTTGAGATTGAAAAGTTCGATTTAGATGGAAAAATGTATCGAATTGCTGCCAGAATTTTTGTTGACAAGGCTTCACAAAAAAGCATAGTTATTGGACGCAAAGGTCAAATGCTTAAAAAAATAGGCGAAGAGTCTCGACTAAGCATCGAAGGCTTTTTAGAAAGAAAAGTTTTTTTAGAATTGTGGGTTAAGGTTAAACAAGGCTGGTCCGATGACAAAAGGGCATTAGCCTCTTTGGGTTATGACTAATATTGAATTGACACCAGCCTTTTTAATTCACCGAAGAACATTTCAGGGTAGTTCGCTATTGCTTGATTTTATAATTCGAGATTTCGGGAAAACAAGGTTGGTTGCTCGTAGCGGAAGAAAAAACAAAACCTCGTTCCAAATGTTTCAACGCCTCAATATTTCCTATAAAGGTAGAGGGGAACTTAAATATCTTACGCATTGGGAGATTAACGATAAACCTAGACGTTTTTTAGGTAACGATCTAGTTCTAGGTCTCTATGTTAATGAACTGTTGTCTAGGTTATTGCCAGATAACGAAGCACACCAAAAACTGTTTGATGAATATTATAGTTTTATTGATAATATTAACGATCAAACCAAATCTGAAAAAGAATTCTCTTTAAGAATGTTTGAAAACCTTTTGCTTGAAGATATTGGTTACGGATTAGAATTTAAAGTAGACGCCCTAGGCAATAAAATTGAACCTAATCTTTGCTATCGATTTGATGGCTACGAAGGTTTGATTGTAAGCGAAAATGGTAAAATATCAGGCAAAACCCTGCATCAATTAGACAGTCGCTTCGACTATAAACCCAACTCTAATCAATTAGCTGCTTTGAAAAAATTAAACCGTGTAAGATTACAAACCCTTTTGGATGGAAAGCCTCTCAAAAGTAGAGAGTTATTCATTGCAAATTAATTATTGACTATGAGTATTTATTTAGGCGTTAATATTGATCACATTGCCACACTAAGGGAAGCTAGAGGCACTATCTATCCTAGTCCACTAGAAGCGGCCTTGATTTGTGAAAACAGTGGGGCTGATAGTATTACACTCCATCTACGTGAAGATAGGAGGCATATTCAGGATAGCGATGTTGTGGAAATTCGTAGTTCACTCAAAACAAAAATGAATCTAGAAATGGCTGCAACTGATGAAATGATAAAAATTGCTCGACAGATCAAACCACAAGACTGCTGCCTAGTTCCAGAAAAAAGAGAAGAACTTACCACTGAAGGAGGCTTAGATGTGGCCTCGCAAATATCTCGCATGACAGAAGTTTGCCAGCAACTGAATGAAGAAAACATTAGAACATCTCTATTTATTGATGCCGATATTAAACAAATCGATGCTGCAATGAGTTGCGGCGCCCCTGTCATTGAAATTCATACAGGTCATTTTGCCGATTCTACGACTATTGAGGAACAGGCTGACAAATACACTCAAATCAAGAAAGCTTGTAAATATGCTCATGGAATTGGCTTGCAAGTTAATGCAGGCCATGGATTAACCATTCAAAACACTAAACTGATTGCAGAAATTAATGAAATTGTGGAACTGAATATAGGTCATTCTATTGTTGCTAGATCTGTTTTTATTGGTTTAGAGAATGCAGTTAGCGAAATAAAGGAGTTAATGCTTGAGGCTAGAGGCATATGATTTATGGCATTGGCACTGATATAGTTAACATTGATAGGATATCCAACATCCTTAATAAAAACCGTGATGGCTTCATCAAAAGGGTCTTGACAGAACATGAAATAGCTCTATTTTCTAACAAGGCAGACAATGCGGCGTATTGCGCAAAGCGCTTTGCTGCCAAAGAAGCCTTTGCAAAAGCGCTTGGTACTGGAATCGGCAGAGTTGTTAGTTTTCAAGATTTGACCGTTAGAAACAACGAAAACGGCAAACCATACTTCATTCCCAGCGAAAAACTAAGGCAATACTTGGTAGAAAAAAAAATCGCAAAAGCACATCTGAGCATCTCGGACGAGACCAAAAACGCTATTGCATTTGTTATTTTGGAGTTAGAGAAGAATATAGACGGTTAGACGCCGCAATCAAAATCGATAAATTAGAATGGTATGTCGTCCTCAAACTCTTCCTCAGCGACAGGGGTAATGCTTGGCTCAGGCTTGCTGGGTTTTGAATCAGATTTTGCATTAGAAGGATTTTTTGACGCATTAGAACTTGCGTCATCTCTCCTGTCAAGCATTTGTAAAGTTCCATTAAAACCGCTTACCACTACTTCAGTAGTGTAACGATCTTGACCATTTTGGTCCTGCCATTTACGAGTTTGCAGTTTTCCTTCGACATAAACCTTGGAGCCTTTATCTAAATATTGTCCTGCAATTTCAGCCAATTTACCAAATAAACTTACTCGATGCCATTCTGTTCTTTCTTGCTTTTCTCCGGAGTTTTTATCTGTCCAAGACTCACTTGTTGCGACAGAGAGATTGGCAATTGCATTACCATTTGAGGCGTATTTAACTTCAGGCTTTGCGCCTAGGTTGCCAACTAATATAACTTTATTAATGCCTGCCATAATCATTTCTCCGATCTGTTGTTGTTTTGTGGCAAAGTTAAGATAACAAGCCACCAAATAATTGCCATAAATATGGTGAATAAGAATACACTATTTAAGTTGAAAATGTCATAAATCAAACCGCCAATCGCACCTCCAAAAAAGGTACCTAAGAATTGTGAAGTTGAAAACACCCCCATCGCCAAACCTCTCTTTGAAGAACTTGCAATTCTAGATAAAAGTGAGGGGAGTATTGCTTCAATTGTATTAAATGCAATAAAAAACAACGTTAATATTATGAGGAATATAGTGAAGTTAAGTTTTAATTCATAAAATAATAATTGGCTAATAATCAATAAAGTAATTGATACGAGCAAAATGAGTTTTGTTTTTTGTAACTTTTCAGCAATAATTATTAATGGAACCATGCCTACAAATGACATTATCATAGCAGGCAAGTAGAGTTTCCAGTTATCCGCTATATTGATAATATTGTTTTCAACTAGTATTAGTGGCATGACAATAAAGGTACTGGTTAGCATTAAATGTAAAGTGAATACACTAAAATCAAGCCGTAGTAATTTCGGATTCAATATCTTTTTAAATTCTTCAATTGATAATCGATAATAATTAATTGGCTTTGTATGTGGCAAACTAATAACTATAGTCAGGGAAATGACAGAAAGAAGGGCTATACTCCAAAAAATTCCTGAAAGTCCCGATATTGAAGCAATTATTGGACCAATAATAAGTGAAAGCATAAAGGCAAGACCAATCTGGAAACCAACAAATGCATTCGCTTTTGAGCGATTCTCCTCAGAAATTGAGTCTGCTAAAAATGCCATTAGAACTGCCGAAATTGCTCCACTGCCCTGGAGAGCTCTACCTAAAATAACGTAGATAATATCTGTAGAAATAGCGGCCAAAATACTCCCAAAAAAAAACAAGCAAAGACCGATATATAGCAAAGGTTTTCTACCAAACCTATCAGATAGATAACCAAAAGGTATTTGGAAAAATGCCTGTGTAAGACCATAAATTCCTATCGCTAATCCAATTAAAAATGGAGTGGTGTTATTATAATCATTAGTTGCATATACACTGATTACTGGAAACAGCATAAACAAGCCCAGCATTCTTGTTGCCATAATCAATGAAACTTTAAGGGCGAAAATTCGCTCAATTGAATTCATATTTAATCTATAAATAGAATTAATCTAGGCTGTACTTAGGGCTATAGTTAGGATAGCTATTTGTTAATATAACTCTCGTATCTTGGGCAAGTTTTGAAGCTAATATCTCGTCATAATTACGAGCCATGAGATGAAGAGCGTCAGGAATAGAAGGTGTATTAGGATAGTATTCGATTAAATATTTACAGCGATTTATAGATGCTATAAAGGAGTTGTTTTTTGTGTAATATATGGCTACGTATAGTTCATGTCTTGCTAGCACATTTTTAAGCTTAATTAACTTATTTTTCGCTTCATCAGAATATTTAGAGTTTGGAAATGTGTCAATCAACAATTTATAGTAACTATAAGCATCACGAACGCTCTGGACGTCTCTTTGAGCGCTATCAGTTACTATATCATCCAGTATTGAACTAGACTGGTCTTCGGCGATAACTCCTCTTAAATAATAGGCATAAGGAGTGGTAGAATGGGCAGGGTAGAAATCAATAAACGCATTCAACTCAAGTAGTGCACGTGTATATTCTTTGCGTTTAAATAAATAATAAGCAATATCCAATCGAGCCTGTATTGAATATTTTGATGCTGGATAGGCGGCTATTATAGTTTCCAGATGCTCAATGGCTTGGTTTGTGGAGCCAGCTTCTTGCCTTTCTTGGGCAAGTTCATATAAAACTTTAGGGGTTAATCCTTTGGCAATAGGGCCTTTGGTTTTATCTTTCGTAAATAAACTGCAACTGCTCAGAAATATAAGAGATATTAAAGATATTGTTAAGGTTTTTTTCATGCAATGTTTGCTTCAAAATTGATTAAATAAATGCATTATACTAGGCTCTAGAATCTATAGAAACCTTTGTATAATCTAGAACCATTTATTCCAACAAGCTTATAATAATATTAATGTAGTATTAATATTATTTAGGCAATGGCAATCACGTTTTTTCATAAAAAAACTCTAATAAACGATTTAAGTAGCGTATTGGAAAATTATCTTACTAAGGAGGAAATTGACTTAGTAAATAAAGCCTATAAAGTTGCAAAAATTGCCCATGAAGGTCAGTACAGAAAATCTGGTGAGGCCTACATACACCACCCCCTTGCAGTGGCATTAATACTAGCCGAATTAGAACTTGATTATTATTGTATCGTTGCCGCTATCTTACATGATTGCATAGAAGACACAATTGTTACAAAAGAAGAGATATCGGAAACCTTTGGAGAACAGGTAGCACACATAGTTGAAGGAGTGTCCAAGTTAACAAACCTTGAATTTACAACTAGTTCACAACAACAGGCTAATAATTTTCAAAAATTGTTTTTTGCAATGTCTAAAGATATGCGTGTAATGGTTATTAAGTTAGCTGACCGACTTCACAATATGCGCACAATTGACTCTGTAAGTCCTGAAAAACAGATACAAAAAGCCAAGGAAACCGTAGAACTTCACGCTCCTATTGCGCGTCGACTTGGTCTTCACAGTATCAGAGTGGAATTAGATGATTTATGTTTTCAAACGATTCACCCTTATAGATATGGAGTTCTTAAAAGAAAAATCAAGAATCAATACGGCAATCAAAAGAAAATGATCTCATCGATTAAAACGGAAATTGACAATAGGCTTAAATCTGAAGGTATTAAAGGCGATGTAGAAGGACGTCAAAAACAACCTACAAGTGTTTACAACAAAATGAAAATGAAATCATTGAAGTTCTCGGAAGTTCTTGATATGTATGCATTTCGTGTTATCGTTGAAAATAACCATCAATGCTATCAGGCTTTGGGCATACTACACAGTCTGTATAAACCAATCCCTTTGAAATTCAAAGATTATATTGCCACTCCAAAACCAAACGGCTATCAGTCTATTCATACAGTTTTATTAGGCCCTAGGAAAATGTTTATTGAAATGCAAATTCGTTCAAAGGAAATGCATTTTATTTCCGAATATGGAATTGCGGCACATTGGCACTATAAAAATACAAAAAAACCAACGGAAAAACTCGCTAGAAATTGGCTAGGCTCTCTGCTTGATATTCAGCAAAATTCCGATTCATCAGTCGATTTTCTTGAAAGCACTAAGGCGGATTTGTTTTCCAATGAAGTTTTTATTTTTACTCCTGCTGGAAAAATTATTCAGTTGCCATTAAGATCAACAGTGCTTGATTTTGCTTACGCCGTTCATACTAATGTTGGCAAAAGAACTCAAAAAGCAACCATTAACGGCAATCCAGCAGAATTAGAAACGGAATTAATATCCGGTCAGACAGTTGAAATTATAACTAGCCGTTTAGTTAAGCCTAACCCTAAGTGGCTTGATATAGTAACTACTTCTAAAGCTAAATTTGCTATCAAATCACAACTGAAAGAAAACTCTAAATCAGAATTAGCTAAATTAGGCAAGCATTTGGTTACTGATGCGCTCAATCTTCATAAAATCGATATTTCTGACATTACTAAAGAAAGGTGGAGGATATGTTTAAAAGAACTCCACTGCAAAACAGCAAAAGAACTGTATATCAAGGTTGGCTTGTCAGAGATTTTTGTGGCTGTAGTTGTAAACAAACTAATTCAAGACATCAGTGAAACAACAATAAACTCTATCACAATACAAAAAACAAAAGGGATGGCAATAAACTTTGCACATTGCTGCTATCCAATTCCCGGTGACGAAGTAACAGGCATATTGACAAAAAGCAAAGGGATGGTAATGCATCGTTCAAATTGCGCTAACCTTTTGCATATCAAACAAAAAAGTCCTCAATGGATGAACATTGACTGGGATGCAGATGATAAAGAACTCTTTGAAGTTTCTGTTAGTTGCTTAGTTGATAACCATAGCGGAACATTAGCAACTATAGCTAATGTGTTGGCTAAATTAAGAGTCAATATTGAGCACATAGTTCAAAGAGACAAACCTCAAGCAAAAAAATCAATTGATTTGATTATTTTGGTCTCAAATATTGTTCAACTTAACAATGTACTGGACAAGTTAAGTGAATTACCTCATATTATTTCAGCTTCTAGAAATTAACTAAAAAACAATACTAAATTGAGTTCCAATTGATTAAAATGACGAGTACAAATTATTTAGTCCTTTAATAAATTATGAATTGGACCGACTCTTTAGAAATAGCGATTGCCCTTGATGAAACTCATCCTAAAATTAATCCAGAAAGTGTTAATTTTGTTGACCTGCGTCAATTTGTAAGCGAATTAGATGAATTCGAGGAAGGCGGCTCTCACTGCGGCGAAAGAGTTCTAGAGGCAATTCAAATGCACTGGATTGAGGAAAAAAATTGAATTACGTTAAGTCTGGCTTATTACTGTTGACTCTATTATCCTGTGTTAGTCATGCCATTTTAGAAGTAAATATTGTAAAGACACAAGAAGATTCATTCCCTATATTGATCGCCCCTTTTAAAGTTGGAGGTGGGGCCGACAGTGGTGCAGTCATTGCCAATATTATTAGAGACAACCTAAACCGTTCTGGTCAATTTAATGCTATCAGCACTTCTAAACCTATAACAAATCAAATTGACTTTAATTATTGGAAACAGCAAAAAAAAGATGCGATTGTATTTGGCAGAGTAGAAAAGATTAGTGAAAAAACTTTCAATGTTTTTATTTATGTTTATGATGTCTATTCTCAGAAGCAACTCTATGCTAAAAAGATTGCAATACACAATACCGGCACTAGAAGGATTGCACATTATTTAAGTGATAGAATATACTATATCTTGCTTGGACAGAAAGGCTCCTTTGATACTAGACTAACATATGTCACTGTTTCAACTGAAGATAAAAAAGGGCAAACTTATTATGAACTTGAAATATCAGATTCAGACGGACATAATCCACAAACGGTTGTAAAATCTCGCTACCCTATACTGTCACCGGCCTGGTCTCCTGATCAAAATAAAATTGCCTATGTTTCATTTATAAACGGCAGGTCTGAGGTTTTTGTTAAATACCCATTTATGAGACTTAAATCATTGAAACTTCCCAAATTTGACGGAATTGCTTCAGCGCCTACATGGCATCCAAGCGGAGAAAGTATTGCTATGACTATATCAAAAGACGGAAACAAAGATATTTACCTTTATAATCTCAAAAGTAAAAAACTAGAAAGACTTACTACAAACATTGCAATTGATACTGAAGCAAACTTTTCGCCAGATGGAAAAAGTATAGCTTTTACATCTAATCGTACAGGACAAGTTCAGATATATATAAAAAATTTAAATTCAGGGAAAATTAAGCGCGCCAGTTTCGAAGGTAGTTATAACTCCAAGCCTGTGTTTTCACCGGATGGAAAACAACTCGCTCTTGTTCATAGAGTTGGAAAAGATTATAGAGTTGCTTTATTAGATATTAAATCAAGAGATTTAACTGTTTTGACTCGCAATAAATTAGATGAATCACCATATTTTTCCCCAAATGGAGGAATGATTATTTTCTCAACTAAACGAGACAATAAAAGCGTTCTTTCGGTCATTTCACTACACAATAATCAAATTGTTGAATTGGCTCAAAAAGATGGAGAAGTACGAGAGCCTAGTTGGTCAAATTACTCTCAAAAATGAATAACAAAAAAAATCTTATATTTAAATAATTAATGAGATAATACCATCATGAATGTTTATAATAATTAACCTTTTAAGGAAAAATAAAATGACAAAAAAAATCTTACTCTTATCCAGCATATTTTTTCTTAGTTCATGTTCAACAAGTGTATCCGAATTAGGAGACAAATTTCTTGATTTAATCAACCCTTCAGATGACGCTGTAGAGGTTGCAGATTTAAGTGAGGCACAATTAATCGCTGAAGGTTCAAGCGCTATATTTACGGAAGAAGATCTTCGTAAATTGTCAAATGCTGATTTAATTAAAATTGCTGAACAGACTGGCTTTATGGATATTGTTAAGTTAGATGAAAATGGTAATTTAGCCAATAGAGAGGAATTGATTCAAGCGTTATTGGATGCAGGCCTTACTAAAGGTGACGTTCTCACTAAGAGCGACCTTGAAAAACTTTCTGATTCTGAATTAATTCAAAAAGCCATTGAATCTGGAAATGCTGACTTGATAAAACTAGGCGAAGATGGCAATCTAGCCAATAGAGAGGAATTGATTGAGGCTCTTGCACAAGCAGGCGTTGCCAAAGATGAAAATGGGCAGAGTTCTGCTAATCAGGAGGCTATTGACTCTCTTAAGAGTTCAGGTGTCGAGTCAGTCCTATATTTCGCCTATGATGATACTGAAATAGATGAAGAGGCAACTAGAGTAATTATTCAACACGCTAATTTTATGCAGAACAATCCCTCAGTCAATCTTCGACTTGAAGGACATGCTGATGAGCGCGGCACAAGAGAATACAATCTAGCCCTTGGTGAAAATAGAGCCTTAAGCGTTGAAGAGGTGCTCGGATTATATAATCTAGAAGACAGAATTGAAGTGATTAGTTTTGGTGAAGAAAGCCCTATCGCCTTTACTCACGATGAGTCTGCCTGGAAACTTAACCGACGCGTAGAATTCGTCTACTATTAAACCAGTAATCATTGCCAATGTTTTCAGCATTTGCATATTGACGCCTGATAAAAATGAAACTTCTTAAAGTTGCTCTGTCAATATTTTGTATTTTTAGTGTCGTTAAGATTCAAGCGAGCGACACAATTGATATTGATCAAGCATATATAGGTCTGATAATCAAAATCACCTCGATGAGTGATGACATCGCATCGTTACAAGAAAAATATAAATTACTTTCCGGAGAAAAAACAACTGAGGGATTGGACCTTGAAATGGCTTTTTTTAACCTTAAGAAAAAAGCTGATAACTTAAATAATGAAATCCTCTCACTTAAAGAGCAATATGAACTCCTTGCTGAAAAAGAAAGGATAAACTCTCAAAAAATATCTGAGTTGTTTGAAATGCTTGAACTCAAAATTACTAAAGTGGCGGTCAAAGAAACAGTTATTGACGGCAAAAAAAATAATGATCGGGCTGCAAAAATTTATGATGATGCCCGAAAATTTTTATTAGCCGGAGAAAATAAAAATGCAATTGAATTATTTCAGAACTATCTTGAAAACTATCAAGATTATAAGAATTTTGCTGATGCAACATACTGGCTAGGAAGGGCGTATTCCGCAAATAAATCATACCTCGAAGCTAAAGATGTATTTGTAAGATTTCAAAATGAAAACACTCGACATGCAAAATTCGCCAATTCAATGTATGACTTAGCAAATGCGCTTATAGAGTTAAATGAATTGGAAGCTGCAAAAAATGTACTGACCCTAATGCTTGAAAAGTTTCCTGAACATAGTCTCAACGTTAAAGCTAAACAAAAGCTTAAAGAACTGCTATAACTGATAGAGCTTTACTCCAATTGTGCAAACTCTAGAAATAGAAAGTGTAGATTTAGCATCTCTTTGTTACCTTAACAAGGAGCGTTACCCTTTTTTACTTGAAAGTGTTAATCATAACGAAAATAACAGATATTCAATACTGTTTGCCTTTCCGGGCAAAAAGATTGTTCTTGATGAATTTTCAGACTTTAATTTTCTTAGTAAGCTAGAAAATAAAGTTCAAATAGACGAAAAAAACATAAATTTACCCTTTACAGGCGGATGGTTTGCCTATCTCTCCTATGAGCTCATCGGTCAAATAGAATCAATTCTATTGAACAACCTTCACACTTCTAAACTACCTATAGCTTACGCTGTAAAAATACCCTGCGCAGTAATAGCTGACCATCAATCAGGAACCTTTCAAATTATTGATCAAGATAATGATCAGGACCGAATTGACAGGATTATTAAGGATATTGAGAAGTTGAAGCCAATACCAACACTACCTTTTTTTGGAGAATTATCACAAGAGAATGAAGGAAAATTTATTAAAGGAGTCAATTCAAGCAAAGACTATATTATTGCTGGTGATGTTTTTCAAGTTAACTTATCAAGAGAATGGCGATACCATTTAAGCGAAGAAGTAGAATCTGC
>Ga0208765_1001444_pt1 | contig 14357 bp, 14 predicted proteins | sample ETNtaG_2_FD_185783 | JGI IMG/M metagenome (GOLD analysis project Ga0208765, IMG submission 185783) | Marine microbial and viral communities from oxygen minimum zone, Eastern Pacific Ocean - ETNP201406SV203 (SPAdes) (version 2) | ecosystem: Environmental > Aquatic > Marine > Oceanic ... | reverse complement strand
TGGCCGATGTCTTGGCTGGTGCCGCCGAAGGTGGTGGTCCACTGGTGAGCACCAGCAGAGTTGAGTTTGGTGACAAACACATCGTTGTTACCGGCAGAGGTGACGTTTCCGGCCCCGAAATTAACTGTGCCGGTGAAGTAGCCGGCGGTGTACACGTTGCCGGAACCATCCACCGCCACCCCGAGGCCGTAGTCGCCACTGGTGCCGCCCAAGGTGGTGGTCCATTGATGGGCGCCAGCAGAGTTGAGTTTGGTGACAAACGCATCCAGGCCGCCTGCGGCGGTGACGTTGCCGGCACCGAAGTTCACTGTCCCGGAGAAAGCTCCAGTGGCATAGACGTTGCCGGAACCATCCACCGCCACCCCATGGCCGACGTCTTGGCTGGTGCCGCCCAAGGTGGTGGTCCATTGATGGGCGCCAGCAGAGTTGAGTTTGGTGACAAACGCATCGATGTTGCCTGCGGCGGTGACGTTCCCCGCCCCGAAATTCACTGTGCCGGTGAAGTAGCCGGCGGTGTACACGTTGCCGGAACCATCCACCGCCACCCCATAGCCGACGTCGCTGGTGGTGCCGCCCAAGGTGGTGGTCCATTGATGGGCACCAGCAGCGTTGTGTTTGGTGACAAACACGTCGAAGCTGCCGGCGGAGGTGACGTTGCCCGCCCCGAAATCAACTGTGTTCTGGAAGTAGCCAGTGGTGTACACGTTGCCGGAACCATCCACCGCCACCGACTGGCCCTCATCGACGCCGGTGCCGCCGAACGTGATCGACCCATAATTCGTGTCGTTCCCAGCAGTTGTATCCCACGCCGCAGCAGACGAACCCCACCCCACAACCACCAACACGCAGGCAATAGTCAGTCTCAGCAAGGTCCGGGGCACTGCGACAATCTAAAACCCAAACCAGAAACAATGAGGGATTGTCAGCCCCAAAGAGGCGTCTCGGTTCCCTTTTCGTAGTTGTCCCACGAATGGCCGATCAATTTCTCGGTTAGAGGACGCTTCCTGTATCGCCCACCCCGAAAAGGCCACTCGGAGACACACCACATCAGGTCCCGTCGATGGTGATCGTTACGCGGCCACTCGAGTGAAGTGAACAAAACCCTTCGAGGGTTGCGGCCTCGGCAAACCTCGTCTCGAGCCGATCCCCAGCTGGAATTACGAAGGGACCAATCTGGTGATCTGTTGAGTCCTCGTTGATCACGGTGAGCTGGTCCCGAAGCTTGAAGTCGAGGTCGGCAGGGATGATGTCGACGTCATGTCCCAAACTAAGACGCATCGCGGTCCCCGCTGGGATAGTGATCTCGTGCTGCTCGGGCTCTGGCTGGCCAACAACCCGGCTGAGAGCAACGCTGCCGACAACCATGGCTGTCGCCACGATGACGAAGAGGACTAACACGGCTCGCGAGGGGCGATCCGACCGAGCGCCGGAAGTCCTCACCCAGGATGCGTCCACAACCCGCAAATCTAATCGGTGTTCGATAGGGTTTCAGCGGTTTGCTGCTTCGGCAGTGCAATAACTGATGGGAACTGCGGCGTGACACAGGTCGACGAGCCGGTACTTGGGATTGGCGAACAACTTTCGACCGACCATCCAGACATTGAGCGAGTGCAGCGCCGGACCGTCCAAACGCTGATCGCGAGTCAGATGTGCGGCGGAATCGGGTTGGTGGCTGGTTACTCGGTGACGGCTCTGCTCGCGGATGACATCACTGGCTCGAAGACCTTGGCAGGTCTTGCCGCTGCCTCCCTATCGATCGGCGCCGCGATCGCATCTTTCCCGTTGGCTCGCATGATGGCTCGAAGCGGCCGACGTCCCGGTCTGATGACGGGTTATGTCCTTGCATCGATCGGTGCGTTTCTTGCTGTGTTAGCGGCAATTACCCGACAGTTTCTGTTCCTGCCTGTAGGAGTTGCTCTCATTGGTGTCGGCAACGCCACCAACATGGCTACTCGGTACGCCGCAGCGGACCTTGCTAAGCCCGACCGTCGAGCGTCGACGATTGGTTTGGTGGTCGCAGCCACGACGATCGGTTCGGGGTTCGGATCGTTGGTCTCTCTGTCGGTGTTCGACCCCATCGGGCGCAGCGTTGGTCTCCCCGACTACGCGGGTTCGTTCCTCACCGGTGCCTTGCTGTTCCTTTTGGCGGCAGCGATTGTCGAGATTCGATTGCGGCCGGATCCGCTAGTACTTGCCGGTGGGGTAGGTAGCGATGACCAAGACACAAGGATGCCGTTCAGAGTTGCGCTCAGGCTGATCCTCGCGAACCCCAAGGCTCGCCTGGCGGTGCTCGCGATGATGGTCAGCCAAGCCACCATGGTTGGCACCATGACCCTCACTCCGCTGCACATGAACGACGGCGGGCAAAGTAACGGCGCGATCAGTGTCATGCTGTTCAGCCACATCCTTGGCATGTATGCCTTGAGCCCGCTGGTCGGTCGGTTGGCTGATCAGGTCGGGCGTTACCCAATGCTGGTTTTTTCTGGGGTGCTCTGTGCGGCTGGTGCGTTGTGGGCAGGATTCACACCACCCGAAGGATTCGTTGGAATCACTGGCGGCCAGACCGTGATTGGTCTCGCTTGGTGTTTTGGCATCATCGCAGCGAGCGGACTGCTAACAGACGCATTTCCGGTCGAGCAGCGTGCCAGCGTCCAAGGTGCCGGAGACATGTGCATGATGGCGTTTGGAGCAGTTGCCGGTGTTTCGGCTGGCGCTATCGTCGCCTATCGCAGCTATCTCGATCTGAATTTGGCTGCTGCGATCCTCGGCGTGATCCTGGTGTTTGCGGTGTTGTTCACCCTTGCCTCCACGGACCGAGGCGGCCCCCGGGGACAAACTGTGTTCGTTGTCACACCGGTGGCCAGTGAAGAAGCGTTTTGACATTCCCAAGTTCTGACCTATTGGCCTAACAGTTCGACGAAGACGACCACCAAGCTGGCCTACTCCGGAATATGGGGCCAGTCCGTCGGACTTAATTCAACTGTGCTGAACTAGTGCCAGCACCAAGTTGAAGGACGAAACCATGTCGAATCCTGACAGACCACTGGTCTTAGGAGCTACCGCGGCGGATCCCAAGAGAGCGGTCTTAATTTGGAACGCCATACGCAAGTACTTTGTCGACGCCGGATTTCCCGTTGAATACGCCCTTTTCTCGACCTATGACGCGATGTCGTCGGCACTTCTTGCCGGCCACATCGATATCGCCTGGAATGCTCCGATGGCTCACGCTCAACTACTTGAGCAGAACTCTGGGTGTCGGACGTTAGCTATGCGTGACACTGACGAAAACGTGACGAGTCTGCTAATTGTCCGTGCCGACAGCGATATTGAAACAGTCGAAGATCTTCGGGGTCGTGACCTTGCGCTCGGCGTGGAGACGTCAAGCGAACTATGGCTCCTACCTGTTCAACAACTGCTCGCAGAAGGATTAGACGTTAGAAGTGAATGCTCATTAATTGAGCTTGAGTCAACCCAATACTCTGATCTCCAACATTGGGTCGACGATCGAACCATCTTTGAGGCGGTTGTAAATTATTCAGCTGATGCCGGAGTGATCTTTGAACCATGGCTGCAGCCTCTTTTACGAAAGCATGGACTCGAAGATGATGACATTCGAACCATTTGGCGAACTCAGGGCTATGCGCATTGTGCTTTCACTTCAAGCCCCATGCTCAGCGACGGCAACGCCCACGACTTCGTTGAGCTTCTGTTAGCGATGAGTTCCGATGACCCCGCGATAGCCGAAATGATGCGGATGGAGCATCTGACCAAATGGGTCCCTGCTACCGATGATGGGTGGTCAGACCTGCGCTCAGCCATCGTCGATGCCGACCTGGTGGGAAAGGTCTACTAAGTCAGAAAACCACGAAAGGCCGCCCCGAAGGGCGGCCCTCGATCTAAGCAGGTGGTCTTACATGAAATTAGCTTGGATGGCTTCTCGCGCTGGAATGTCAGTCATTACTGGTTTGGCTGTCATGTCACACACCTCAGCCCAGGCGAGTTGAAACGCACTACATTTCGAAAAGTCGTCTGTTTCTACGATCATGGTGCCAGTTCCTTCACCCAAGCAGTGCCAACGACCGATTAGTTCTACACCGTGGTCGTCTAACAACGATTCGAGTTGTTCTTGAGTGAATGTGCCGAACGCAGTGAGGGCGTCACGTCTGCTTGATTTGAATACCGAATAGTCGATCTGAAAGAGCATGGAGTTATCTCCTTATATAGAGAAACCGAACCCACCGTTGGCTTCGGTAGAGAACAACGTAGCCAATCACAGATGGTGCGTCTAAAACGACAAAAGACCGCCCCGAAGGGCGGCCTCTTCCCGTATTGGCTTGGATTAGCCGATCACCCGCATCATGGCTCGGCCGACCAACTGTGAGTTTTGCCCAGCCATCCTTTGCTGGATATCAGCATCAGCGAACATCGCAGCGCTTGCCGCCATCAATTCGTCAGCCGAATTTGCTGAAGTTAATGCGACGTAGAGGCCATTGAGCGCACCGGCAGCGAGGCCTCGGCACCACATGATGCCGTTAACTCCGCTTTCCATATGTGCCCAGAAAGCATCGGCATTGGCTTCCATTGTGGCTTGGTCAATTTGATCGCCACTTGCCACCAACATACTCAGAAACTCGCCCTCTTGGACCCCTCGCTCAGCGTCGATGAGCATGAGACTGCGACGCAGTGTCTGAACACCAGAAGCTTGCATCGTGTCGATCATTTCCTGCTTCTTTCTGAGGTCACCGGGTGCTCGCATTGCTAGGTCGAGTGAATCCCAAGTGCAGGCGATGTTTATCTCACCTGCTTGATCGCCACCCATGATGTTTTGAGCGACGCGAGCGGTAGTTGCTCCGGACTCTAGAAACATCTCGCGAGCGAAAGAATTCCAATCTTCCTCAAATTTGTTCTGATCTGAGACTCGAACCACCAAGCCACTTAGATAAGCCATAATTTCCACCTTTCATCGTGAATGAACGCGAATCCTAACCCACCCATCTCCCGAATAGACCAACGAAGAGACAACGACAAAAGACTGCCTAGAAGACAACCCGATTCTTTGAACCGAACGCGTACCCGTGTTGATAGGCAGCAAGAGTGGGGGAGGAATAGCGGCGATGACCGCTACTCGCCGTGCCAGCTACTGCACACACCCATAGTGAGCCGATGACACATGTCGGGCGTACCGGCGCAACACTGAGCCCTGTGGAATCGTGTCGGGCACGTCTCTCGGCCCGATCGTTGCCATTCGCCGCTCCAGGTCGCTGTCGTCGATCGCTACGTCAAGAGTGCGACTAACCGGATCGATGACGATTGTGTCGCCGTCTTGCACTGCTGCGAGCGGACCACCGTCGGCCGCTTCAGGGCAAATATGTCCGATGAGGATTCCGTGTGAAACGCCGCTGAATCGGCCATCGGTAATGAGCGCGACGTCCTTACCTAAACCGCGTCCTTGCAACTCGACGGTGAGCATCACCATCTCGGGCATACCCGGACCGCCCTTGGGGCCGACGTTGCGGACCACAACCACGTCGCCAGGCACTATGACCCCAGACTGAATGGCCGTCATGGCGTCCGGTTCATTTTCAAATACCTTCGCTATTCCACGGAACTCGCCTGTCTCTAGAGTCTTGCCTCCCAGTTTCAGGACACAACTCTCTGGAGCCAGATTTCCGTGCAGGACCGTGATGTGGTTGTTCGGTTGGGCTGCTGGGGCAGACACCGGTTGCACTAAGTCCTGATCACCCAACTCAGCTAGCGATGCCACGTTGTCTAAGTTTTCAGCGAGCGTCTTCCCAGTGACTGTCATGGCATCACCATGTAAGAAGCCGTTATCGAAGAGCTCCTTCATCACAACCGGCACCCCGCCGAGTTCGTGCAGGGCGACCATCGAGTAGGGACCGTGTGGTTGAAGGTTCGCAATCAGCGGCACCCGCTCACCGATCTCTTGGATGCGGTCGATCGTGAGGGCTACCTCTGCATCGCGAGCCATTGCCAGCAAATGCAGGTACATGTTGGTCGAGCCACCCATCGAGTAGGCGGTGGTGATGGCGTTCTCGAAGCCCTTCGTGTTCATGATGTCCCGGGGCCGAATGTCGGCTTCGATCAGGGTGTACAGAGCTTTGGTGGTCGCTTCCACCTGTGCCTTCACATCGTCGTGAATATCGCTTGTGGCGTCGTAGTCGGCTGGATGTGAGGCGCCTCGGGGCAACATCATCCCCATTGCCTCGGTGATGGTGCTCATAGTGTTCGCTGTGAACATCGCTCCGCAGGTGCCGCTGCCGGGCATCACGTTCCGTTCAACCTCTTCGAATTCCTCTTGGCTGATCCGCTCCGCTCGCATAGCGGCTCGTGCTTCTGCCCAGTCGAGAACCGTCAGGTTGTTGCCCTTTGACGCCCATGGTTCAAAGTCCACGCAGCCTGGCGAGCTAGTCCCCGGATAAATCACCAGTCCAACGTCGTTGGTGCGGGCTAGGGGCATCATCGCGGCTGCACCCGTCTTGTCACAGCCCGAGATGACAACCATTGCTTCGCCGTGATGGGCCCGATGCCCGATCTCGAAGGAGTCGGCGATGATGTCTCGTGACACCAGGCTGTAGCTGGCGTTGACTGAACCTTGGGTGAGAGCATCGGAGACTGCCGGTGCACCAACAACCAACCCTTGTCCGCCGTATGAAGCGATTGACTCTGACAGCAGGTCTGATATTCGTTCGACCCGGTTGTTGCAACGGTGGGCGTTTGTGTAGGCCCCTGCCACCGTAACAATCGTGTTTTTCGCGGCAATGGTCTCGGGCTCAAAGCCGGCTGCCCGCAGTTCGAGACTTGCTCTCTTCCAATGATTCCCTGTCATCCTCCCACTCTACTTTTCTAAATTGAGCCTGCCCGACGTGATCACCTAAGGGCCGGTGCAGCGGTTACATGTCGTCGACCTCGATCCCTTGACACCCGACATGCTTTGAACCGGGTCAGAATGGTTGCATGCGGTTGAGGCGAAGTGCGAAGCAGGGGAGTGTGTCGTGAAGCCCGTTGACCTTGGGGTGAACTGAGCCAATGGAGGCCTGCCCGACGCTGGAGACCGACCGCTTGGTCCTACGTCCCTTTCGCGACGATGACGTGGATGATTACTTCGCTGTGCTGGACAGAGCGGAAGTGCGACGCTCGTTACATCTCCCCGACAGTCTGGACCGGGATGACGCCTGGCAACAGATGGCTTGGTTCTTGGGTCAGTGGGTGCTGCGGGGAACTGGACATTGGGCGTTAGAGGATCGGTCCACGGGAGTCTTCCTGGGCCGGGCAGGCCTACACCGTCCCGAGCGTGCAGACTGGCCGGGCGTGGAGGTTGGCTGGGTGCTCCACCCCGACTACTGGGGGCGGGGCTATGCCACGGAAGCCGGTGCCGAGGCCATCCGCTACGCATTCGAGGAACTGGACCTGGACCGGATCTACTCGTGCATCCTCCCCGAAAATGTCCAGTCTCAGGCCGTAGCCGTCCGACTGGGTATGGAGTTGTTGGAGGAGCGCGTCATGGCGTACTTTCCGTCGGCCCCCCATGGCATCTGGTCCCGGGCTCGCTGAACCTGCGAAATCACGGTGACGTTGAGGATCACACGCTGTAACGCTCGCGATTCTAAGAGTTTCTAGCGTTAGTGGTGGCAGCGGTTATTGGCAAGACGCACAGGTGCCGAGGGCATCGAGGCGGTGATTATCGATGTTGAAGCTGACTTTGTTTGCTGCTTTGCGAAGGGAAAGGTCCAGGCTGTCTTCAACGGATGATGGCAGCGAAAAGTCTGCGATGTCACCACAGTTTGTGCAGATTATGTGATGGTGATGTTCCGTAATATGTTCGGCTAATTCATAGCGAGCGAACTCGTCGTTCGTAGTTATGCGAGTTACAGCTCCGGCTTGTTCTAGAACGTTGAGGTTTCGGTAGACGCTCGATTGAACAAGTGAATTATCAGATTCGGTAATTTGGTTGTTGGTGAGAGGTTTACCAGCGGTTCGTAAGACGCTCACCAGGCGGCGGCGAACCGTAGAATAACGATGCCCCGTTTGGTGTAACAGCGAAGCGACTTTCTCATCGATTTGTGCATCGGTCACTAGTCCCACCGACCCGTGTTAATCGTGTGGTAATCAAGGCCCGAAGCGCTGATCGCTGTGTTCACAGGACTCAGGCTAGGCATTGAGAGTAATTACCATTCTTAATTTTTCCATTTTTATCGCCACTAGTTGACTGGTGAGGTATATGATAATGATTCTCATTCTCATATAAATGTCGGATGGAGGTAGTTCGTGGTTATTTTCTGGCTGTCTGTGGTGATTGTTGTTATCTCATTGGTAACAAGTTTTGGCGGCTTAGCTGCGGCGGAACGACTTACTGAAAAGCGTTTACAGACTCTTACTTCTGTGGCGTCGGGTCTTTTACTGGGGTCGGCTTTGCTTGTGGTCTTGCCTGAGGGCTTCCATATGGTGATGGATGAGGATGGCTTCGCCTACAGTCCGCTCATTTTGGGGGTCGCGGTCGCAGCCGGGTTTGTGTTCATGCTGGTGTTGGAAAGTATGGGACTTAGTCACGCAGTTCATGAGGAACATCATGGTCATGAGGAAGGGCATGGCCATGGTCATGTCCATCACCCGGCTTCAGGTTCGGTGATGTCGATCGGTCTCTCTATGCACGCTATTGGTGACGGGCTGGCCATTGGAGCCGCTACGGCATCTGGAGAAACGTCGATCTCTTTGCTTGTAGCGTTCGGTGTGTTGGTACACCGCGTACCTGCCGCGCTGAGCCTCGGTGTTTTCTCTTCTCATGAAGCAGCTACCCGACGGTCTATCGTCGGCGGGTTCGCTCTCTTTGCACTCGCCACTCCGGTGGGGGCGATCGTCGCCAATCTGTTACTTGACGGAGCTGATGAGTCGCTCGTTGGCTTGGTTTTACTTTTTTCTGCAGGAACCTTTATCTATGTGACAACTGTGGACACATTGCCTTCGGTTCACAACCCTGAAACGGGCCCTCGCGCGGCTCGAATGGTGGTGGCAAGCGCGGCGCTATTTACGGCGGCGCTTTTGCTGCTGAACGCCAATGGTCTTTTGAAACACACCCACGGTGAACATGATCATGGCCAGCATGGCCACAGCGAGCATGACGAGGAAGAACTTGACCACAGCGAGCATGACCACAGCGACCATGACGAGGAAGAACTTGACCACGAAGGACATGATCATTAGAGACGCTTGCCACAAGGTGTCGCGGGGTCGAGGAGCGTTTGCCTTTGCTGGAGCGCCCACCCTCTAAGGTATGAACGCTTCGGCTTCCGGTGCCAGGGTCGTTTGGAATCGGCCTAACTGAGGCAGGGGGAGGTAGTGCTGTGGCGGAAGACAGATCAGGTAAAGCGCATGCCCAGTGGATTTCGACAGTGGTGGAAGACGTCTTAGAACCTGAACTTCCCATTTTGGATCCTCATCATCACTTGTGGCTCGACAAGGGTCACACCGGATGGCCGTACACCCTCAATGATTTCCAGGAGGACACTGGGAGTGGTCATAACGTTGTCGGCACTGTTTTTCTCGAATGTCACGCCGAGTACCGAACAGATGGCCCAACCCATCTTCGACCGGTGGGAGAGACAGAGTTCGTCATCGATCTTGCTGAGGAAAGCGCTGCATCAGGTGGCGCGGAGATCAAGGCGATCCAAGGCAACGCTGATGTTTCTTTAGGAGCCGCTGTTGAGGAAGTTCTGGAGGCCCACGAAACGGCTGGTCGGGGACGGTTTCGCGGTGTTCGCTACATCACAGCTCAAGATGATCACCCCCCTTTAGCGATGTACACCAACGCGGTGATGGATGACCCGTCATACCTTGAGGGGGTTCGTCGTGTTGGTGAACTGGGGTACACCTACGACGCGATGGTGTATCACCCGCAGTTATCTGAATTCGTTGATGTAGCTCGCTCATGTCCCGATACACCCATTGTTCTCGACCATTTAGGCGGGATTTTGGGCACCGGTCCTTACAAGGATCAACGACAAGAAATTCTTGAATACTGGAAGGCCCAAATGGCTGACATTGCGGCCTGTAGCAATGTCTTCTTGAAACTCGGTGGGATTGGAATGCCGATGATGGGTTTTCGATGGGACAAGCGCGACCGGCCCGCAAGTTCGGTGGAACTAGCCGAAGCCTGGAGTAATCCAATCCAATACGCGATCGAGGTTTTCGGAGCAGAGCGGTGCATGTTTGAATCCAATTTCCCTGTCGATAAACGCGGTGCTGGTTACGTCCCGTTATGGAACAGCTTCAAAATCATCGCCGCCAGTTGTTCTATCGACGAGAAACGAGATCTATTTCACGACACGGCAGCTCGGGCCTACCGACTTCCACTGCTTGCACAAACTTGAAATAGGGCGACCCGGTGGCAGCAGAGACCGCTAATCATCGAATCAAAATTGTTCGCTATGGTCTCAGGCATTAACAAACAAACCAAGTCAACGGCAACACCCGGTCGACTCGTGTCCTTGGGACTACAACATGGAGACGCTCTCGAGGCCTTCCTTAGCGAATTCGACGCGGACCCACATGAACTGCAAGGCTACTTTTGTGGTCGCAGCACGCCGATTGAACAGGCTGTTGGTTTACTGGATGCCTGGAGTCAGGGAGAGCGTTTTATCGAAACCACGGTTCGTGGTGAACCTGTCGCACAGGACTGGGTCCAGAACTCAACGTGGTTCTGGGAATTCGACACCAGGCTGCAAGGAGTCATCAATCTTCGTCATCGACTAACGCCAGCCTTAGAACAAGAAGGCGGACATATCGGCTATTCGGTTGCCAGGTCGTTCCGACGTCAAGGCGTAGCGTCGAAAATGCTTGGTGCCGTGCTTGACCATTGTCGAGAACTAGGAATACAGCAGACTCTGTTGACCTGCGGTTCAGACAACGTTGCCTCCATTGGCACCATCGAAAAACATGGCGGTGTTCTCCATCGTGAAGATTGGAGCGAGCCTTCACACCAGATACTTCGCTGGTACTGGATTGACCTGGAAAACACCTGAAGTTCGGTGGGGTTAGCCAGTGATGTCTGCGTCCATGCGGCCGGTAGTGGGAAAACCACGCTGTTCGATCGCCCGATGTCGGGCCGTGATCGATTCAACGATGTTGGGGTCGGTGTAAATATAGAACTCGTCGTTGATTACCGCGTTGTGAACAATTTCGGCCACTTCGTGAGCTGGACGGCCCGACGCGATGACATCGGACATAGCTGAGGTGACCGATTCGGAGTGTTCTGTCGCGACAGGGGTTGGCACTGTTTGGAAACGTTCAGGCCGGTGCGCCTCGTCATGCATGATGTTTGTCGCTACGGGACCGGGACATAAGACGGAGACGCTGATACCAGAGTCCCGTTGCGAGAGATCGTGGAATTGGCACTCAGATATAGCGACAACGGCATGCTTCGCCGCGTAGTAGGCGGCGCTGATGACCGCTCCCGAGGTGAGTCCTGATTGCGAGGCCGTATTGACGATGTGACCATCGCCATGTGTTAGGAGATGAGGGACGAAGGTGCGAACTCCGTGAATGACTCCCCAGAGATCAACATCAAGCACCCATTGCCAATCCTCGACGGTCAGTTCGTGTGGCGCCTGGCCTGAGGGCCCCGCGACGCCCGCATTGTTGCAGACAAGGTGAGCGCGACCGAAGTGATCAACAGTGAATGCAAGTAGGTCTTCAACTTCGGAAGCTGCGGTGACATCGACAGCCAGTCCCGCAGCGGGTCCGACTTGGGAAACCTCAATGACGGCGTCGTCGAGCGCCACCTCATCGATGTCTGCCATGACGACATTCATTCCCGCTTCAGCCCATCGCTTCGCCATTGCCCTACCAATGCCGCTCCCGGCCCCTGTCACAACAGCTGTTTTTCCAGCCAACTCCTTCACAGCGTCCCCCTTGTGGTCACATCAATAAATCCAAAATCCTGACATCAGGCACCGATTCAAGCTCCCTGTGTCAGCCCTCCTCGGGTCAAGCTCCACTCAGGCACATTCTTTCACTCACGTGAACCAAACAAGGCCAAGCCGGCCCGGAGATTTGAACTCCGATGGTGCAGCGGGTCTTCAGTTAGGTTGTGGTTATGAATAAACCAGTTGTACTCGTTCACGGTGCCTGGCATGGGCCATGGTGTTGGGAGCGGGTAACCCCTTACCTAGATGCAGCGAATATTCACTGGGTGGCACCAGATCTACCGAGCGTCGCCGCTGCTTCTACCGGAGCAAACCAAACCGAAGACAACGCCGCGGTCAGAGATGCTCTTGATGGATTACCCGGAAGTGACAAAGCGATCTTGCTTGGCCACTCGCGAGGAGGCACGGTGATAACCGAAGCCGGAACACATGACCGAGTGGGACACTTGGTTTATCTCACAGCTTTCCTTGGATTAGAGAATGAAGACACCACCCCCTACAGATCTGATGATCTAAATCAGTGTTTAGAAGTTCATGACGATGGAACTATCACCGTTAAACCCGAATTAGGGAAAGCAGTGTTTTATAACGAACACGATGAACACGATTTCGCGTGGGCGGCACAGCAGTTACGCCCCCAAAGTCTGAGGCCGTTCGACGGCAAATCAGAATTGGCTTGGCAAACCAAACCATCAACCTATGTGGTTTGTCGTTACGACAACGCGTTACCGGTCGCTGGCCAACGCAAAATGGCTGCCCGAGCTACGCAATCAATTGAATGGGACACTGACCATTCACCGTTTGTGTACCATCCCGAACTTGTAGCGACGTTGCTGATCGGTATGAGTGTCAGCAGCTAGTTCTGTGTCACAAAATTGAAAGCACTGTCTCCATAGGTTTCTGGAGACCTAATACAGTTCGTTTCCTTCATGCCAAGATCCGAACCTGGTTTCCATCTCGGCGACGGTCTCATCGGAGATTGTTTGGTCACCAAGAATTTCCGCGTAACTAGCGAGACCATCAATATTTGGCCAGTCGTCAGGGGACCACAACTTTGACCGGATCACCGATTTCCCGCAATGAAACATCACCTCGTCGATCATTACGACCAGCGCCAGAATGGGTAGACGTTCACCAATGGCCATAGTGGCCAACAGATCAGGATCGGTGACGATCTGGCCAGTGCCGCTAACCCTCAAAACCTCACCCCTTCCGGGGACGACGAACATCAGACCGATCTGAGGCCGCTCCAACACGTTGTGCAGAGTGTCGAGCCGGCGGTTGCCAGGGCGATCAGGAATAGCCAACGTTTCATCGTCAAGGATTTGAACAAATCCAGGAGGGTCACCCTTGGGTGACAAGTCCATCTTCCCTGCTGCGTCGACGCTGGATACAACGACGAACGGGCTTCGCTCAATCCATCTACGACAATGGTCATCAATCGCTGACAGCACTTTGGTTTCCTGAGCCGGTCGGGGAGGCGGGACCAAGCCACGAAGACCGTCCGCGGTTGTTATCACATGTTGTGAATCGATCATGGATCCATTGTCGCTTCTACTGGGCTTATGTCAATCTCTGAGATTTCAACCGGGTCCTTTCAGAATCTGGATCCAGGGTGACTCGTTGCGATTCGATTCGGTAGTCAAGTCATCCGAGTTGTTGGTAAATAGTGGACACAACGTCAGCATCGATTGAGGCTTCTATAAGTACTGGAACGCCTGACGTTCGGTTCTCGACCAGCTGCATAGCGCTATCGATATCGTCCAATGACACTATTTTTGCTGTAGCGAACCCCATGCTGGCGCCAACCGAACAGAAATCGGGCCAATCATGAAACGACGCTGCGGGATCGAAACCCTTGGCTACTAGTTGGATATGTTCCGCCCCATAACAACGGTCGTTGTAGACCACCACGATGAGGTCGAGTCCCAAATGAACCGCTGTTGAAAGTTCAGTGAGTCCACCCAGCATCAACCCCCCGTCACCGACGCAAAGAACTGTGGGGCGACCCGGTCGACCTACCGCTGCTCCAATAGCAGTTGAGGTGCCCAAACCTATAGAGCCGAAGGCATGACTGGTAACAAAATCTTCAGGGTTGGGAACTGACAGCGTGAGGGCATCGAACATGAATCGACCCCCGTCTATTACTACTTGGCGGTCTTGGGGGAGCCCCTTGTCGAGGCGTCTTGTCAAGGTGCGGGGATCAACCGCTCCGTCGTAGCTTTTGTCGTCAAAAGATGTCGCAGGGTCAAAGTCACGTAGCTGCTTTTCTAGATCAGAGGTTCTGAACCCCGACGGTGTGTGTTCGACAGCCAAGAGCATCTCAATCATGGCTTCTGCCACCACGTTGGCGTCTCCCACAACTCCTGCATCGACAGTGACAAACCTGTCGATGTGGCACGGATCAAGATCAACATG